>OATL01000493.1_pt1 | contig 18967 bp, 11 predicted proteins | sample 1476011 | NCBI WGS metagenome assembly OATL01 (sample SAMEA2579975, study PRJEB22360) | human gut metagenome | biome: human gut; feature: human-associated habitat; material: faeces | place: Denmark | collected 2008/2010
TCACCTGACCCTCCTTGCGGTAGGTCAGGTGTTGCAACGATCACTAGAACCCGCCTCACACCCCTAACCGCTAGGGGGGGGGGTGTTGGAAAACCAACATAGCGAACGTGATCGGATAGTAACTACGTTCATTTTGACGTCTCGAATAACGGGACTAATTTGCTCTGCAACCGGGCGGCCAGTCATCTCGGCATTGCATCTCGACGGACTACCCCTGGGTGTAGCGTGTTGGGGTTGCTTTGAGAGACCGCCTGATGCGTTGTTGCGGTCGATCAGCGAGAGTGGAGTATGCACGTGAGTGGAATGAACGGAGCTCAGGGAATCAAGAATCATCGCGGCGAACTGCAGCGGGTGCTGAGCCGCGAGGAATCATATGTAGACGGCAAACTCAGCCGGGCGGCGTTCATCTCCATCGCGATATTGACCTTCATCACCTTCGTGGGCAACTTCACGCAGCTGCAGCTGAGTTCCGCGCTGCCGATTATCGTTTCCGAATTCCACATCTCCGTAACCACCGGGCAGTGGCTCACCTCCGTGTTCCAGCTGGTCATGGGCGTCATGGTGCCGCTGACCGCGTTCCTGACCCGGCGCTTCTCCACCCGACAGATCGTCATCTGCTCGATGGCGGTGTTCACAATCGGCTCCGTGCTGGCATGGTTGGGGCCAAACTTCGTATGGGTGCTGGTCGGGCGCGTGCTCGAAGCTGCCGGCACAGGCGTGATGTGGCCGGTGCTGCAAATCACCGTGTTCTCCATTTACCCGCTGTCTCGCCGCGGGTTTGCCATGGGCACCGTGGGCATGGCCATGAGCGTGGCGCCAGCCATCGGCCCCACCTTGGGCGGCTGGCAGACCGACGCCAACGGCTGGCGTTCCATCTTCCTGACCATGACCGTGATTGGCGTAATCTCGCTGGTGGCGGCCATGTTCGGACTGCATAATTTCGGTTCACACGACCCTTCGGCCCGCGCGGACTTCTTCTCGGCATGCCTGTCGGTGATCGGCTTTGGCGGGCTGATGTTCGGCTTCACCAATTCAGAGACCTATGGATTCGCGGCACCGGTCACGTGGGGGCCGATGGTTGTGGGACTGGTCGGCATCGTGTGGTTTGTGATGCGCAACCTGCGCGCCGGCAAGCGGTATCGCGAGGCCGTAGCCAAGGACAAGTCGGCACTCCCCCAGCCGCCGCTGCTGGACTTGGAAGTGCTGAAGAACCGTTCGTTCACCGTCGGCACCATTACCGCGTCGCTGGCATTTTTCGCCTTCAGTTCGATTCTGGTCATCATGCCGCTCTACATCCAGACCGACCGCGGCTATTCGGCCACGATGAGCGGTCTGATCATGCTGCCGGGCGCTATCGGCCAGTGCATCTCCCAGTTCTTCGGCGGCCGCGCGATGGATCGATTCGGCGCACGACCCGTGGCTTTGTTCGGTTCGATTGTGTTGACCCTTGGCACCTTGGGCATGTCGCTGGTGGCGATGGATACGTGGATCTGGTGGGTATCGATCTGCCAGTTCATCCGTCAGATCGGCATGGGTTTCCTGCTGATGCCGATTACCACGTGGTCCCTGAATTGCCTGAACGGGCCGAGCGAAGTGTCCGCCGGATCATCGGTGACGAATACCGCGCGTCAGATTGCGGGCGCTGTGGGCGCACCCGTGTTGGTGATTCTGATGGAAACGTTTGCCGCTTTGCATAAGCAGGGCGGCGCCTCCGCCGTCGCCGCTTCGATTTTCGGCATTCAATGGGCGCTGCGCATCTCCGCAATAATCTGCCTGGCAATGGTGTTGATGGTGTTCTTCGGCGTCAAGGGCGACGGTGCCGGTCGTACGCGAGACATTATTTCCTTGCGCGCGCTGCGCGAACGGCGTGCGCGGCGTATGGCTGCGAACTGACGGCAGATCCAACCATTCTCAACATAATAAGAAACCCCGGTTTCCAACACCGGGGCTTCTTATTATGTTGTGCTATCGCAGGATTTCAGCTGGAGTCTATTACGCCCTGCCCATCAGCGTCAGGACAATCAGCAGCACGTTGAGCGCCACAATCAGTGCCACCACAATCATAAAAATCACGTGCTTGACGGTTCCATCAGCCCACTTGCCCATGAGTTCCTTGTCATGCGTGTATCGCATCAGCGGAATCACGGCGAACGGGATGCCGATGGAAAGCACCACCTGGCCGATGACCAGCGCCTGAGTCGGGTCCTTGGCGAACCACAACACAATCAGAGCCGGCACCAGCGTGACCACGCGGCAGGCCCACATCGGAGCGTTAACGTGCAGCAGACCGTGCATGATTTCCGAGCCGGCATACGTGCCGACCGACGTGGAGCTCAGCGACGAAGCCAGCAGGCCGATGGAGAAGATCGTGCCGATCACCGGGCCAAGCACCTGCGCGATCGCCCGCTGTGCGCCGTCGATGGAATCCGTGCCAGACATGCCGTGCAGCGAGTTGGCGGCGAGCACCAGCATCGCCAGATTCACGGTGCCGGCCAGCAACAGCGCCCAGACCACATCGATTTTCGAGCCTTTCAGCTGCGTTTTGATCGACGGCTTTTCGCCGCCTGCGTAATGGTCATTCACCAGCGTGGAGTGCAGGTAGATGGCGTGCGGCATCACGGTGGCGCCCAGAATCGAGGCGGCCATCAACACCGAGTCGGTGCCCTGGAAACGTGGAATCATGCCCTTGACCACTTCGCCGGGGCTCGGCGGGTCCACGAACAGGCCTGCGATGAAGCCGAATGTGATAATCAGCAGCATCACGATGATGATGCGCTCGAACGTGGTTTGCGTCTTGCCACCTTGGAACCACAGCATCACCGTGGAGATTGCGCCAATCACCAAACCGCCGATGAACAGCGGCAATCCGAACAGCAGGTTCAGGGCGATGGCACCGCCGATCACCTCGGCCAGATCGGTGGCGATGGCGATGACCTCGGCCTGCATAAAGAACATGAAGCGGCCAGCATCGCTCATACGCTCACCCAGCAGTTCCGGCAAGGATTTGTTGGTCACGATGCCGAGTTTTGCGGACTGATACTGGATGAGCACGCTCATGGCGTTGGCGAGCACCAGCACCCACACCAACAGGTAGCCATATCGCGCGCCGGAGGTGATGTTGGCCGCCACGTTGCCAGGATCGACGTAAGCCACGGCCGCCACGAACGCGGGGCCGAGGATGCTGGCCAGCGCATGGTCATGCGGCTTTTTCTTGCCGTTTGCCACGGTTCCAGCTCCGGCTCCGACTCCGGCAAGCTGGCGTTCCTTCTCGATTTCCGGTGTTTCCTGTTCGATGTCTGCCACGGCGTTCGTCATAGTGGTTGCCGCAATGGCATCTGCTGCGGTGTGTGTTACTGCCATATCGTCTGTTCCTATTCCCTTCTCCCTTCATACCGGGCTCAGTTATAGCGCGGGCATGTTTCCCGCGTCAACAGACGGACAATCTGCGGACGATTGATGGATGACTGGCGGACTGGCAGCTGGCATTCCCCGCCATCTCGCTCATGAAATGTGACAAACCGCCGAAAACTCGCTCATGAAATGAGGAAATTACTAGAAAACTCGCTCATGAAATGTGCCAGACGGTAGAAAACTCGCTCATGAAAGTGTAAAATCATTGATATAGCAGTAATTCGGAAAGGGGCTCCTCATGTATCTCAAACGCAAAGCCGATGCCTATCTCAATGCATGGAAATCCGACCCGAATCGCTCCCCGCTAATCATCAAGGGCCCTCGTCAAGTAGGCAAGACAGAGACTATCGATTACTTTGCCGCACACAACTACCGTTCGGTAGTGGAAATCAACTTCGTTGAGGAACCGAAATATCGTGCAATCACTGCGGACGGTTATGGCGCGGATACCATCGTCCGCAATATTTCCCTGATCGACCCAGCCAAAAAGTTCATTCCGGGCGATACGCTCATCTTTTTCGACGAAATCCAGGCCCATCCTGATATCGCCACTGCACTGAAGTTCTTTAAAATCGACGGCAAATATGATGTGATTTGCAGCGGTTCAATGCTGGGCATCAGCTATAAGCAAATCGAAAGCAATAGCGTGGGATATAAGACCGACTACGAAATGCGATCGTTGGACTTCGAAGAATTTCTGTGGGCTCGCGGATACGATGAGGCCGTCATCGAAAGCATGTTCACCCACCTGTGTGACGCTACGCCATTCTCTGAAGTGGAAATGAACGTCTTCTCCACGGCATTTATGGATTACTGCGTGCTTGGCGGCATGCCTGCGGTTGTCGCCTCCCATATACGCACTGGCACGTTCGAGGGAACACTGCAATTGCAGCGCCAGCTTATTTTGGACTACCAGGAGGATATCCGCAAATACGCGCAAGGACCCGATCAGGCACGAATTCTCAACGTGTTCAACCATATTCCCGTGCAACTCGCCAAGGAAAACAAGAAGTTCCAAATCAGCAAAGTCGCCAGCGGAGCGCGTTTCAAAGACTATCGAGGATGCGTGGAATGGCTTGAAACCTCGGGAATGGTGAATATCTGCCGATGTATGTCCTATCCTGAACTGCCGTTGAAAGGCAATTATGACGAAAACAAGTTCAAGATATATTTCGGCGATACCGGTCTGTTCGTAGCGATGCTTGACGACGAGGCCAGTGATGATCTGCGGGCCAATCGTAATCTTGGTGTCTATAAGGGGGCTATGTACGAGAGCATCGTCTCTGAAGCGCTACGGAAATCCGGCTATGACCTGTACTACTACAAAAAAGAGGATTCCACACTGGAACAGGATTTCTTCGTCCGCACGCGCGAATGGCTGGTGCCGGTGGAGGTGAAATCGAAAAAAGGCACCGCCAAATCCATGCGGACGCTAATCGCTTCGGATTCTTATCCGGAAATTCAGTTCGGCGTGAAACTATCCGCCGGCAATATCGGTAGTAGCGAACACGTGTTCACCGCACCATACTTCACCACATTTTTGCTCCGACGGCTCCTGCGCGCTTATGACGAGGGGCAGGCACCTATGCTCAACAATCCTGAGCGGTAGCCCCTATTCGTCTGCGGGCACGGCCTGGCCCGGGCAAGTGTGGAGGACGGCGAGCATGGCGTCCTTTTCTTGGGAGGTGACGGTGAGCTGGTACTTGTCTTTGACGCCAATCTGGCGGGCCACGTAGTCGCAACGGTAGTCGGCGTTGGTGGGTAGCCAGTAGGCGGCGGAAGCCGAACCCTTCTCCTGATTGGCCGGGCCGTCGACGGCCAGCAGGTTGTAGGGGTCATTGCCGAATTCATGGCGTTTGGCAGTGGACCAGTCGTGCGCACCGGATTGCCAAGCGTTTTCAAGGGCCACCACATGGTCGATCTGCACTTTGGCGCTGGTGGCGCGGCCACGTACAAAATGGATGATCTGAGCGGTGTACGGATCGGCCAGTGTGCCGGACTCGACCACACAGGAACCGGCGTATTTGTAGGTGATGTCCGTGAGATCACGGGCGAGCACGTCGTCGCGTACGTCGCAGCCATTGCCGTCGACGTCGGTGGTGCGGAAACCGAAGGAATCGCGGTCGTAGCCGGAGGAGCTTTGGTTGTCGTCTACGGCGAGCGCGTTCAAAGTGTCGGCGGCTGAACCGGTGGCAGTGTAGCCACCGGTGATTTTGGCCGCGTCGGAGCTGACCTGCGGCAGTAGCAGGCCGATGGTCACGCCGATTGCTGCGGCGAGAACGATGAGAATCAGCACGCGCTCCAGCGGACCAGAAGCGTTGAAACGACGGCGGAAGTGGGCGTTACGACGTGCCATCAATCACGCATAGGTGAAGGTGAGGGGGTCGTGGCCGGCGCGGGTGGGGCCGTCGAGGGCGTCGATGGCAGCGTGTTCGTCGGCGGTCAGGGCGAAGCCGAACAGGTTGAGATTCTCCTTCTGACGGTCAGCATGCACGGACTTGGGGATGATGATCGTGCCGTTTTCGATGTGCCAGCGCAGAATCACCTGGGCCGGGCTGACCTCATGGGCGGCGGCGATCTTCTCGATGGTGCCGTCGCCGGCGTTGAGGTCGGCGCCACGCGCCATCGGCGAGTAGGCCTCCACGGCGATGCCGTGCTTCTTGCAGAACGCCACCACTTCGCGCTGCTGCCACGTGGGGTGCAGCTCAATCTGATTGACGGCCGGCCATGCGCCGGTCTCCCCGTGCAGACGCTTCAGATCGGCGGGCATGAAGTTGCATACGCCGAGCGTGCGTGCCATGCCTTCGTCGCGCAGCTTGACGAACGCCTTCCAGGTGTCGGTGCTGCGCCAGTCGAACGGCGTGGGCCAATGGATCATGTACATGTCCACGTAATCGAGCTGGAGGAGTTCCAGCGAGTTGTCGAAAGCTTTGAGCGCGGAATCGTAGCCCTGCTGGGAGTCGCGCAGCTTGGTGGTGACCCACAGGGTCTCGCGCTTGGTGCCCTTGTTGTATCCGGAAGCGGCGAGCGCGCGGCCCACGCCGGCCTCGTTGTTGTAGCCGGCCGCACCATCGATATGGCGGTAGCCGGCTTCCAACGCGGATTCGACGACGGGGACCACGCCCTCGTCGTCGATACGTAGCACGCCGAGACCGACTTGCGGAATGGAATGACCGTCTTTCAAGGCGATGTCCGGCACGTTGGCGGGGTTGATGTGTCCGTTGGTCATGATGTGCGATGCTCCTTTATTGCTGCGACTACACGCCACTGTACACGGTTATGTGGGTGATGTGCGGCCGGTGTGCAGGGAGCGTGCGGGTAAACGGCATGATTATGACCGGCCTTCCATGTGGGAAAGCCGGTCATAATCATGACAACATCACGCTCTACTCCTGCGACCGGGGCCTCGTCCCATTGTTCCCGGACGCGAATTTGCCTCCAACCACAATGATGCCCAGCGCCATTGCGGAGCCCCTCTTCCCCTCCTCTGGGCACGAATTTGTCCCGGTGAAAACGTCAATCGATTGACGTTTCTACCGGGACAGAAATCGTTGTCCCGGTACGCAATTTCGGCCCATTTTTGAGAACCGGGACAAACCAATTTTCAAAGTCCACATACCCCGACAAGCAGAATCGGCGGAATACCGTCAATCCCGAGATCGACATGTTGTCCCGGTTCGCACATAAAACGATTGACGCTCGTATCGGGGCAACGAGAATTGTCCCGGTACGCGAAAAACGCCCGTTTTTTCAAACCAGGACAATGATTTCTGTCCCGGTATTAACATCAATCGATTGATGCGCAAACCGGGACAGAATCGCATCGCTACGCCGAGACAGCCGCATCTGGCAGACGACAGCCGACAGCCAGCAACTGGCAACCGCATCATAATGCCGAGTCAGTCCTTATCAGGAGCGCTTACGACGCAAAGCAAACGAGACCCCGCCGGCTGCACCGAGAACGACGACCGCAAGACCCACGGCAGTCACCGCGCTACCGGTCTTGCTCAGCACGCCAGTAGCCTTGTTGCCATTCGCACCGTTGGTCTTATCGCCATCGCCATCGTTGTCGCCGATATTGTTCACGGCCTCGGCGACCATGCGAATCTCATCGGCCTGGCCTTGCGGGCTGATGTCGTATTTCTTGAGGTTATCGGCGGTTACTTTACTGGGTACTGTGTTGGAATCGTCGTCGCCATCATCCAAGGTGTATGCCCACGACGTTTCCGCCATGGAACACCGGCAACAACGTGCTCGCGTGGCATGGCGTGTACTGGCGACAGTCACCACGGCGACCCCGCCATGGAACGTGGCACAACCATGCGGGGGACGCTCTATGTGCATTCAGTCATGCTGCCGATGCTCTTTAACTTGCATATCCACGGGGGCGGCACGAGGCAATTCGGCCGCCTTTACCCGTACATCCATGGGGCGGCGAAAATCCCATGGGGCGGTAACTTGCCCATGGGGCGGTCGGTAAAATTTTACCTTCCGCAGAATAAAGCCATTTTCAGCCACCGCCCCATGAGGAATTCACCGCCCCATGGGCCAATCACCACCCCATGAAACAGCTCATTCGCACAGCAACACTATTTGCCGAGCAACACCCGCTTGGCGAGTTCGGGACCGTATTCCGCCAATGCGGAATCTTCCGACGCGATGCTGGCGTGGCCACCATTATGCTCACCATTGTCACCAACACCAACACCAACACCAACACCATCGTCGTTACCACCACCATCGCCAGCCGTCGCAAGATTCTCAGTGAGCTTGGCGACCAGACGCGCATGGGCCTTTTCGTCGATCTTCACGAAAATCGCGAACACAATCAGGCCAAGCACAATGCACACCAGCGGAATCATGAAGGCGAAGGTCTTGAAGATGGTGATGTCCTTGGCCGTCATGTCGGCGGCGGTGGCGGAACCGATCATGCCGGCGGCCACGGCCACGAAGCCGACGAAGCCGTTGGAGAATGCGCCGGCGATCTTGTCGAGCATCGGACGCACGGACAGCGTCACGGCTTCGTTGCGTTTGCCTGTTTTCAGCTGGCCGTATTCAATGGAGTCCTCAAGGCACACGATCACGGTCATCTGAATCTGGGTCTGCGGCAGGTAGAACAGCACTAGTGCCACCAGCAGCAGCGGTATATTCGTGGAGGCGACAATCAGCAGCAGGTAGGCCACGACCATCACGGACATGCCGATGAGGAACAGATAACGGCGGGGCACCCACCTAGTGATGACCGGGAACAGTACCGACATAATCAGACCGCACGCAATAGGGATGACGCCGGTGACCGGGAAAAGGTCCATGCGACCAATCACGTATTTGAACAGGTAGACCATCACGCCACCGGTGGCCACGTTGGCGACGGCGTAGAACACATAAGACAAAGCGGTCCACATGAGCTGGTCGTTGTGAATCAGGGCGCGGAACGCTTCAATCGGGTTACCGTTCTCCTGGGCCTTGGTGCGCAGCGTGCTCTGTTTTTCCTTGACACCGAACACTACACTCAGAGCCGTGAGAGCGCCGAGCAGGGCCACGATGATGATGAACGCGGTCCAACCATTCTGGTTCTGCTGGCCGGCATCGAAGCTGAAGAAGGTGACGATGGGCATCACGGCGATAGTCAGACCGTTGTACCCGAGCGATCCGGTGAAGGTGCCGGCTGCGGTGTAGATGCCGCGCTGATGGGAGTCGGAAGAGATGGAGGGGATCATTCCCCAGTAGGAGATATCGCGCAGGGAGTAGAACACATCGAGCACCACGAACACCACCACGAACAGGACGATGAACAGCGTGGTGTTGACGTTGACCAAGCCGAACAGGCCAGTGTAGACCATGACGATCAGCACGGCGGACACCAGACCGCCGATGAGCTGCCAAGGGCGGAATCGCCCGAGTTTGGTGGTGGTGTTATCCACCAGGTTGCCCAGCAGCGGGTCCACGAAGATTTCCGCGATACGAATGATCACGATCAGCGAGGTGATGATGCCGATGAGCTTGCCCGCCACGGCCTTGTCCACTCCGGAGAACAGCGAGTTGGTCACATAGACCACGAAGTAGGTGCTTAGCGCGTTGTAGAACGCCGACTGGCCGAAGTTGCCGAGCGCGTAGGCCACAAGTCGCGCGGGAGCAATGGCCTCTTTCTCATCATGATGGGATTGCGTAGACGATTCAGTTGATGCCGTCATCAGATACATTCCTCCAGATTCCATGTACGCATATCAGCGATGTTGCGGCAATTCACACATCGCGCGTGCAATACACCGGTAAACCAAAAAATAATATACACCAGATCGTAGAGAAAACACACATAAAGTTGCTACTTAAGCACAGAAATTAACAAAAAGTCACTAAACGATTGAACGGCGTCTCTTATCGTGGGGGGGGGGAGAGATGCACGAACTCGGAGCGGAGTGAACGGCTACCTCCGATGACACATGGGGCCACTCAAACGAGTGACAATTACGAGTTACGACGGGAGATGACAATGTTCCGCAAGGCTCCCCTCAGTCACCTTCGGTGACAGCTCCCCCCAGGGAGGGGAGCCAGATTAGCGTCAGCGTGTGGAGGCGCGGGCGATGACTTGGGATTCGGTGGTGAGCAGTTCGGGTTTGGTGATGCTGCCATCGATGCGTCCGAGGATGCGATTCACTGCCGTGGGAGCTGTCCAGTCAAGGCGGGAATCCATGGTGGTCAGCGGAATCTGCAGGTAGGGGGCTTCCTCGTTGTTGTCGAAGCCGATGACCTGCACCTGCGCGGGCACCTCATAACCAGCGGTGCGCAGAGCGGTCAATGCGCCGATGGCCAACTGATCGTTCAGTGCGATCACACCGTCGAATGGCACGCCGGAATCAATCAGTCGCTGAGTCACGCGAGCGCCAGCGCCGATGGTCCAATCCTGATCGGTGTTGCCAATCAGATGAGGATCCAGCTCAAGCCCACGGCGGCGCATTTCTTCAATGACACCACGCAAACGCAGTTGTGCGTTGCCTTCCACAGCCTGCAACAAAGCGGCCGCGTCATAGTCGTCTCGTGCGCCCACTACAGCGAGGCGAGAAGAACCTCGATCGTATAGGTAGCCTGCCGCTGTTGCTGCGGCGGCAACATCGTCCGGAGTCACGTGGTCGGCAACACCCCATGTGGTTCGGGCACCGACAATAACCAGCGGGAAATCGACCTTCAGGTCTTCGGGCGAAATATCCTCCACCTCGCTCATGGAGAGAATCATGCCGTCTGACACGGTGGAGTTGAAGTTCTTGAGCAGGTCACGCGCTCCTTTGGCCGAGCCCTCTGCATACGTGGTGACGTATACGGAGTAGTCGCGCTGACGGGCGGCCTCGATGGTGCGGTTGGCCAACTCGGCCAGATATGGCGGAATCAGCGAAGGCACGGCAAGGGTGATGAAACCGGTGTGATCGCGGTTGAGGTTGCGGGCGGCCACGTTGACTCGGTAGCCGAGGTCCTTAATGACTGTTTCAACCTTTGTACGGGTTTCATCGGTCATACGCCCGGAGCCATTGATCACGTTCGACGCAGTTTTGAGCGATACACCGGCGGCCTGAGCGACATCGCGTAGCGTCACTCGGCGCTTGGCTGTTTTCTCGTCGCTCATGCCACACTCCTCTATCCGGACAACATTGCCATTCTAGCGCGGTTTAGCAGGACGTTTTAGCGATAAGAATGGCGTTGCGGTTCAGCGTATATCCAACGGCGTCAGTCTCGCAACGGTGGGCGATGATGGGATCACCTTCCACACCGTTGACGGCAACGGGCTGCTTCGAACGGTTCAGATAGAAATCGAAGCGGATGGTACCGTCTGAGGATTGGCGGATGGTGTGCAGGATGCGGGGGTCATGAGTCGTGGCTGCTGCGGTCGTAGTTGCGGCGTTGATCTCTCCCCCACCCGGCCTTTGGTCGGGAGCCCTTTCGTCGGAGGGGGCTGTTGTGTTGAGTTCCTTGAGCAAGTGGGTGATGTCGTGGCGGCCAAGATCGCAGCCCACGTAGATGGCGGCGCCTTGGCCGTGGGGGTGACTGGTGATGGCGGGGACGCCGTCGAGCTCCCAGTCAGCAGCGGCTGTACCCACGTACGTGGCAAGCACGCGAGTGTCTGGAGCGACCGAGGTCACGTCATTCTGCCACAGACGTGTCGTGAGTCCATTCGACAAACCGATTTCGGCCGGTTCGTCTTCGGCTTCTTCTCCGAGGATGTTGAATTCTTCGGAGCGGATGCCGAGCATGTCGCGCAGAAGTCCGTTGCCGGCGCCGGGGTATCCGCCGAGACCGATGTGGAAGTGTTCGTCGATCAGGCCGGTGGCATAGCCGACGATGACCGTACCGCCGTTTTCGGCAAAGTCCGCGATGCGACGGGTATCCTCGTCGGACAGGGCGATCACGGTGGGCAGCACGATAGTCTGGTAGCCGCTCCAATCGTAGGCGAGCGGGACCACGTCCGCGCGCGCTCCGGCATCGAGATATCCGCGATACCAGTCGCGTACGTCATGCCAGTGATTGAGTTTCATGCTGGGCAGGGTCTCGGAGCGAGTGGCCCATTCGGATTCCGCACTAAACAGAATCGCCGTGTCCGCGCGCTTCAGTTCCGTGTCTTGCACACCCGTGTCGGACAGCGTCTTCAGCGCGGCGCCGAGTTCGCACACTCCTCGAAACAGTTTCGTATCGGAGCCCGCGTGGGGCACCATCGCGGAGTGGAACGCCTCGGCACCCGATGCGGATTGTCTCCATTGGAAGAAGTTGATGGCGTCGGCACCCATGGCCACGTGGGCCAAGGAGTCGCGCATGAGCTCGCCGGCGCGCTTGCGCGTGTTAAGCGGCTTCCATTGGACGGCGGAGGTGGAGTGCTCCATCACGTACCACGGCTTGCCGAGCGCGAGCGAGTCCATGAGCGCGTCCGAGCAGGCGAGTTCGTCCAGATGGGATTCGCCCTCATGGAAGTAGTGATCGTTGGACACGAAGTCCACTTCGTTTGCCCATTGCGCGTAGTCCATGGTGCATTGGTCGGTGGAGACCATGAAGTTCGTGGTGAACGGCTTGCCGGGGCAGATTTCTTCGATGGCGTCGCGTTCGGCCTTGTAGAAGTCGAGCAGCATGTCGTTGCCGAACCGCTCGTAATCCAACTGCTGGGGCGGGTTGACCATGCTGTCGCCGCCCATGTGGCGAGGCAGCAACACCTCGTCGAAGCTGTTCACGTGCTGGGACCAGAAGGCCGTGCCCCACGCTTCGTTCAACGCGTCGACGGTCCCGTATTTGGCCTCGCACCACGTGCGGAACGCGGCCAAGGCGTTGTCGGAGTAGTCGTAGCGGTTGTTCCAGCCGTATTCGTTGCCCATGTGCCAGGCCGTCACGTATGGATTGTCCTTGTAGTGTTCGGCAAGTTTGCGGCACAGGCGCAGCGCGTATTCCTTGAGCACCGGGCTTGTGGGCTGCCACGACTGGCGTGAGCCCGCATTGACCACATGGCCGTACCGATCGATTGGCAGCACCTCAGGATGACGCTCGTACAGCCACAACGGGGCCGTGGCAGTGGCCGATGCCAGGTCCACGGCGATGCTCGCCGCGCCGAGCTTGTCGATCACGTGGTCAAGCCACTCGAACGTGAACTCGCCCTCGCGCGGTTCGATCTTGTCCCAGCTGAAGATGGCGAGGGCCACGGTGTTGACGCCGGCTTGGACCATCAGGCGAATGTCCTCGTCCAGTGTCTCCTCGGGCCACTGGTCCGGATTGTAGTCGCCGCCGAACGCGATGCCACGACCGGATTCAGTCAGCAGGGACGGCCACCTGAACGTTCTACGAGTAGTCATATCAATCAAGTCCTTTATTGTACCGGCTCATGGCCGATGCTATGTTGCTGGCGGCGGCCGTTGCTGCGATGACCTTCTTGGTGTTGCGCATGTTATCTCCTCCTGAGCCGTTGGGATTGGTCGTGGCTTCGGGACTTTGGACTTACCTTGGGCCTGGGCTCCTCGCCTGCGATATGCTCCGCTGACGGTCTTTTTTGGGGTGTTTTCTTTGGTACACCCGTGTACCAATATCTATGATGATACGCCCGTGTACCAATTTGTCAAAATCAAGCGACACGCCTGATTTCCCGCCAAAACTCGCCACCTCGGGCACACAGAAGAATCTTCAGCCTCCGACATCCACAATTCCGAGAGCGTTCACATTCGTGGATGTCCAGCGCCAGACGGAGCCAGTTCGGCTAGTATGAATAGGCACCACCATAGCTGTATTGAGAGGAAGAGCACATGGCGGGACCGTTTCGGACTGCTTCCAAGCAGCCCAATCCTTTAGGAACAGCCATACGCACCCGCGGATCAGGAAAATATACATTCGGACTGGCTTTGAGTGCGGGTCTTGCCGGATTACTGTACGGCTACGACACCGTCTCCATCTCCGGTGCCATCGAATTCCTGCGCGCCAGATACGGGCTCAGTACTCTCATGGAGGGCCTCGTCGTTTCCTCCATCATGCTCGGTGCCGTCATCGGAGCGGCCACCGCCGGATTCCTTTCCGACCGATTCGGCAGGAAACGTATCCTTATTATCGGCGGCGCGTTCTTCCTCGTTGCGGCTGTATGGAGTGCGCTGACGATAGGTCCCATAGCGCTTATCGTGGCGCGCGTGGCCGGCGGCTACGGCATCGGCCTGACCGCCGCGCTGGCCGTCACATACATCACCGAATCGGCTCCGGCCAACATCCGTGGTCTGCTCGCCTTCTCTTATCAGCTGCTTGCGGTTTGCGGTATCTTCCTGACCAACGTCATCAACTACATCATCGCCTCCCACGGATCAAACGACTGGGATATCGCCACTGGATGGCGCTGGATGCTGGGATTAGGCGCGATTCCGGCCGCCACCTTCCTGCTGGCTATGCGGAGGGCACCGGAAAGCCCACGATTCCTCATTCAGATAGGCAGAACCGATGAAGGTTTCGCGGTGCTCGAGCACATCCTCGGCACCGAACGCGCACGCCTGCGCACCGATGACATCCAAGCCTCGGTCAAACTGGAAACCGAGATGTCGCACGAATTCCATGATTTGTTCCGTCCAGGCCTGCGACGGGCACTCGTCATCGGCATCTTTCTCGCCGTGTTCAACCAGTTCATCGGCATGAACGCCATTTCCTACTATGGGCCGGTGATGTTCTCGGATCTCGGGTTCGCCGGGGACACTCAGTTCCTCGCGGCCGCCAGCGTAGGCGGCATGGAGCTGGTGGCCACCGTGGTAGGCATGTACCTGATCGACACGTTCGGCCGTAAACGTCTTATGGAAATAGGCACCGGCATGATGTGCGTGTTCGCGCTATGCATTTCGGGCTCGTATTTCATGGGCAATTCGCTGCTGACGCTTATATTCGTCATGGCGTTCACCATATCGTTCGCCTTTTCGATGGGACCGATTCCCTGGATTGTGATTCCCGAGCTCTTCCCCACGTATCTGCGCGGTCGCGCCACCGGATTGTGTGTGATGTGTCTGCTGTTCGCCAACTGGATCATCGCACAATTCACGCCGATGATGATCGATGGATTGGGCGGCGGCATATCGTTCGCGATTTTCGCGGTTCTGGATCTGATTTGCCTGTTCGGCATCGTGGCGTTGGTGCCGGAGACAATGGGACGCACGCTGGAGGAAATCGAGCATCTATGGCAGCCGAAAACCGATTTGGCCTACGCAAAATACGCGCTGAGCACGGCTGATGCGAATATCCGCCACGCGGAAGCCACGCTGCGTCGTATTGAAAACGAACGTCAGCAGGCATTGGGCATTATGGATGCGGCTGAGCGGGCTCGCGCTGCGGCACAGCAGAAGATTTTCGCCATAGAGACCGCCAAAAGGGTCGAGGCAGAACGGCTGGAGGCGCAGCGCGCTGCCGAGGAAGCCATTGTCTCGCGGGGGCCCCGGCCCCCTCCCGAGGAAGCCGCCAAGGCAGCGGCGAATATGGCTGCAGAAGAAGACACGGCAGCGACCGTCTCGGAAGTTACGACGGATGAGAACGTGCCGTCGCTTATGCGGCGTACGAGGGGCGCTGTTCTGGTTGGTAAGTCATCCAGTAGACGGCACGACGGTGAGTATACGGACGGCTCTGCGAACGGCCCTGCGGATGGCTCTGTGGATGGCTCCGTGACTGACTCTGCGGATGGTGCGATGCTGGACGGCGCGGCGGCCGAGGCAGCGGCCAGCGCAGCAGTCGCGGCCTTGGCCGATTCACTGCCCGACGATCCATTCACGCTGGCGAATCGGCCGACTACGCGCAGTGGTGCGGATGATACAGATAGCGTTGATGCCGCAGATGCCGTTGATTCCGCGAATGACGCGAATCGAAACCGCAAGCAGACAAATGCCGTGCAGCCGGCACATATGGCCTCTATTGAGCACGCGCACAGTGCCGATACGCCTCGCGGAGTGTTGTTGCCCAGTGCCGACGAGGATTCCTACAGCGAGCATTCCTTCGCCGAGACGGATGACGACCGCGAGGCTCAGGCCATCGACGCGGCCCTCGACTCTCTGGATGCCCTTATCAGAAGCTGATATATAAGGAAATCCTGTATTGCAGAGTATTGCGGCCTGTGACTGTGCGACTTTACAGATTCAGCACCGCATCGGCAACGCGCATGGCGGATTCACGGTGAGAGACCAGCACCACAGCCACGTCTTGCCCCTTATCCGCATTCTGCTCGCTCTTGGACAGCTCATGAATGGAACGCAGAATGATGGCTTCATTCAAGGCATCCAGACGACTGGTCGGCTCGTCGAAGAGCACCAAGTCGGCATTGCGCAGGAATACACGGGCCAAGCCGATGCGCTGGCGTTCGCCTTCAGACAGTCGGTCGCCCAGCTCGCCCACCTGGGTGTCGAGCCCATCCGGCAGGGAATCGATCAGGTCGAGCACGGATGCCTTGGCGAGGGCTTCGCGGAGTCGGGCGTCAAGAACACCGGCCGCTCCCCCATTGCGAATCTCCGATTCAGGCAAGGCGATAAGCAGATTCTCTCGAATCGTGCCGTCGAACAGGTGGGTCTCCTGACTCATCATGGCCTGAATACGGCGGCGGGCATGCACATCGATTTGCGGTAGCGGCGTGCCGGACAGCGTCACTTGGCCGCGCTGCGGATCCCAATAGCGCATCAGCAGCTTCAGCATAGTGGACTTGCCCCGGCCGGACGGGCCTTGGATACCGAGGATGCCGTGCTGCGGCACATCGAGCGAGAAGTCGGCGAGAATCGCCTCGCTCCCCTCCCCCGGGTACGCGAAGGTGACGCGGTCAAGGCGCATGCCCTCATAATCCGAGTTCGCAGTGCCAGTTTCCACCACGGCCGGCGCTTCGTCCATCAGGCCGAACAGACGACGGGCGGAGGCGAAGGTCTGGGTGAGGTTCGCGGGCAGGGCGGCGAGCGCCAGCGTCGGCCCGAACGAGCTGGCGAGCAGCGCGAAGGCGGCGACCAGCGCCGGGATATCGTAGAGGTTCACGCCGGCAAGATTGATGGCGATGCCGGCAGCCGCCGAGGTAAGCAATGCAACCAGCAATCCGCCGACACCGGCGAACCGGCCGTTGACACGGCTGAGTTTGGCATGGTCACGCCATAGCGCGCGCGTGCGATCTTCGATGGCCTGCGCACGATCTTCACCCCGACCGAATCGGATGATCTCGTCGAGACCGCGCATGTCGTCGAGCATCACGTTGTCGAGTTCGCCGGCCGCGCCACGGATGGCGGGGCCCAGATTGCGCACGCCGGTGGCGAAGAAGCGCGGCACAATGATGCCGATGATCAGATGGGAGACGATCAGCGCCAACGCCATCCAGGGGCTCAGCGTGGCCGCCACGATGGCGTAGACGATGGTGGCGGTCACGGCTATGGCCACGGGGCTGATGGTATGCGCGAAGAAGATTTCGAGCAGTTCCACGTCGGTGGTGAGCATGGCGATGAGGTCGCCCTTGCCCTTGCCGGCGAGCTTGGCCGGAGCGAGGCGGCGAAGGGCGGCGAAAGCCTTGGAGCGGAAGAGCGCGAGCAGGTGGAAGGCCACGTTGTGGTTCAGATATTGCTCAACGTAGCGCGTCAGGCCGCGCAACACCGCGCAAACAATCATGGCGGTGATTGCACCGGCCGCACTCATGCCCCACACGGGGTTGCCGGCGAGCGCGAATCCGGCGATGATGCCGAACACCGGCAGGAAGGTTGCGGCAAGGTGACCGATGGTGCCGGCCGTGGAAGCCGCGACCATAAGCCCGGCCAGTGGCTTGGCCTCCCCGAGTAGTCGCTTGATGACCTGGAACGTGCTCATCTCGGCCGGAGCTGCAGCCGGAGCTGCGCCCACAGCCGCCCCGCTCCCGCTGGCGGAAGCTGTCAGCGAAGCTGGCTGAGGGTGGTCAGCCCCAAAGTTCTCGATATCCGCCTGAGTAGTGAACAACTCGGCGTACACGCCGCCGGCCGCCATGAGTTCGGCATGCGTGCCGGTTTCCACCGACTTGCCGTGTTCGAGCACCACCACTTGGTCGGCGTGCTCGGCGTTGGCCATGCGATGGGTGATCATGATCACCGTCTTGCCGCGGGATTGCACCAGTTCGCGGATGGTCGCGAGAATCAGTTCCTCGGATTCCACATCCACACTGCTGGTGGCCTCGTCGAATACGAACACCGGCGAATCATGCAGAAGCGCACGGGCGATGGCGATACGCTGGCGCTGGCCACCGGACAGGTTGGCGGCGTCGGGCTCAATCGTCATGTCAAGGCCGTCCGGCTGCGAACGCACGAAGTCGGCGATACGGGCCTGTTCGAGCGCGTCCCAGAGACGGGAATCCACGGCGTCGGACGCGGCTTCACCGTTCTGGCCGTCATCGGGCAAAGCCATCAGAAGGTTCTCACGCAGAGTACCGGCAAACAGATGGCTACTGGCACCGATCAGGGTGATGGTTCGGGCGAGCGTCTCTCCGGACAGGTCGGATACCTTGACGCCGTTCAGCGTAAGCGAGCCTTGGTATCCGGTCAGCGTACCGGCAAGCAGCGCGGCAGCCGTGGATTTGCCGGAACCGGAGATGCCGACGATGGCGGTGAGTTGACCGGGGTAGGCAGTGAAGGTGAGGTCGGTGAGCGCAGGTGCCGGCGCGGAATTCGTTTGTTGAACGGCGGCACCGGAATCGGCGCTGTCATAGGAATAGCCGACGTGGTCGAAGCTGACGGTGATTCCGCCATCGGCCTTGGTACCGGCCTTGGTACCGGCATCAGTCCCGGCATCGGTACCAGCGGTGGCCGGCAGCGTGGCAGTGCCGTGGGCGGGCTCGGGGGTGTCCAGCAGGGCGAAGATGCGCTTGGTGGAGGTCATGCCGTTCATCGCCACGTGGAAGTAGGAGCCGAGCTGGCGCATGGGGATGAAGAATTCAGCGGACAGCAGCACGATCAGCAACAGTCCGGCGAGGGTGAGCGGGAAGCCCGCACCGAACGGCATCAGGTATTGCAGGCCGTAGGCCAGGTAGGCGAACGCACCGGGCAGGTGGGCGGCGAGCATAATCGGAGACCAGCCGGCGGCGCCGGGCGACATGGGT
>OATL01000508.1_pt1 | contig 18438 bp, 15 predicted proteins | sample 1476011 | NCBI WGS metagenome assembly OATL01 (sample SAMEA2579975, study PRJEB22360) | human gut metagenome | biome: human gut; feature: human-associated habitat; material: faeces | place: Denmark | collected 2008/2010
TTATTGACATCCAACTTGTCGGTAACGATTAAATCGGTCTTATTCCCTCCCAGATTGATATTGAATTCCGGCGCTGCCCGATAATCATGGTAGGTGTCGAAAGCGACGCTGATCAAATCGCCCAGACTATTATCATCCCGGTTCCCGATAAAACGATTCATCTTATCCGGCACGGCGTCCTTACAATACACGCCTATATAGATATATTTATCATCATAGAAAAGTTTCACCCGGGTCGGAGATTGGGTGATCGCCCGCTCATAGGGGATAATCTGTACGAAACGATCCGACCATTCGCCTTGCTTCGTCCAAAAGTCCTCATCCAGCTTACCGTCGATCGTAGGTTTCACTCCCGATACTTTCCGGATATTATAGGTACGCTTATAAGCTTTCTCAAAAGGGACGATCGAATCTTGCTGGGCTTCGCACAACAACGAGATTCCTAAAAACACGAGTAGAGTCAGATATTTCATAATGGTCTAGACTATAAGATAACAATAAGCCTCAAAGATAAGCACTTCTTTTCAGAAAAGAGCACATCTTCCTTAGATTTATCGCAACGAAGCCGAAGGCATACGATATCAAGTATTCACTGCAACCCGTATTGCAGTAGTACCGCGACGCACGTGCAGCGCTACTGCAACCGGCGTGCAGTAACACTGCAATGCGGGTTGCAGTACAATAACAATAGCGTCACGATAAAAATCAACAACCGCCTCCCAACGCCCGATACAGCAATATCTTCTTCCGGCATAAATCGGTGACGATATCGATATGCTCCAGCTCGCTATCCAGATAACGCTCCTCGGCGGAAAGAACCTCCAAGAAACCGGTATAGCTTAATTGGAACATCTCGCCGGCATTCACCACGGAACGTTGGTGGGCAAGGGATTCTTTCTCTTTCAAGCGGATACGCTCCGTTTGGGTCTGGCTGGCGCAATAGAGATCGAGCACCTCGGTGTAAGCGTTCAAAGCGGTCTCGTGGTATTGGGATAAAGCGATACGCTGGGAAGCCTTCGCCTCGTTCCACATCGAACGGATCTCATTGCGACGGAAGATAGGAGCCGTGATACCCGCCGCCAAGTCGTACACCAAAGAGGCCGGCGAATGAAACCACTTACCCACATCAAACGCATTGAAACCACCACTGGCGCCAAGCACCAACGAGGGATAAAAAGCCGCCTTCGCCGCTATCACATCCGCCTTGGAGGCGATCAACCCCATCTCGGCGGAACGTACATCCGGACGCAATGTCAAGAGGTTCGCTGGAATCCCTTCCGACAAGGGAACTGGCAATTTACGCAACTCATCGAATCCCATCCGGCGAATCTCGAAGGGGAAAACACCCAACAGGCAAGCGATCGCCCGCTCCTTCTCACCGATCAACTGATCGTTTTCCAGCAATTTACTCTCGATCGACAACACACGGGCATAAAACTGATCGACCGCCAACTGCGTCTCCGCCCCTTCCTTCTTCAACTGGCGGGTCAGCTCATGGGAACGACGGGCACTGGCCAGCGCGTTCCGCAACACCTCCTTACGTCGGTCCAAGCCGATCAACTCATAATATTGAATCGCCAAATCGGAGATCAACATCGACTGGGCAAAACGGGTAGCCTCCACGGAAGCCATCCAGCGAGCGGCGGCGGCCTGCTTCTTCCGGGTCAGTTTGCCCCAGATATCCGCTTCCCATTGAAAGCTCAAGCTCAAGCCGAAATCCCGGTAAGGGTCCGGTATATGCTTATCCTTTGGCAAAGAAGGCACGTTTGTCTCGCTATTCCCCACACCATCCATCGTATATTCACCGAAACGGTTCACGGAGGCTCCGATGTTCAAATTCACGTCCGGCAGCAAAAGCCCTTTCGCCCGCCGCAAGGCCGCACGGCTCATGACGATGCGCTCCATGCTCTGCTGGAAGGAATGGTTATTGCGTAAAGCCACATCCACATAACCTCGCAATAAGGTATCTTGGAAAAAGACATCCCACGACAGCGGTTTCACGAACGTAGTGTCGTTCATTCCCATCTCGCCGGATTCCGGAAGCGAGATCCGCTCGTCCATCGATAGCTCGGGAGTCTTACAACCGGCCAAAGCAATCAGAGCCAAGGCGCAGCCTATCATTATATATCTCATCTTATCAATACACATACTCGTCTTCTTTAATTTGCTCTTCCTCTTTTCTCTTTTTAAAATAAGTAGCCAGCGACTCGAAGATCACGTAAAGCCCCGGGATCAAGAAGATACCGACAAACGTACCGATCAACATACCTCCGGCCGCCGCCGTACCGATCGAACGGTTTCAAGCCACTGATAAAAGCGAAGGAGGTCATCAAGATCGGGCGCAAACGACTGGTAGCCCCTTGAATAGCGGCCCCCATCACGCTGATACCTTCCTTACGGCACTGGTTCGCCACCTCGATAATCAAGATCGCGTTCTTTCCCAGCAAACCAATCAACATCACCAACGCCACCTGCGCATAGATGTTATTCTCCAGACCTACCACGTACAGCAAGAAGAACGAGCCGAACACACCCGCCGGAAGCGACAGGATGACCGGAAGCGGAAGCAATAAGCTCTCGTATTGGGCGGCAAGCAACAGATAGACGAATGCCAAACAAATAGCGAAAATTACCAACGTTTGCCCACCGGACTCTTTCTCCTCCTTCGCCACACCGGACCATTCGGTATCATAACCACGGGGCAATACCTCGGAAGCGATCTCCTCAACAGCCGCCAAAGCCTCACCCGAGCTGACACCCGGGGCGGCCTCGCCGGTAATCATGGCCGAGGTAAACAGGTTGTAACGGGTAATCTGGCTCGGGCCATACACACGCTCCATCGTCATGAAGTTGGAGTAAGGCACCATATTCCCCTCCTTATTCTTAGCATACAGGCTGAACAAATCCTCCGGATTCATACGATACTCCGGCGCCGCTTGCAACATGACCTTATACATCTGGCCGAAACGGACGAAGTTGGAGGAGTAGAAGCTACCTACATAGGATTGCAAGGTTTCCATGGACTCGTTCACGTTGATGCCTAGCTTAGCCGCCTTCGCCAAATCCACCCGGAGCAGATATTGCGGGAAATTCGGGTTGAAGCCGGAAGTGACCCCGGTCAGGCGAGGATCAGCGTTCAGCTTCGCCACGAAGTTCTTGGCAACCTCATCCAGCTCGGCGAACGTACCGGCGGTCTTATCTTGCAAACGAAGCTCGAAGCCACTCGCGTTACCGAATCCCGGAACCGTAGGCGGCAGGAAGAACTGGATGTCCGCATCCTTGATATGGGCGACACGATCGGCATACACGCTCATCAACTCCGCCGCCGTCTGCTCCCGTTGATCCCAAGGGGTTAGGTTAATCATACCCATACCGAAGCTGGCACCCTCCGTCTCGGTCATCAAGCTATAGCCGGCCAAGGTAGAGATCGTCTCCACCTCTTCCAACGGCAACAAAGCCGCTTGCACCTTGTTCAAGGCAGCTTCCGAACGCTCCAAGGTAGCTCCGGGAGGTGCGTCTACGTTCACATAGATCATACCTTGGTCCTCGTTCGGGATAAAGCCGGAAGGCAACACGAACGTCATGCCCCACGTGGCCAGACAGAAAAGGATCAAGGTTGCGTACGTCAGCATCCGACGGTTCAAGAACCATCTTAAATTCAAGCGGTAACGACGCTCCAAGAAATCATAACGGCTATTGAACCCATCAAAGAAACGAGCCAGCAGATTTTTCTTTTGCTTCTTCGAGTGGGATACCGGTTTCAGCAACAAGGCGCAAAGAGCCGGAGACAACGTCAAGGCGTTCACGCCGGAGATCACGATCGCCACGGCAAGCGTCAACGAGAACTGACGATAGAAGATACCCACCGTACCATCCATGAAACCGACCGGGATAAACACGGCGGACATCACCAGCGTAATAGCGATAATCGCCCCTCCGATCTCACCGATCGCCTTTTTCGTCGCCTTCAACGGGGGCAGCTTCTCGTTGTGCATCTTCACGTGGACCGCCTCCACCACCACGATCGCGTTATCCACCACGATACCGATAGCGAGCACCAAGGCGAACAAAGTCAGCATATTGATCGAGAAACCCAGCATCTGCATAAAGAAGAACGTACCGATCAACGATACCGGAACGGCGATAGCGGGTATCAACGTAGACCGGAAATCCTGCAAGAAAAGATACACCACGATAAATACCAAGATAAACGCCTCCAGCAAGGTCTTGAGCACGACCGATATGGAAGCGTCCAAGAAACGGGATACGTCGTACGAGATATTATATTCCATACCCGGGGCAAACGTCGTTTCCTTCAATTCCTCCATCTTCGCCTTGATCTGCTGGATCACCTCACGGGCGTTCGAGCCCGGACGCTGCTTGATCATGATAGAGGCCGAGGGCTTTCCGTCCGTCATGGAGATCATATTATAATCCTCGGAATCAAACTCGATCGTAGCCACGTCTTTCAAGCGAAGCACGGAACCGTCCGGCAGGGCTTTCAAGACGATCTCGCCATACTCCTCCGGCGTGCTGAACTTACCGCTATACTGCAAGACGTATTGCAATTGCTGCGGGATCTTGTCGGAACTGATACCCGTCTTACCCGGCGCCGCCTCGATATTCTGCGAGCGGATCGCCTCCGTAACCTCTTGCGGCGACATATTATAAGCCGCCAATCGGTTCGGGTTCAGCCATACACGCATCGCATAGTCGCGGCTACCCATGATCTCCACGAATCCCACGCCGTCGATGCGCTTCAACTCACGCAAGATATTGATATCGGCGAAATTATATACGAATTTCTCCGTATGGGTACTATCCGAGCTCATGATGTTCAGGTACATCAACATACTGTTCACCTCCTTCTCCGTGATCACGCCGGCACGGATCACCTCTTCCGGAAGCTCATCCAGCACGGTGGTCACACGGTTCTGCACATTCACGGAAGCTACGTCCGGGTCGGTACCGACCTTGAAATAGATCGTAGTCAAGGACATACCGTCGTTCGTACAAACAGAGGTCATATAGGTCATTCCGGGCACGCCGTTGATGGCACGCTCCAGCGGGGTCGCCACCGTTTTCGCCATCACGTCGGCGTTCGCTCCGGTATAACGGGCGGTAACGGTAACGGAAGGGGGCACGATATCCGGGAATTGGGTGATCGGCAAAGAGTTGATCGCCAGCAATCCCAAGAAGACAATTACCACCGAGATCACGCCCGATAAGATAGGGCGTCTGATAAATATTTCAAACATAGGGCTTACTTATTATTCTCGATTTCGTTAGACGATTCCAATTGGCGACGGATCGTGGCTCCATCTACCATATCAGGATTGATAGTCATGCCGTCCGTGATCATCTGAACACCCTCGTAGACGATAACGGTCTGGTCCGGCAAATCCTGTGTCACGTAATAAGAACCGTGGCGGGCCAACGGCTCGAAGCTGCGTACGCTCACCTTTCCATCTTCCGCTACCGTATATACATAGGTGAAATCCTGAATCTCGAAAGTGGATTGCTGGGGAACCAAGACCACGTTCTCCATCTTGGTCAGCATCCGGATCTTGCCGGATACGCCATGTCGCAGCAAACGTTCCGGGTTCGCGAAACGGGCACGGAAAGCGATCGATCCGGTACCCCGCTCAAAGTCGCCCTCCACGGTCTCTACCTTCCCTTTATACCGATAGGTGGATTGGTCGGAAAGGATCAGCTCCAGATTATTATACTCCGGCTGGTCGATACCGCTCAACTGCGTCCGTTTATATTCCAGATACTCCTTCTCGTTGATCTTGAAATAAGCGAACATATCCGATACGTCCGTCAAGGAGGTCAATAAGCTGCTCGGCGTAACCAAACTTCCCACCTTAAAGGGGATGCGGTCCACGTATCCCTCGAAAGGAGCCGTGATCGTCGTGTACGAGAAATTAGTCTCCGCACGTTGCAAACGGGATTTGGCCTGTTGCACCTGCAAGCGTGCCACGTCCGCCTCGGCCATCGCCTGCTCTAGACGGATCGGCGAGATGATATCTTTCTCCACCAAACGCTTGATGCGGTCTACCTCTACCTCCGCCATCTTCAACTCGGCTTGGGCCTGTTTGTGATTGGCTTGCGCCTCTTTCACCTCCTCGTACAATTCCGCCGAGGAAAGCTTGAAAAGCACCTGCCCTTTCTTCACGTGCTCGCCCTCGTCCACAAGGACGGCCTCCACGAATCCTTCCACTTTAGGTTTCACCTCTACAAACTGTACGGCTTGTACATCCGCTACATACGACTGCGGCACCTCGATCGTGGTCGTGGTTAACCGCATCACCGGCGTATGATCTTTCTTCCCGGACTTTTTCTCCCGGTTTTGGCTACAAGATACCCATACACAAGCCGTTAAGCATAGTAAGGGTAAATAGTTAGAAAACAATTTTATCCTCATAAAACTTATAGATTTATAATTATTTGAATACGACGAAAAGCACATAGGCGAATCACCCCATGCGCAACAATAAGAAACAGGTAAGTTCTACTAAATCAGATAGGAACAGAACCAAACGAAATTCTGTGCTTTGTGTAGGTTATAAAATAAAGGAAGCTTGGCGCATTGCCGTAGTTCCAAGGAATGAATTAATTCATGTAAATCCAGAATCGTAAACAAGTCCCATATCAAATCGATCTCCAAGGCTCGAATTTGCACTTGCTCCTGACGTACCGTTCGCAAGGAGGCGTTATCGTCAAAATCCAACAACACATCGGGTGCCTCTTTATCGACCATTTCCATCGAGGTAGTGGTAATATTCTCCGGAAAGAAATCGCTTCCAATGGAATAAAACTGTAACAGCACCAACATGATCATAAGCATGATACGCTGGTGAAGCCCAAAACGATTATTCACTGTTACATTTAGCATCTTTTATCTAATGGAGGCGCAAAGATAAACAATCTTTTTGGGAAGAAAAAACATTTCACCCGCATACGAGTATTGGTATCGCCCCACGCCGATATAGGCATGAGGCGATGCCGGTATAGGCGTAGGGCTACACCAATACCGACACAGGCTCACGCCTATACCGGCACTTAAATATATGCCTTTACCTTCTCCCGATCCGTTTGCACCGTCTCGAATTCGGAGGAGACGATACTGCTTCCCATCGGGACATTCTCATTGCGGTATTCCATTTTACTATATACGATACTTCGAGCAGAGGTATGAAATTCTTTCGCACCGGTCTCCTCCTCTATTTTCCCGATATTATTCTCACGTACGCCACATCCCGGCATGATGATGATCCGTCCGTCCGCACGTTTCACCAGCTCGGCGATCAAGGGGATTCCTTTCACGGCATCCGATTGCTGGCCGGAGGTCAAGATACGGTCGCATCCCAACTCGATTAGCTGCTCCAACGCAGTGAATGGGTCCCGGCAAACATCGAAAGCACGATGACAAGTTACGGACAGAGGTTTTGCCGCCTCGATCAAGCGCCGCATCAAGGGTACATCGATATCCCCGTCTTTCGTAAGACAGCCGAAAACGACGCCATGCACTTTTAGCTCCTTGCACAGTTCTATATCCAATAGCATGGATTGCCCCTCGGCTTCCGTATACAAGAAATCACCGCCTCTCGGACGGATAATCACATTGATATCGATCTTGGAAGTCAGAGCCTTCGCCGTCTTGATCTCTCCATAACTAGGTGTAGTTCCCCCTTCGGGTATCCCGGCGCAAAGCTCTACACGGGTAGCGCCTCCCGCCTCCGCCTCCACACAGCTCTGGGCGGAGTTCGCGCATATCTCAATAATTCGTTTCATGTTTATTTAGTATTGTTGACGTACAAAATTACATAAATATCACCACTTGCTCAACAGAACCACAAATAACTATCCGATACCATTAAAAACACCCCTATTATGGATTAACAAAATAAAACAGAACTGTCACCTTTACTATCAAAAAGGCAGCAAATTCGTATCTCCTTATCTATCTATGCCTTAGAAATTTGACTATAGCTTTCTGATTCGTCCAAATAAGAAACAAATTGGTCTATTTCGGAACTATAGCTAAATAGTTTAAAGTTTAACTAATCTCAAAAAGACACAAAAAGTTCTATTTTCAAGGATCGAAACGCCATAAAACGTAATATTGCAACGACATTTTAATAGGTTAAGATAAATAACAAATAGGCTTTATGGGAGAAATAAAAGGCTATATCTCACAGGTTATCGGCCCGGTAGTGGATATCCACTTTGATTATGGGACAGAAGAAACAGTAACCCTCCCCCGTATCCACGACGCCATGGAGATTTCCCGCTCGAACGGAAAGATCTTGATCGTCGAAGTTCAGCAACACATCGGGGAAAACACCGTCCGTACCGTAGCGATGGATACGACCGACGGATTGAGACGAGGCATGGAGGCCATGTCATACGGAATGCCCATCACCATGCCGACCGGTGACCAAGTCAAAGGACGTTTAATGAATGTCACTGGCGACCCTATCGACGGCATGGCCCAGCTTACTAAAGACGGGGCTCTTCCCATCCATCGTGAGCCTCCTAAATTCGAGGATCTGACAACGACCCAAGAGGTCTTGTACACGGGTATTAAAGTAATCGATTTATTGGAACCTTACGCCAAAGGAGGTAAGATCGGACTTTTCGGAGGAGCCGGAGTGGGCAAAACGGTATTGATCATGGAATTGATCAACAACATCGCAAAGAAAAACAACGGATTCTCCGTCTTCGCCGGTGTGGGTGAACGTACACGTGAAGGAAATGACCTATTGCGTGAAATGATCCAATCCGGTGTCATCCGATACGGCGAGGAGTTTAAGAAGAGTATGGAGGCAGGCAACTGGGACTTGTCGAAGATCGATTACGATGAATTGGCTAAGTCGCAAGCTACCTTGGTATTCGGGCAGATGAACGAACCGCCGGGCGCCCGCTCGTCCGTAGCCTTATCCGGTTTGACGATCGCCGAATCCTTCCGTGACAAAGCCTCTGAGGGAGAAAGAAAAGATATATTATTCTTCATCGATAATATCTTCCGTTTCACCCAAGCCGGTTCCGAGGTTTCCGCCTTGCTGGGGCGTATGCCTTCCGCCGTAGGTTACCAACCGACATTGGCCACGGAAATGGGAGCTATGCAAGAGCGTATCACTTCAACCAAGAAGGGCTCCATCACCTCCGTACAGGCGGTGTATGTTCCTGCCGATGACTTGACGGACCCGGCTCCGGCGACTACCTTTACGCACTTGGACGCAACAACCGTCCTCAGCCGCAAGATCACGGAACTCGGTATCTATCCGGCCGTAGACCCGCTGGAATCTACATCCCGCATCCTTGATCCGCTGATCGTAGGCAAGGAGCATTACGACACAGCGCAACGGGTAAAACAAATCCTGCAACGGAACAAGGAACTTCAAGATATCATATCCATCCTCGGTATGGAAGAACTTTCCGACGAGGACAGGCTAACGGTCAACCGGGCCCGCCGTGTACAACGTTTTCTGTCCCAGCCCTTCTCCGTGGCGGAACAATTCACTGGCGTACCCGGTGTCATGGTCTCTATAGAGGATACGATCCGGGGATTCAAGATGATCATGGACGGGGAAACGGATGACATACCCGAACAGGCATTCTTAAACGTAGGAACCATCGAGGATGTCTTGGAGAAGGCCAAGCAGCTGAAAGAACAAGCAAATTAATCGATATGAAACTGGAAATTGTATCACCGGACGGCATTCTTTTCGAAGGCGAGACCGAATCTGTCTCATTCCCGGGAGTTGCCGGTTCATTCGATATCTTGCCTCATCACGCCCCATTGATAGCAGCGTTGAAGGCGGGTACGATCCGGTTCGAGGCAAACGGCAAAAGACAAGAACAAACGATACAAAGCGGATTCGTAGAGGTAAAAGACGACATCCTATCCGTTTGCGTCGAATAAAAACATACGACAATGAATGGCAGATTAAAAATGAGGTTAATGGGTTTGATCACGTTTATCAACGTGGCAATAGGCGTTTCATTGGGTGGTTTATTATATACCATCTGGCCGGAACACTATTTCTCGTGGTATCCGTCCATTCCCTTCTTTTACTGGGTCATGGCCATGGCGATGACTTTCTTCCTAGACCGGGTAAAAAGGAAAAACGGAGATGTGACCGTAACCATGTACATGCAAGTCCGGTTGTGTAAGTTCACGCTCGCTTTCGTCTTCTTATGGATGTACGCGGCGTTTGTCGGGCAACAATTAAAGACATTTGGTTTCACGTTGATGTTATTCTATTTCATTTACCTCGGACTGGAGACTTACATTTTATATCTGTTTGAAAAGAAAAGAATGAAAAGAGAGAAAAGGGAAAAGGATGATGAGTACAATCAAAGATAACAAATACATATGGATCGCTTTCTGGATGTGGCTCAGCTTTCTCACCCCGGCAAAAGCGGCGTCCGGCGAGATAGACGTGCAGGATATCGTCTTCTCCCACATTCAAGACGCCTATACATGGCATATCACGGAATGGAACGGACAAGAGATTGCGATTCCCCTGCCTATCTTGGTAAAAAGCGAGGAAAGAGGATGGGATTTATTCCTGTCATCCCATCTACATCAAGGCCGGACGCATCACAATTATTATATCGCCGGGGAAGGTGAGCATGCGGGAAAGGTTGTTGAGAAGAACAGTGCCGGAGAAGAGGTTCGCCCGATGGATTTCTCATTGACCAAGAATGTTTGCGGACTGTTCCTCAGTTGCGGTCTCTTGCTTTTCATCGTTCTCCGAACCGCCCATTGGTATAAAAAGCACCCGAACGAGGCGCCGGGCGGATTTATCGGATTGATGGAAATGGCCATCTCCTACATACAAGACGGGGTGATCAAAGAGGCGATCGGAAAAGAATATAAGCCGTTCTCGTCCTATTTGCTGACGGTATTTTTCTTTATCTTGATCAACAACCTGATCGGAATCATACCTATTTTCCCGGGAGGCGCTAATATTACGGGAAATATAGCGGTAACAGGCGTATTGGCACTTTATACGTTTATAGCGGTCAACCTGTTCGCCACGAAAGCGTACTGGAAAGAGATCTTTTGGCCCAAAGCGCCGATCTACTTGAAACTGCCCTTGCCGATCATGCCGTTCGTGGAGTTCTTCGGGGTATTCACCAAGCCGTTCGCGTTGATGATCCGTCTGTTCGCCAACATCATGGCGGGCCATACGATTATCTTGGCGCTAACCTGTTTGATATTCATAACGGCAACCATGGGAGTAGCCGTGAATTTCGGGATGACGATCGTATCCGTCTTGTTCTGTGCGTTCATGAACTGTCTGGAATTGTTAGTAGCTTGCTTGCAAGCTTATATTTTCACCCTGCTGTCGGCCAACTATATCGGATTGGCCAAGGTAAGGGAATAAATCCAAAGAAATTAAGGTATTAGAATTATATTATTAAGGTTACTAATTTAAAATTAAACACTATGTTATCGACTATTTTATTACAAGCGGCAGCCGGGATGGGCGTAGCGAAGATGGGAGCCACTATAGGAGCGGGATTCGCCGCCATAGGTGCAGGTATCGGAATCGGATTGATCGGTAAAGGTGCCGTTGAAGCTATTGGACGCCAGCCGTCGGCCGCAGGAGAGATCCGTACCTCGATGTTGATTATGGGAGCGTTGGTAGAAGGTGTGGCATTGTTCGCTATTGTCGTATGTTTCTTAGCGTTGTTCCAATAAAAAAGTAACAAACTATGTCTTTATTAACACCGGATTCAGGGCTTCTATTCTGGATGATCGTTTCATTCGGGATTGTCTTCGTGATCCTTTCCAAATACGGTTTTCCCGTGATCGTCAAGGCAATCGAACAACGGAAAGCTTACATTGACAATTCCTTAGAGACGGCACGTCAGGCGAATGAGCGACTTGCCCATATCCAAGCCGAGGGCGAGAAGATGCTAGCCGAGGCCAAGGAAAAGCAAAACGCCGTCCTGAAGGAAGCCTTTGCCGAAAAGGAGCGGATCATCGAGGAGGCACGTAAAAAGGCCGTCTCCGAGGCACATCTGCAGATAGAGGAGGCTACCCGGCGTATCCGCGAAGAAAAAGAGAAAGCTATTCGCGAAGTCCGCTCGGAGATAGCGGATCTGTCTATCGCTATCGCAGAGAAAGTAATGAAAGAGAAAATCGGCCGGGATAAGGAACAACAACAGATGATCGACCGGCTGCTGGATGAAGTATCGTTTAGTAAATCGTAAGGTATGGATATAGGAACTATTTCTTCCCGGTATGCCAAGGCGCTTTTCTCCCTAGCGAAAGACAAGGGACAGGAAAGCCGGGTATATGATGATATGAAGATGTTGGCGGACAGCTTCTCGATGGAGCCGGAGCTTAGGGGTGCCTTGAGCAACCCGATCGTTTCCGTACCGGAGAAAGTGAAATTGCTTACGGCGGCGGGGGGGGGCGAGTGCGGCGCGGAAGCCCCGGGGGGTATCGAGGTCTGCGAGCTATATACACGTTTTATCAATCTGGTATTAGCCCATAAACGGGAGACACTACTGCCCTTCATCGCATACATTTATATCCATTTGTACCGGAAAGAGAAGAAGATTACCCGGGTACGATTCGACACAGCCGTAACGGTAGACGATGCGGTCAAGTCTCACCTGCAAGACAAGCTGCAGAAAGAGACGGGATGCACGATCGAGTTCTCCGGCCATGTGGAACCGGAACTAATCGGGGGCTTCCGCCTACGCATCGGCAATTACCGGATAGACGCCAGCTATGCGACGCAACTACGGGATATCCGTACCGGGCTACTCCAAAACAGATAAAAAAGAAAAAGTATGACAGAACAGATAAAAGTGAGTGAAGTCTCCTCCATCCTGCGCCAGCAATTAGAAGGAATCCATACCAGCATCAAGCTGGAGGAGGTCGGGACCGTATTGCAGGTGAGTGACGGCGTGGCCCGCATCTACGGGCTGGATAATGCGGAGGCGAACGAGTTGCTTCAATTCGATAACGGGATGGAAGCGATCGTGATGAACTTGGAGGAAGATAATGTAGGCGCCGTCCTTTTAGGTCCGACCGACCGAATCAAGGAGGGCGACACCGTAAAACGCACGGGCCGCATCGCCTCTATCGATGTCAGCGAGGGGATGATCGGGCGTGTGATCGACCCGTTGGGAAACCCGATCGACGGGAAAGGCGAGATCCTTGGTGAGACTTGCGAGATGCCGCTTGAGCGCAAGGCTCCGGGCGTGATCTTCCGTCAGCCGGAATTGAAGCCGGGGTTGTTCTCCCCCCAGCCGGTAAACGAGCCTTTGCAAACCGGTATCAAGGCCGTAGACGCTATGATCCCTATCGGAAGGGGACAACGTGAGTTGATCATCGGCGACCGGCAGACGGGAAAGACCTCGATCGCTATCGATACCATCATCAACCAACGTAGCAACTACGAGGCAGGGAACCCGGTTTACTGTATTTACGTGGCGATCGGGCAAAAGGGTTCCACGGTAGCGGCCTTGGTGAACACCTTGCAAGAGAAAGGCGCCATGGACTATACGATTGTCGTAAGTGCGACCGCCTCCGACCCGGCAGCCATGCAATATTTCGCCCCGTTCGCCGGAGCGGCCATCGGAGAGTACTTCCGGGATAGCGGACGACACGCCTTGGTGGTCTACGACGATCTGTCCAAGCAAGCGGTCGCCTACCGTGAGGTTTCCTTAATCCTTCGCCGCCCTTCCGGGCGTGAGGCGTACCCGGGTGATATCTTTTACCTGCACTCCCGCCTATTGGAACGTGCCGCCAAGATCATCAACCAGCCGGAGGTAGCCCGTGAGATGAACGATCTCCCCGAAAGCATGAGAGACAAGGTGAAAGGCGGTGGCTCCTTGACCGCTTTACCGATCATCGAGACTCAGGCGGGAGACGTATCGGCTTATATCCCGACCAACGTGATCTCTATCACCGACGGACAGATATTCCTTGAGACCGATTTATTCAACCAAGGGAACCGCCCGGCTATCAATGTCGGAATCTCCGTTTCCCGTGTAGGCGGTAACGCACAATTAAAGGCGATGAAAAAGGTAGCGGGTACCTTGAAAATCGATCAGGCTCAGTTCCGTGAATTGGAATCATTTTCCAAGTTCGGGGGCGAGATGGATGCCGTCACCGCTTTCACGATCGATAAGGGGCAGAAGAATACCCAGTTACTGATACAGCCTCAATATAGCCCGATGCCGGTGGAAGAGCAAATCTCGATCCTTTATTGCGGAACGCAAGGTCTGCTGAAAGAGGTTCCATTGGACAAGGTGCATGAGTTCGAGGCAAGGTTCTTGCAAGAATTACGGACTTCTCATCAACGGGACGTACTGGATGTCTTAAAGACCGGCGTTATCAATGATGAGATACGAGGCATATTGGAAAAAACAGCGAAGGAGCTATGGGTTCATTGAAAGAAATAAAAGTCCGGATCGCCTCTATACGGAGTACGCAGAAGATCACCGCCGCCATGAAAATGGTATCGTCGGCCAAGTTTCATCATGCCCAGACGCAAACCGAGCACACACTTACATATGCTAATAAACTATCCGCTATCTTAAACGGTCTTCTTTCGGCGGAATGCGACCTAGACTCACCTTACACCGAACAGCGTAAGGTGAGCAAGGTGGCTATCGCCGTATTCGCCTCGAGCACGGGTTTATGCGGGACATTCAATGCCAATATATGGAAAGAGTTATCCGCCACGATCCAGACTTATAAGAACCAGCAAATAGAGGTAGGCCTCTACCCTATCGGCAAGAAAATAGCGGATGAGCTTCATAAAGCGGGGTATAGCTTCGACACTGATTTCGTCACGATCGGCGAAAAGCCGTCTTATGAAAGCGCCGTATCCTTGGCGAACCGTCTCATGGAGCTGTTCGTCACGGGTAAAGCGGACCGGGTGGAATTACTGTATCACCATTTCAAGAACATGGCGACACAAGTCGTAACCCACAAGACGTATCTTCCCCTTTCCCTCTCGGATACGGAAGCGGCGGAAACGGCCACCGACTACATCCTTGAGCCCTCGGCGGAAGAGTTGCGTAACCGGCTTTTCCCGAAATTGCTGAACCTAACCATCTATACGATCCTACTCGACACCTCGACCGCCGAGCACGCCGCCCGTATGATGGCTATGCAGACCGCCAACGACAATGCGAACGATTTAATCCAACAATTAACTTTGCAATATAATAAAACCCGCCAGCAAGCCATCACCAACGAATTGCTGGATATCATGGGAGGAGCGGCCGTTTCATCGTAATAAAAACGGGATGCTTCCTTGACTAAACAGACAATGATCCGTATGTAAAACACTTTACTAACGGATCATTTCTTATTTACAAAAAAAAGTAAGACCTTTGCTCACCAAAACATAAGCCTATATACATTATATTATACCAATCTAGGATCGTACTCATGATGAATCAAGAAAAGCTAAAAGGGCATCTCCTTATTTTAGCGGCCAACATCCTGTTCGCCATTAATATGCCCGTATCCAAATATCTACTCCCCGAGCATGTGCAACCCGAGGCGTTAACCAGTATGCGGATGAGCTTCGCTTGCGTGATGTTCTGGATCACCTCCCTATTCGTTCCCTATGAGAAAGTGCCGTTGAAAGACTTGGGACTTCTATGCCTTTGCGCCCTTTGCGGAGTAGGCTTGAACCAAGGGCTGTTTATCTGGGGATTGAATACCACGTCGCCGGTAGACGCTTCCATCATAGCGACCGCCGTCCCCATCTTTGTCATGATCTTGGCGGCCCTGATCCTAAAGGAACCTATCACACGGATGAAAACGTTCGGGGTACTGCTTGGTATATGCGGGGCGATCTCCTTAATACTACAATCCACGCAAGGTTCCAATCAAGCGAGCAGTCTAGGGGGAAACCTCTTGATTACGGTTAGCGGATTCATGTACTCGATCTATTTGGTAGTATCCAAGCCACTAACACTCAAGTACTCATCCGTCACGATGATGAAATGGATGTTCCTGTTCTCCACGCTGATTACCCTGCCTTTCGCTATCGAGTCCATCTGGAATACCCCGGCTTTCCATAAAGAGGTCTTCGACGGCCAAGAGCTGGGAGCCATTTTCTTCGTATTATTCGGGGCCACGTTCATACCCTATTTATTAATACCGCTGGCCTTAAAGCGAATCCGCCCGACTACCGTCAGCATGTACAATTATATCCAACCGATCGTAGCTTCCTTTATCGCCGTATTCATCGGTCAGGATAGTTTTAGCGTAACGAAACTAGTATCGGCCGCACTTGTTTTCTCCGGCGTCTATTTAGTGACCCAAAGCAAGAGCCGGGCGGACCTTGAACAACAAAATAGTCAATCTTTTAGCAAAAACGCTTGCAATATGAAAAATAATGCGTAATATTGCCCCCATAATATAAAAGAATAAGTAGCATACAAAATCAATGATGAGTGTAGAGTCCTCATATTATACATGGGCATTGATGACCCCTTGGGGGTTAGAATCTATTAATAAGCATTCGCGTAGACCACGTCACGCTATGTCGCAATCTCGTATTGCATCCTTTTTTATTTCTCCTTTTACATAAATAAGTTTAATCAATCGGTTATTGTCGGTTGTTAATCATGAAAAAGCCTTTTCTTGATTGTCAATCCTCGATGAACCATTAAAAATACATATCGATGAAAGTATTAAAATTCGGCGGAACATCCGTAGGTTCCGTGAATAGTATCTTAAGTGTAAAGAAAATAGTAGAGGCTAATCGTGGTTGTCTCCGCCTTAGGGGGCATCACCGATAAATTACTGGCCACTTCTACCATGGCTTCTAAAGGCGACCTTGCCTACGAGAAAGAATTATCGGAGATCATCGCCCGCCATCTGGACGTGATCGAGGGAGTGATAGAGGACAAGGAGGTACGCATAGATGTCCAGAAGAAAGTGATGGCTTTACTGGATGAATTGAGCAATATTTTCAAAGGTGTTTATTTGATTAACGATTTATCCGCCAAGACATCCGATACGATCGTAAGTTATGGCGAGCGCCTATCTTCCTTGATCGTCTCGAACGTGATCAAGGACGCTAAGTTGTTCGACTCACGCAAATATATCAAGACAGTCAAGCAATTCAACAAGCATATCGTGGATTTCGACTTGACCAACAAGCTCATAAAAGAGACCTTCTCGCCGCTGCCCAAGGTTTCCTTGGTGCCCGGATTCATATCTTCCAGCACGGAAACCGGAGAGGTTACGAACCTCGGACGAGGGGGATCGGATTATACCGCCTCCATCTTGGCGACCGCCTTAGACGCTAACACCTTGGAGATCTGGACGGACGTGGATGGTTTCATGACCGCCGATCCCCGTGTGATCAGCTCCGCCTACGTAATCGACCGGCTTACTTTCACGGAGGCGATGGAGTTGTGTAACTTCGGGGCGAAAGTAATCTATCCGCCGACGATCTATCCGGTTTATCATAAGAATATCCCGATCCGTATCTTGAATACCTTCAACCCGACCGCTCCCGGAACCTATATCTCGAAAGAGCGGGTGAAAGAGGAAGGCAAGGCCATCATCAAGGGTATCTCCTCCATCAACGATACCTGTTTGATCACGGTACAAGGTTTAGGTATGGTGGGCGTGATCGGCGTGAACTACCGGATCTTTAAGACGCTCGCCAAGAATGGCATCAGCGTATTTATGGTATCGCAGGCCAGCTCCGAGAATAATACGACTTTCGCCGTACGTAACGCCGACGCTGATTTGGCCGTACAAGTATTGAACGACGAGTTCGCCTTGGAACGTGCGCAGGGTGATATGAACGATACCGTAGCGGAGAAAGATCTGGCTACCGTCGCTATCGTAGGCGAGAACATGAAACGTACCCCGGGTATCGCCGGTAAGCTGTTCGGTACGCTGGGACGTGCGGGCATCAGCGTGATCGCTTGCGCCCAAGGCGCTTCCGAGACGAATATCTCTTTCGTTATCAAGCATAAATACCTTCGCAAGGCGTTGAACTCCATTCATGACTCTTTTTTCCTATCCGAATATAAGGTATTGAACCTTTTCATCGCCGGTGTAGGAACCGTAGGCGGCAATTTATTGGAACAGATACGCATCCAGCAACCGAAACTGATGCGGCAAAACGGTTTGAAGCTGAATGTTGTAGGTATCTCAAACTCCAAGAAAGCCCTTTTATGCCGGGAAGGGATCAACCTCGACAATTATCTGGAGGAGCTGAAGGAGAACGGGGAAGAGAGCAACCCGGAGCATCTGTGCGAAGAGATCGTAAAGATGAATATCTTCAACTCCGTATTCGTGGATTGCACGGCAAGCCCGGACGTGGCGGCTCTTTACGAGACGTTGATGAACAATAACGTATCCGTCGTGGCGGCTAATAAAGAAGCGGCCTCCTCCTCCTACGATAATTATACCAA
>OATL01000511.1_pt1 | contig 18313 bp, 19 predicted proteins | sample 1476011 | NCBI WGS metagenome assembly OATL01 (sample SAMEA2579975, study PRJEB22360) | human gut metagenome | biome: human gut; feature: human-associated habitat; material: faeces | place: Denmark | collected 2008/2010
GATGCGCTCCGGATGAATATGATGATCTCATATCAGGAACTTGTTCGCACCTTCCTTAACTATCTGTCAATAAAAAGACTCCAGCAAATGTAAACGTTTTACATCGCTTAAGCCTATGGAATTTACATAAAAAAAAAGGGCGTGCCGAGTCTTTCGACCCAATCATTATCTCGGTAACTCCATTCACAAGAGCAGGAAATAACCCCTTCAACAAATAACAGACTGATGCCTGCGAGCGCGCTCCCCAGGTTTCCGGGCTGAAAGTACCGCCGCACTCGTTTAACGCGGAACAGTCTGTGTTGGCGGTTTAATGGTGGATGTTGCTGTAGACCACAACTGATGAGGCAACGGAGTTGAACCGCCCCGGAAATCCTGGAGACTAAACTTCCTGAGAAAGAGGTAAACAGGATGACTAAAAAAACACGTTTTTCCCCCGAAGTCCGTCAACGGGCAGTTCGTATGGTTCTGGAAAGTCAGGACGAATATGACTCACAATGGGCGGCAATTTGTTCCATTGCTCCAAAGATTGGCTGTACGCCAGAGACTCTGCGTGCCTGGGGTCGCCAGCATGAGCGGGATACCGGGGGCGGTGATGGTGGGCTCACCACCGCTGAACGTCAGCGTCTGAAAGAGCTGGAACGTGAAAATCGTGAACTGCGCCGCAGTAACGATATCCTTCGCCAGGCTTCCGCTTATTTTGCGAAGGCGGAGTTCGACCGCCTCTGGAAAAAGTGATGGCACTGCTGGATAAGCTGCGTGAGCAGTACGGGGTCAGACCGGTATGCAGTGAACTGCATATTGCCCCGTCAACGTATTACCACTGTCAGCAACAGCGACATCATCCTGATAAACGCAGTGCACATGCACAGCGCGATGACTGGCTGAAGAGAGAGATACAGCGCGTATACGATGTACGGTGTGCGTAAAGTCTGGCGTCAGTTGTTACGGGAAGGAATCAGGGTGGCCAGATGTACAGTGGCGCGCCTCATGGCGGTTATGGGACTTGCCGGTGTTCTCCGGGGTAAAAAGGTCCGCACTACCGTCAGCCGGAAAACCGTTGCCGCAGGTGACCGCGTAAACCGTCAGTGCGTGGCAGAACGTCCTGACCAGCTGTGGGTGGCTGATTTTACTTACGGTGTGCCCGGAGTTCAGGGCGGGCATGGATGCTTAAATGAACCGCGAGTCTGTCTGGAATATTGAACCGGTAACTCACGATGAGAAACCCAACAATCCCACCGGGTGTGACGGTGGAGAACCTGAGCGGCAGTGACCTGCGGCATGCCCGCAGGGTGATGTAACCCGCTGACAACGGGGATTGAGGCGAGATCACTAAGCCGAGATGATCCTCAAGGTTAAGTACTGAAAGGCTGAAGAACATGAACCCGTTAATCCGCCTCTGTGGGTTGAAAACGTCACCACGGCCTACGTGATCTGACAGGCCGTGCAGGAGGAACTGGCAGTGATACGTAAGCACTACCGGTCGAAGGTGTTTTGACATGTATGCGAAACACCGGGGCAGCAGCGTCTATCACGCTTGCGTTGCTGACTTCTGCCAACTTGCGGCAAGCAAGGATAAAGAGTGCGACGGGCAGCCTCCTCAGTATGCCTGAGTCCAGGCAGGTAAACCGGGGAAGGTCAGCGACGGATGTTAAGGGGGCATGGCTCCGATGACGCGCTGGCTGGCGGAGCTTCCGTAGTAGTCCGCGATGGGGAAAGCCCATTACATGGCGAAGGGAAGCAGTTTGAATGTGTTTGCGACGTGAATTAACTGACCTAACGAGGTGAAGACCTTTGATAATCAGCGAAATGCAACGCAAGCTTGCCACATGGGCAGCCACCGATCCGTCCCTACGGATTCAACGGCTGCTGCGTCTGATAACACAACCAGAATGGCTGGCTGAAGCGGCGCGGATCACGCTTTCATCAAAGGGGGCCCATACCCCCGGCGTTGATGGCGTGAACAAAACAATGCTACAGGCCAGACTGGCTGTTGAGCTGCAAATCCTCAGGGATGAATTACTCTCAGGCCACTACCAGCCCTTGCCCGCCAGACGGGTTTACATCCCTAAAAGCAACGGCAAACTGCGACCACTGGGTATCCCCGCGTTGCGGGATCGTATTGTTCAGCGGGCCATGCTGATGGCGATGGAGCCGATATGGGAGAGTGATTTTCATACGCTCTCATATGGCTTCCGGCCTGAGCGCAGTGTCCACCACGCGATCCGCACGGTGAAATTACAGCTCACAGACTGTGGTGAAACCCGGGGACGCTGGGTGATTGAAGGCGACCTGTCCAGTTACTTCGACACCGTACATCATCGACTGCTGATGAAGGCTGTACGCCGCAGGATCAGTGACGCACGTTTCATGACTCTGCTGTGGAAAACCATCAAGGCGGGACATATCAATGTCGGTCTCTTTCGGGCGGCCAGTGAAGGTGTGCCACAGGGCGGTGTTATATCGCCGCTATTATCGAACATCATGCTGAATGAGTTCGATCAATACCTGCATGAGCGCTACCTGAGCGGGAAAGCCAGAAAAGATCGGTGGTACTGGAATAACAGTATCCAACGGGGCCGAAGTACGGCGGTCAGAGAAAACTGGCAGTGGAAACCCGCGGTGGCGTACTGCCGCTATGCCGATGATTTTGTCCTCATCGTCAAAGGCACCAAAGCACAGGCGGAAGCCATCAGGGAGGAGTGTTGGGGTGTGCTCGAAGGCAGTCTGAAACTCAGGCTGAACATGGATAAGACTAAAATCACCCATGTTAATGACGGCTTTATCTTTCTGGGGCACAGGATCATTCGCAAACGCAGTCGTTATGGCGAGATGCGAGTGGTCTCAACGATCCCGCAGGAGAAAGCCAGAAACTTCGCCGCATCGCTGACAGCACTGTTATCAGGCAACTACAGTGAAAGCAAAGTCGATATGGCTGAACAACTCAACCGAAAACTGAAAGGCTGGGCCATGTTCTATCAGTTCGTTGATTTTAAGGCCAAAGTCTTCAGTTATATCGACCGTGTCGTGTTCTGGAAGCTGGCTCACTGGCTGGCCCGCAAATACCGTACAGGTATCGCTTTCCTGATGAGGTGGTGGTGTAAATCACCGAAACCGGGTCAGAGCAAAACGTGGGTTTTATTTGGTAAAACCAATCACGGCAAGCTCAGCGGCGAAATACTGTACCGGTTGGTGGGGCAAGGCAAGAAGCTGTTCCGCTGGCGGCTACCCGAAGGTAATCCCTATCTGAGGACGGAGACCAGAAACACGTATACATCGCGCTTTACAGAAGTGGCAATGGCGTTCGCCAGCATTTAAATGGAGAGCCGGATGCGCTGAAAGGTGCACGTCCGGTTCGGGGAGGAGAGGCAGGGAAATAGTCCGACTACGCCCTGCCTCTTACTCTACTCAGCACATGGCAGGGCTTCGTCTATGTGGCGTTCATCATTGATGTGTTTACCGGATACATCGTGGGGTGGCGGGTATCATCGTCCATGGAAACGACATTCGTGCTGGATGCGCTGGAGCAGGCGTTGTGGGCCCGTCGTCCGTCCGGCACCATCCATCACAGCGATAAAGGCGCTCAGTATGTGTCACTGGCCTATACGGAGCGATTAAAAGAAGCAAAACTGCTGGCATCAACAGGGAGTACAGGCGACTCGTATGACAACGCGATGGCGGAGAGCATCAATGGTCTTTACAAAGCGGAGGTAATACACCGTAAGAGCTGGAAAAACCGTGCAGAAGTGGAACTGGTCACACTCACGTGGGTGGACTGGTATAACAATCGACGATTGCTGGGAAGGCTGAGGCATACTCCTCCGGCAGAAGCAGAAAAAGCGTATTATGCTTCCATCGGAAATGATGAGCTGGCAGCCTGAGTTCACAGATAAAACACTCTCCAGGAACCCCGGGGCGGTTCATTCTCGCTTGCCTTCTGTATTTCAAAAAGCATCATTCAGGTCATTAAAAGTTATTTGATCATCTTTTTATGGATTTTCTGTTCATCGAAAGGGTAACAGATTCCCACCATTGTGCAGACCAGGAGAATTAACAGCAGCAGTAGGATTTATACGACAAATTGTGACCTCACACGCAATACCCATACTCACTTCATGGGTAGCTGCTTCTCCTTGATAGCGATCAAAAAAAAACATACCGTCTGGTCGGTATGCTTCTGCCTATGAATACAGAAACCCAACATCGTAAAAAAGATCCCATCCGTCTGTATCAGCAGTTGCTGGAGTCTGCAGCTATGATTGCTGGTCGTGACGGTATCGCTGCCCTCTCGCTGAATGCGGTTGCCCGCGAAGCTGGCGTGAGTAAAGGTGGATTACTGCATCACTTTCCGAACAAGCAGGCGCTGATCTACGCCTTGTTTGCCCGGTTGTTGGCAATAATGGAAGAGGCCATCGCTGCCCTGATGCAAAAAGACAATATAAGCTATGGCCGTTTTACTCGCGCATATGTGAACTATCTTTCTGCGCTGACTGACACACAAGAAAGCCGTCAATTGATGGTGCTTTCGCTGGCAATGCCCGATGAACCGGTGCTGCGAAAATGCTGGCGAGACTGGATGCTTGGTCATTTAGCGAATGGCGATGAACTGGATAATAGCCCAACCGGAACGCTGGTGCGCTATACCGCAGATGGCATCTGGTTGTCTGAGTTAACGGAAGGGATCACCATGAGCCCCGAACATCGTCAGGCACTGGTTGATTCACTGAATAAGATGACACTTCCCGCGTGAAGTCCCATGGATTGAGGTCGCGATGCGCTATAACATCAATGCCCGTTTCATTTATGACGCTACGGATGGCACGCTTACGCTACCGCAAAGCACTGAGCCAGACTGCCAACTCTCGATAACGTCCTGCGCGCTGCTCAACTTTTTTTTGCATCATACCGATATCGTTAGTCGCGAAGAGGTACTGACAAAAGTTTGGGATAACAACGGATTAACTTCTTCTAACAGCAATCTGAATCAGTATCTCAGTATGCTGCGCAAGACGTTCCGTCACTATGGTATTGATAATATTATCATTACCGTTGCACGCGGCTATCTGCAGCTAAACCCGAATGTATCCATCGAACCACTGGATGAAGCCCCTGCGCCACCTGCAATTATAGAGCCATCCATAATCCCTGATGTTGACGTACCAACATCCAGTGAGGATACCGAGTCTTCACCACCAACATTAGCGCCAGTCACCCATCGTCACGACGCTTACTGGTATTTTGCAGGTGCCTGTTTGTTAACCATTTCGATTCTGTTGGTAGCCTTCAATTTGTTCGGTATCAGCGAGGCGCGCCCCATCGCTTTGACGCAACTTTCTCATAGCCAGTGCGAATTACTGGCAAGCGACGAAATGCGCCGTTCAGTAAGCGTGAAGGCATATGAGAAAAATTATGACGAAGTCCGTAAGCGTCTAAATATCGCCTGTAAACCAAGTGAGCGTTTTCTTTTTTTCTACGGTGACAGGCTGGAAACCAACGGCCTTGGGCGAGTGTTCCTCGCGCACTGCGCTATGCATGAAAATAACCCGTTTAGTTATTGCGATAACTACTTTTATTACTCTTGGAAACTGTAATGAGAATCGCACCGCGTACCTTCTTTGCTATTTCCGCCCTGGCGTTTATTGTCGCCTCCGGATTTAGTTTCTGGCGGTTGTCCCCTGCTGAAAATACAGGGATTATGAGTTGTTCAACAAAAGGCATCATGCGTTTTGAGAATATGGAAAAGGAGAACGTTAACGGTAATATTCACTTTAACTTTGGCAGCCAGGGTAAAGGTTCGATGGTGGTCGAAGGCTACACGGACTCTGCCGCTGGCTGGCTGTACCTGCAACGCTATGTCAAATTTACCTATACCAGTAAACGTGTTTCCGCCACGGAACGCCATTACCGCATCAGCCAGTGGGAATCCAGCGCCTCATCGATAGATGAATCACCAGATGTGATTTTTGACTACTTTATGCGTGAAATGTCTGACAGCCATGACGGGCTGTTCCTCAACGCCCAGAAGCTGAACGATAAAGCGATTTTGCTCAGTTCTATTAATTCACCGCTTTGGATCTGTACCCTTAAATCTGGCAGCAAATTAGACTAGTTTTTTCTGGCTGCCTTACGCAACGAATTGCTCACCACTTTCATCGTCCCCCCTTCGCCTGACGAGAAACACGACTCTTTAACTTCGTGATAGCACAGGCGATTTGTGATGTACCACGCATTCCATTTTCCCCTTCTCAACGGCCCTGAGCAAAAGCGCATTTTTTGCGTTTAGGGTTTGCGCCAAAGTATGAGCCCCAACACACTTCACCGCTGTTGCTGTTACCCCCTTTTCGTAATTATTTAGCAACTTAGCAACAAACATACCCGGCGAAAAAAATACGCCAAAAAGCGCATTATTAAAAACAAAATCCTCCCCACCACTCCAGCACAAATACATAAATCAGAGTGTATTGAAAGCTAAATTTCAGAATTTAATTCTAAATCATTGCTGTCAGCAGATTTAAATTCCACAAAATTCCATGAGCTCTATAGTGACATTCGAACGCCGCTTCCGTGAGTTAACGCTGTGTCACGGACGGTTTTCCTGAATCACAAAACCTGTTCTGAGGAGATCACCATGGGTGATGCATTAGGGCTTATCGAAACCAAAGGCCTGGTGGCCTGTATTGCCGCAGCGGATGCGATGTGTAAATCCGCCAACGTTGAACTGATTGGCTATGAAAACATCGGCTCTGGTCTGGTGACCGTGATGGTGAAAGGCGACGTTGGCGCAGTGAAAGCATCTGTCGATTCTGGACTTGAGTCCGCACAGCACATCGGGGAAGTGGTGACGTCGCTGGTTATCGCGCGTCCTCACAACGACATCAACAAAATCGTTATTAAACATAAAGCTTAAGGCCGGAGGGAAGAAACATGGGTGATGCATTAGGTCTGATTGAAACCAAAGGTTTGGTGGCTTGTATTGAAGCAGCTGACGCGATGTGTAAGGCCGCCAACGTTGAGTTGATTGGCTATGAAAACGTCGGTTCTGGTCTGGTCACCGCAATGGTGAAAGGTGATGTCGGCGCAGTAAAAGCGGCGGTGGATTCCGGTGTTGAGTCCGCACAGCGCATTGGCGAGGTGGTGACGTCGTTGGTTATCGCGCGTCCACACAATGACATCAACAAGATTGTCTCGCACTACAAAATTACCGATTAACCGGAGAAAACATAATGAGAGAAGCGCTTGGTCTGATCGAAACCAAAGGTCTGGTGGCCTGTATTGAGGCGGCAGACGCGATGTGTAAAGCCGCCAACGTTGAGTTGATTGGCTATGAAAACGTCGGCTCTGGCCTAGTCACCGCGATGGTAAAAGGCGACGTTGGCGCAGTGAATGCCGCGGTGGATTCCGGTGTTGAAGCAGCAAGACGTATCGGTGAAGTGGTGACCTCCCGTGTCATCGCCCGCCCGCATAACGACATCGAAAAAATCGCGTCGCAGCATAAAGCATGACCTGACAGGGCACGCCCCGTCTGCACTCTTTTAGTCTGATGAAGGATAGACTCATGATTGAACTGGATACCGATTTGCGCTCCCGTCAGAACGCGCGGGTGCTGGTGCGTAACGCCAAAAAAGCGCAAGCGATTATGGCCACTTTTTCGCAGCAGCAAATCGACGCCATCGTGAAAAACGTGGCCCAGGAAGCAGCACACCACGCTGAAGCACTGGCAAAAATGGCCGCAGAAGAAACTGGCTTCGGCAACTGGCAAGATAAAGTCCTGAAAAACCGTTTCGCCTCGCTGCGTGTTTACGATGCCATCAAAGATATGAAGACCGTCGGCATCATTCATGACGATCAACAGCAAAAAGTGATGGACGTGGGCGTGCCGCTGGGTGTGATTTGCGCCCTGGTGCCGTCAACCAACCCGACTTCCACCATCTTCTACAAAACGCTGATCGCCCTGAAAGCCGGTAATGCGATTATTTTCTCTCCGCATCCCGGCGCACGTCAGTGTAGCTGGAAGGCGATAGAAGTCGTTAAGCGTGCCGCAGAAGCTGCTGGTGCACCTGCGGGTATTGTCGATGGTGTAACCGAGCTCACGCTGGAAGCAACCCAGGAACTGATGCATAGCAAAGATGTTTCGCTGATTCTGGCTACCGGTGGTGAAGGAATGGTACGAGCAGCATATGCTTCTGGCACACCGACCATCAGCGGTGGTCCTGGTAACGGTCCGGCATTTATTGAACGCAGTGCGGATATCCACCATGCGGTGAAAGATATCATCACCAGCAAAACCTTCGATAATGGTGTGATCTGCGCTTCTGAACAGTCGATTATTGTTGAACGCTGCATTTACAACGAAGTACACCGCGAACTGGAAGCTCAGGGTGCTTACTTTATGAACGAAGATGAAGCGGCAAAAATGGCAGCTCTGCTGCTGCGCCCGAACGGCACGATTAACCCGAAAGTGGTGGGAAAAACCGCACTGTATTTAAGCCAGATGGCCGGTTTTTGTGTGCCCGCCAGTACCAGAGTACTGATTGCCGAACAAACTACCGTTTCTCACAAAAACCCCTACTCACGTGAAAAGCTGTGCCCGGTTCTTGGTCTGTATATCGAAGAGGACTGGAAAGCTGCCTGCCACCGCGTGGTGGAGTTGCTGACTAACGAAGGTCTGGGCCACACACTGGTGATCCATACCCGCAACCAGGATGTGATCCGTCAATTCTGCCTTGAAAAACCGGTTAACCGCATTCTGATCAATACCCCTGCGGCGCTTGGCGGTATTGGCGCTACCACTAACATTACCCCCGCCCTGACGCTTGGATGCGGTGCGGTAGGTGGTGGTTCCTCTTCCGATAACGTCGGGCCAATGAATCTGCTCAACATTCGTAAAGTGGGCTATGGTGTGCGTTCCATCGATGAGTTGCGTTCTCCGGGTAGCCGTGCAGAACCGCAGCCAGCCATCGCCGCGCCGATAGTGGATCCGCATCGCAGCATTCTTGACGATGCCCGCTTCACCTCCCCTGCCCCGGCAACCACATCTGCTGATGATCGTTTTACTGTGGCAACGACTGATCCCGAAGGCGAGATCAACGAGCAGAACGTTGAGCGAGTCATCCGCCAGGTGCTTGAGCGCTTAGGCAAGTAATTCATTGAGATAAGGCGATAAAAACGATGATTCTCGCAAAGGTAACCGGACATGTCGTCGCCACGCAAAAGTGCGATGAGCTGCGCGGCAGCAACCTGTTGTTGATCACCCAACTGGATGATAACCAACAGCTGATGAAGGACCGCTCCTGGGTCGCTGTCGATAGCGTCGGTGCAGGCGTTCATGACGTTGTGCTGGCGGAGGAGTACTTCGCACTCAATAAAGATCGTTACAAAGCGATGTCAGTGGTCGCCATTGTCGAGAAGGTTTTTCGGGACGCTTAAGGAGTGAAAAAACCAATGAGTGAGTTTTTGCTGAAACCCCGGATCTGCTTCGGTCAAGACGCGCTGTCAGTCCTGGACGAGCTAACCGCCTGTCATGTTTTGCTGGTTACCGATCAGGCGATGGTCAAATTCGGTCTTGCTGAACGTGTCACGCAGCGTCTCTGTGCGCGCGGCATTGACTGGCAGGTGTGGGATGACGTTGTCGCCGATCCGGATATCGCTACCGTGGTCCGAGGGATGAAGTTGATGGACAGCTGCTACCCGGATCTGGTTATCGCACTCGGCGGTGGTTCGGTCATTGACGCAGCCAAAGCGGTTATTTTCGCCCTGGCGCAAACCCGTCCGGAAGCAGGACGTGAACGCCCCTGCTTTGTGGCTATTCCAACCACCAGCGGTACGGGCTCAGAAGTGACCAGTTTCTCGGTGGTGAAAGCCCATGCCGAAAAACTGGTGCTGGTTGACTCGTCGCTGCTACCGGATATCGCCATTCTTGATCCGTCACTGGTGGCATCAGTGCCACCTGCTATCACCGCTGACACCGGAATGGATGTGTTGTGCCACGCTCTGGAGGCTTATGTCTCCCTTGCCGCCAGCGACTTTTCCGATGCACTTGCTGAAAAAGTGGTGCAACAGGTGTTCAGCTACCTGCCGGGCTGCTGGCGTAACGGCCAGGATTTGCAGGCTCGGGAGAAAATGCACAACGCCTCATGTATGGCAGGAATGGCGTTTACCAATGCCTCTCTTGGCATCACCCATAGCCTGGCTCATGCCCTTGGTGGTGTTTTCCGTGTCCCTCATGGGCGCGCAAATGCCCTGCTAATGGCACACGTTGTGGCATGGAATGCTGACTACCACGGTCAATGCGACACCCTTGCTGCGCGGAAATATGCACGTCTGGCACATCTGTTGGATCTGCCTGCCAGCACGCCTCGTGAAGGAGTAACAAGCCTGCTGGTCGCAATCCAAACGCTGAAAGATGAAATGAATATGCCCAGGGGGATTAACGACACCGGCGTGAATGCCGCTGATTTCGATCAGCGCCTGGCGGAGATGGTTGCCCAGGCACTGCGTGACAGTTGCACCCCAACCAACCCGCGCGAACCGGATGCCCGCGCCCTGACTGAACTTTATCGCCAGGCCTGGAGCGGCAATATCGCTCAATGCCACTGATAACAAGAACTGGAGACCCTTACCTTATGGCAAACTACAATTTAACACCGCGCGTAAAAGTGCTGGCTGAACGTTTACTGGCTCACCCCAGTACCCTGTGCGTTGAACATGCCGGGATCCTGAGTGGGCTGGATGGTGATATCGCGGGCATTCCCGCCGCAGTAAAACCCGCTCGCCGTTTCTATGAACTGATGCGCCAGCTACCGCTCGCTGTTAGCCCCGATGAACTGATTGTTGGCAATCAGACTCATCGTCCGCATGGTGCGATTTTCCACGACGAAAGTACGGCCCACCGACCGTCTGTTTTTCAGTTTCTTAATCTAAATAGCGACCTTGATGCCCCGGATTATAAACTGGTGATCGAAAAAGGCGTGCTGGCAATCAAACAGCAATTGGAAGAGAAAACCCGCTCACTGGGCAGCGCCGTTAGCCGCAGTGGTATGGATGAAGTCAACGCTTGCCGCGCCGCGATTTATGCCTGTGATGCCCTGATGCAGTTAGCACAAAATCTGGCCACCAGCGCCGAAAAACTGGCTGCAACTGAGACAAATGCGTATCGCAAAGCTGAGTTATCTGAAAGTGCCGCCATTTTGCACCATATCCCAGCGCGTCCTGCTCGTAGTTTTAAAGAGGCTTGCCAGGCATTTTATCTGTTCCAGTTAGCACTCCAGTTAGATAATGGTAGCTATGCTGTTAACCCGGAAGGCGCAGATAAAGCGCTGCTGGCGTATTATCAGCATGATATTGCCAACGGTCTGCTGACCGAGGCGCAGGCTTACGAAATTGTCGAATGTTTGTGGTTTAAACTGGCAGAACTGAGTGAAGTCCGCGCAGCTTGTGCTATCGATGGCTACCCGATGTTCGATGCTCTGTTGCACGGTGCAAGCCTTGAGAACGCAGTGATTAACCCTCTTTCAGAGATGTTCCTCAATGCACAACGTAACCTGAGCGCGCTAAATCTGCCCATACGTCTGTTCCATGGCGCCCACAAAACCGTTACCACACTATGTGCCGCCTGTAACGAAACGCCAGTGCTGGAAGGCCTGACACCACGTATCCAACGTCTGCGTAACCACTACCTGACTGTCCGCCCGAGTGTTTCTATTTACCGTGCACTGGCTTTTACCGAAGTAGTGAAAGCGAATCCAGGAATGCCAACCATCCTGCTGCGTGCTAAAGCGTTCCGTCACGCCTGTGAAACTGCGCCGATTTTGATTCAGGACGATGAGCTGATCGTCGGTCATCCTTGCGGTAAACCGCGTGCTGGCGCATTTTCACCTGATATTGCCTGGCGCTGGGTGCGTGACGAACTCGATACCATGAGTACTCGCCCGCAGGATCCGTTTGAAATCAGCGAAGAAGATAAAAAAACCATTCGCGAAGAGATTGTACCGTTCTGGGAGGGGCGCTCGCTGGATGAAATTTGTGAAGCACAATACCGCGAAGCTGGCGTTTGGTCGTTCAGTGGCGAAACATTCGTCAGCGACCTCTCCTATCATCAGGTTAACGGTGGGGGTGATACCTGTCCGGGCTACGATGTGCTGCTGTTTACCAAAGGGATGAATGGCATCAAAGCCGATGCCGAGGCGCATCTTGCCGAACTGAGCATGGAAAACCCGGAAGATATCGATCGCATTTACTACTACAAAGCAGCGATCGACACCTGTGAAGGGGTGATCAACTATGCGCATCGTATTGCCGCCCGTGCCCGTGAACTGGCTGCCGTTGAACAGAACGCCCAGCGTCGAGCAGAGCTACTGACTATCGCAGAAGTTAACCAGAACGTTCCGGCGAATCCGCCGAAAACCTTGCAGGAAGCGCTGCAAAGCATCTGGACGGTAGAGTCACTGTTTGAGATTGAAGAGAACCAGACAGGCCTGTCACTTGGGCGTGTTGACCAGTACTGCTACCCGATGTTTGAAGCAGATATCCGTGAAGGTCGCCTGACTCATGAAGGTGCACTGGAGCTGATGCAGGCATTTATCATCAAATGTGCCGAGCTGATGTGGATGTCCAGCGAACTGGGAGCGAAATATTTTGCGGGTTATCAGCCATTTATCAACCTGACTGTCGGTGGTCAAAAACGTAGCGGTGGCGATGCCTGCAACGATCTCACCTATCTGATTATGGATGCAGTCCGTTTTGTGAAAGTGTATCAGCCATCACTGGCTTGCCGTATCCATAACCAGTCGCCGCAAAAATATATGGAAAAAATTGTCGATGTGGTGAAAGCGGGGATGGGCTTCCCAGCCTGTCACTTCGATGACTCCCATATCAAAATGATGCTGCGCAAAGGCTTTGACTTTGAAGATGCCCGTGATTACTGCCTGATGGGCTGCGTGGAACCACAAAAATCAGGTCGTATTTACCAGTGGACTTCCACCGGCTACACCCAATGGCCAATTGCCATCGAGTTTGTCCTCAACCGTGGTCGTATGGTGCTGTTTGATAGCTATCAGGGGCTGGACACGGGCGATCTGAAAGATCTGCGCACATTCGAAGATTTTGATGCCGCGGTGAAAAAACAAGTTGCTCATATCATACGCTTGTCCGCCATCGGTACGGTCATCAGCCAGCGTGTGCACCGGGACGTGGCACCAAAACCGCTGATGTCGCTACTGGTTGAAGGCTGCATGGAAAAAGGCAAAGACGTCTCTGCCGGTGGCGCAATGGTAAACCACGGACCTGGGCTGATTTTCTCTGGTCTGGCTACCTACGTCGATTCAATGGCGGCCATCCGCAAACTGGTTTACGAAGATAAGAAATATACCCTTGAACAGATACGGGACGCTCTGCTGGCAAACTTTGAAGGTTATGAAGGCTTGCGTCGCGACTGTCTGAACGCACCGAAATACGGCAACGACGATAACTACGTTGACCAGTACGCTCTGGATATCACCGAGTGGACTGAACGTGAATGCCGCAAGTACAAGATGCTCTACTCCACCCTCAGCCACGGTACGTTGTCGATCTCCAACAATACGCCGATTGGTGAGCTGACCAATGCCACACCAAATGGTCGTCTGGCGTGGATGCCGCTTTCTGACGGGATCAGCCCGACTCAAGGGGCGGATAAGCATGGCCCAACGGCGATTATCAAGTCTGTGAGCAAAATGAACGTTGAAACCATGAATATCGGCATGGTGCATAACTTCAAATTCCTCAAAGGGTTACTTGATACACCTGAAGGACGCCACGGCCTGATAACTCTACTGCGTACAGCATCAATTCTCGGCAACGGTCAGATGCAGTTCAGCTACGTCGATAACGAAGTACTGAAAAAAGCACAACAGGAACCGGAAAAATACCGTGATTTGATCGTCCGTGTAGCCGGTTACAGCGCCTACTTCGTGGAATTGTGCAAGGAAGTTCAGGACGAAATCATCAGCCGTACGGTGATTGAGAAGTTCTGATAAAACGGATCGCAACCGGACAAGGATGTCCGACATTTTCAGGAGGCAAGCGTGAGCGCAAATAAAGAATTAAGCGGACGAATTTTCAATATCCAGAAATATTCGATCTACGACGGTGACGGTATCCGCACACTGATTTTTTTTAAAGGCTGCAATCTTCGCTGCCCGTGGTGTGCCAACCCGGAAGGGTTAAGCAGCCAGTTTCAGGTGATGTTCTCTCAGGATAAATGCATCAACTGCGGCGACTGCGTCAATGTATGCCCTGCGGGGATCCACTACCGCGCGGAAGTCAACGGAGAAATGAAGCATTTCGTCAACCGTAATAAAGACTGCATTGGTTGTCGCAAGTGTGAAGAAATTTGCACCCAAAATGCACTGGATATCATGGGTAAAGATGTCACGGTCAGTGAATTGATGGAGATCATCATGCAGGACTATGACTTTTACGTCTCCTCCGGCGGTGGTGTCACTATTGGGGGCGGTGAGATGAGCTTGCAAACTGATTTTGCCGTTGCCCTGTTCAGTGAATGCAAAAAGATGATGATCAACACCGCCGTCGAGACCCAGGGTACAACCCCGCTTGCAAACTATCAGAAGCTGGCTCCGGTCACCGACACCTTCCTGTTCGATATCAAACAGATCGATAGCAATCACCATAAAACGCTGTTCGGAATTGGCAACGAAGGCGTGCGTCGCAATCTGGAGTGGCTGGTGGATTCGGGGGTCAACGTGATTGTTCGTATGCCGCTGATTCGTGGTTATAACGATTCGTGGGAAGCGATTACCGGCGCTATCGACTACGTCCAGAAACTGGCCAAACGCGGCAATATTCGCCGAATCGATATACTGCCGTACCACCAGCTGGGGCGCAAAAAGTATGAACGACTGGAGATGCCCTACCCGATTGTTGAAGACCCGTCATACAGCGTGGAAGAGCTGGACAAACTGGAGGCGTTTTTCGCCCAGTTCGATTTTGATATTCGCTTAGTTCGTCATTAAAGGAGCCGTAAATGAACAGTTTAGGCGTAATTGAAACACGTGGTCTTGTAGCCGCAATCCAGGCCGTAGATGCCGCCTGCAAAGCAGCCGGGGTGACCTGTATTGGTTATCGCAAAGTAGGTTCCGGGCTGGTAACCGTCTGTTTTGATGGGGAAATCAGCGCAGTTTACACGGCCATTGAACGTGGTATTGCTGTGGCATCCGCAACCGACCATCAGGCCAAATCACTGGTGATCGCTCGCCCGGAACGCTGCGTGGTTGAGGCTCTCAGCAACCTGAAAGGTCATCCGCCACGTGTCGAATCAGGCCAGAAACCTCATGCAGAGCTGCCGACAGTTGCAGAAATGGCTGTCTGCGAGGAAACCGCTGAAGTTTCTACAGATACTGAAACTGCAATGCCTGTACCTGAGAAAGAAGTGCAAGCCCCCATCGTGGAAGTGAAAAGCCACGGGCATAAGAAAGGGAAGAAAGCATGATTGACGCACTGCTACAGGAAAAAATCACCACGCGACTGATCGATACTGCTCCCACTATTCCGGTCGGTGTTTCTAATCGTCATGTGCATCTGTCGCAGCAGGATGTTGAAGCACTTTTTGGTGTTGGCTACCAACTTACGCCCTTTAAGCCGTTGCGCCAGCCTGGGCAATTCGCCGCTGAAGAGTGTGTAACGGTTGTCGGCCCGAAAGGTTCTCTGACTCACGTCCGCGTACTTGGACCGGTTCGCCCGACAAGCCAGCTGGAAATCTCACGTGCCGATTGTTTTACTCTCGGCATTAAAGCGCCAGTGCGTGAATCCGGGCAACTGGAAAATGCCGGTGACGCACTGTTGGTGGGGCCGAAAGGTCATGTTGAGTTGCATTCACAAGTCATTTGCGCCTGGCGGCATATTCATATGTCTCCCCAGGATGCTCGTCTGTTGAATGTCAGCAATGGGCAGAAGGTGAGTGTTCGCAGTCACGGTGAACGCCAGTTAACGTTCGATGAAGTGGTGGTACGGGTGCGCAATGATTTTGCCCTTGAACTGCATATCGATACGGAAGAAGCCAATGCTGCCGGACTGAAAAACGGGGCGCAGGTAACACTGATTCGCTAAGGGAGGCCATCATGACCGAACAACAGATCGACACCATCGTCAACCTGATCCTCCAGCGGCTGCAACCTGCGGTACTGGTCATGGTGACATCTGCGGATGGCTATCGGGATCTGATTCATCAGCGGTTGGCTCGTTGTGGCGAACGGTTGCATCTGGCGCTGGATGAAACAATCAGTGATAGCGAACGGTGGCAGCAAATTGGTGACGTGATACCCGCTAAAACATGGCAACACAAATTGCCTTCAACGCCCTATAAAGCGTTATTGCTGCCGTTTTTGAGTTACCCGCTGGCTGTAGATATTGTCAACGGTACGCTGCAAAGCCCGGTAGCGCAAAGGGTTCACGATGCGCTACTGGCGGGTATTCCGGTACTGGCACTGCGTTATTACTGCGATCCGCACAGCGAATTAAACGCGCTTCGCGGTACTGTTCACAGCGACTACGCGGCGCATCTTTCCGCCACGCTTACCGGCCTTAGCGAGTGTGGCATTACGTTATGTTCCATGAATGAAATGCTGGAAAAACTGGCAACAGACGTCAGCAGTCAATCGCCTGTAAGTCATCATCGGCGTTATCTGACTGTCACCGATATCGTCAATAATCCGGCACTGGCAAAATCACCCGACGCCGTACTGACCGATGCTGCGGTCGATTTTTTGAAAGCACAGAAAAAATAACCTTACCTCGATAACAAACCTGGAGTTTAGATATGTCTTCGAAAACAAAATGCTGGCTATGGATGTTACTGGTCATCCTTTCTGAAACCTCTGCAACATCCACACTTAAAATGTTCGATAACAGTGAGGGGATGACAAAAACGCTGCTGCTGGCCCTAATCGTCGTACTGTATTGCATTTGTTACTACTCGCTTTCACGGGCAGTAAAAGATATCCCCGTTGGTCTGGCTTACGCCACATGGTCCGGTACTGGCATTTTGATGGTTTCAACCCTTGGGATTTTATTTTACGGTCAACACCCGGATACCGCCGCCATTATTGGTATGGTCATCATAGCCAGCGGTATTATCATTATGAATCTGTTCTCAAAAATGGGCAGTGAAGAGGCGGAAGAAACTCCAGTTACCAACCTCGATAAAAAAATCGCTAACTGACAAAAGGAATTGCTCATGTTTAATATTGGATTTTTATGGCTGGCACTTTCCATCGGTTCTGAAATAACCGGTACGTCAATGATCAAAAAAACCAATGGTTTTAGGCGACTGTGGCCTTCTGTTCTGGTGGTATGTGCTTATTCAACGTGTTATTTCGCTCTGACCAGAGCAATGAGTACTATTCCGGTTGGTGTTGCCTATTCACTCTGGTGCGGCTTTGGGATTGTTGGCGTGACAATTTTCTCGATGATTCTTTATAAACAAAAGCCCGATTTACCTGCCATATTCTCCATGTTGCTGATTATTAGTGGCGGCATTATTATGAATGTATTTTCAAACATGTAATGACCCCAAAAGTCTGCTTTCACGCACAATGCGGATCAGTTAAGGAGCAGTTGACCGGTCCTTAAACTGCGGCACTATAGCGGCTTCCACAACAGGGAGCCGTTTTCTTGTGCACAGCCCCCAGCTAGGCTCTGTCTCTTATACACAAATCCCCACCCGGGGATTTGTGATGTCTGTCAGTTGAACCGCCCCGTGTTTCCTGGAGAGTGTTTTATCTGTGAACTCAGGCTGCCAGCTCATCATTTCCGATGGAAGCATAATACGCTTTTTCTGCTTCTGCCGGAGGAGTATGCCTCAGCCTTCCCAGCAATCGTCGATTGTTATACCAGTCCACCCACGTGAGTGTGACCAGTTCCACTTCTGCACGGTTTTTCCAGCTCTTACGGTGTATTACCTCCGCTTTGTAAAGACCATTGATGCTCTCCGCCATCGCGTTGTCATACGAGTCGCCTGTACTCCCTGTTGATGCCAGCAGTTTTGCTTCTTTTAATCGCTCCGTATAGGCCAGTGACACATACTGAGAGCCTTTATCGCTGTGATGGGCTGTGCCGTACAAATGACGGAGCGCAATGTCTGCGACTCCGGTACATACGACACCAATGTTGTTTTCAGGGCAATGAGCCCTTCCATATTGTCGGTATCCCTGGTATCACTGATACTGACAAGACTGACATACCTGCTCTCTTAGCCAGGTAATAAACGCTTCAATTTTTGGCCACTGCCTGCCCGGTAATGTGGTGATGTAATAATGCTGATGGC
>OATL01000536.1_pt1 | contig 17632 bp, 6 predicted proteins | sample 1476011 | NCBI WGS metagenome assembly OATL01 (sample SAMEA2579975, study PRJEB22360) | human gut metagenome | biome: human gut; feature: human-associated habitat; material: faeces | place: Denmark | collected 2008/2010
GCCATGCCTCTTCATTCAGGCTTCAACCAAAGTGCGCAACAAACCGGGCGTTATCCAAAACCCGGCGTTACGCTTATAAGGCGTTATGGTATTAAGCAAAAAGCACGAATGCGTACACCCGGGTAGAGGGATTTTTTTACCCGACACTGAAAAGAACCTTGGAATTTTTGAAAAGTGGCACCCTCGTCATCCACCCTGCGATAACGCACTTTTCTTCTCGACGGGGCGTGCCGGTCCCACCATCTGGGAACTGAGGCGGATTTGCCGCCGCTGCGCGGGGGCCGGAGTTACTGACGACCGTCAGTATGCCACTGCTCCGCATGTGTGCAGTATCACATACCGCTACGCATACACGGAGACATACTACATGCAATTTCTGTGAACGCAAACATACGACTCACCAAGGCCGTGTTCTGTTGCGGGCGGTGGTGTTACGGGCAATGTTGTGGGTAGTACCCTAGCCACAAACCTATATAGTGGAGCGGATGACGGGAATCGAACCCGCGTAATCAGTTTGGAAGACTGAGGCTCTACCATTGAGCTACATCCGCGTTAAGCGTCGCTTTTGGCGACTTGAGTTATTATACATATTTCTTCGGGGATGGCAAACGCGTGTGGCTGCAGCAGGACCAGCAAATCTAGTTGATGGATTGCGGCTTTGCCGAGGACTCCCCTCAGTCGCCTACGGCGACAGCTCCCCTCAAAGAGGGGAGCTGGAAACCGTCGAAATCACAAATGGATGAGCTGGGACTCGTATGGTTGGAGGTCGGCGCCCATCGCATTCAGAATCACGAACCAGCAGTTTTCGGGCAGCGAGTCGAGCTTGTCGATCTGGTTCTTGAGCAGGCGCACGTCGCGGCTGGTGAGCGCGCCCCACAGGTTAACCATGATGGAGACGTTGTACAGCATGTAGCACTCGGGGGCCTCGGGCGCTATTCCACAGAAATCGTCACCACCGCGGAGGCAATCGAACCATCGTGGCTCAGGGAAATATGGATATGCGGCATCGACCCCGCACCGATAGTCGAGCGCTGCGCCGAACGCGCATTCCGCCGCTCCTGCATCACTGCATAAGGCCCGTTATCGGAAGCAGAGGAATAAGCAGAGGAATAGCGAGCGCCGGCAGCCGAATTCGCGTAATCAGTTTGGAAGACTGACGCCGCCCCCTTACCCAGAGACACATGCGGCACACCACGGGAATCGTCCAAGATCTCGATTTCAGGCCACGGGAAATTATCAAGCGTGAACGGATAGGGGGCATCGCCAAGATAATCGCACCAGGCTTTGAGGAACGCCTCCTTGCCCGCCCATTTGGCGGCCAGATGGACGGCCTCCCCGTCATTCTTCTGGCGCGCGCGGTCGGATGCCTGCCGCACCTCACGCACGGAGAACAGCGCACGCATGCGAGACCCCGGCTCCGCCAACTGTTCGGCGAATGCGGCCACATCCACCACGTCATGCCCCAAACCACAAGTATTCATGTTCCTATTGTGTACCGCTTCGCGCGTAATCTCTACACCTCATCAGAATTGGGGCCTGATTTCCATTTCAGGGGGAAAAGATTCACTATGCTGGATGACCTCGCGCAATACCGCAAACATCTTGGGCTGGCTGCCTAGCCGTCCAAAAAAACATCCGCGCCCCGCCCCGAAGGTCTATCTCCGTTTCGAGGGGCGGATTTTGACCGTTCCGGAGGTCTACTTCCGTTTCAAGGGGCTGGTCATCCTCCATACCACGAGTATCCGCAGCATAACGCCAACGCCATTCCGCCGTTTTTACGCCTTGTCTACTTGGGTAACAGCCCCTTGAAACGGAAGTAGACCTCCGGCGAATGCCAAATCAGCCCCTTGAAACGCAGAAAGCCCACTCCGAGGGAGGGGCTTTCGTATGTTCTGCATATTTCTCTCACTGAGTTTGTGCCAGCGAGAAAGCTCCAGGGGAAACTCCCCTCACCCGCTTCGCGGGAGCTCCCCTCAAAGAGGGGAGCCGAGATCCGGTGCGCTACTGGCTCCCATCAACCGAGGGGAGCCAGAGGAATCAGGCCTCGTAGTAGCCGTCGGCACCGAGGCGGGCGTCCGGGTTGAGGAGCATCGCCTTTTCGACCTCGTGGTGGTCGTAGCCACGGTGATCCTCGCGGAAGCGACGGTTGTCGATCGGCTCGTAGAGCGCGGCGCGACCCATCATGCCTTCCTCAAGGTGACGCTGGCCGGCAGCCAGGCGGGCGTTGGCACGCTCACGCCAAGCTTCCAGTGCGGCCTCACCATCGGCCTTGGCCACGGCCGCCTCGAAGGCACCCGGATGGACCAGAGCCACGAAGCCGGAAACATGTCCGAAGCCGAGCGAGGTGGCCAGACCGGCCTTGACCGGGCGACCAGCGGTCTCGCGACCGAACTCGTCCTCACCACCGCCGATGCGCAGGGGCTTCCTAACCCAGACCATGTGGTCGTCGCGCTGGAGCTTCGGATCCACGCAGTCGAGCGCCGCGTTCGCCGGAATCACGCCGGACTTGAACAGCTGCGTCAGACCGTTGACCTGGAAGATGCAGGCACCACCCTTGGCGTGGCCGGTAAGCGTCTTCTGCGAGATCACGAACAGCGGGTTGCCGTCGGTGCGGCCGATGGCGTGGGCCAGCGTGTTGTGCAGCTCGGATTCGTTCGGGTCGTTGGCGTTGGTGGACGTGTCGTGCTTGGAGACCACGGCGATGTCGTCGGCTGAGACGCCGAGCTTAGCCAGGTCGTGCACGAGCTTGGAGTCCTTGCCACCGAGGCCGGCAGCCAGGGCACCGAGGCCCGGAGCCGGGATCGAGGTGTGAGCACCATCCGCGTAGGAGTGGATGAAGCCGACCACGGCCGCAACCGGCAGGCCGAGCTTTTCGGCGATGTCACCGCGGGTCACGAGGATCGTGCCGCCGCCCTGGGATTCCAGGAAGCCGCCACGGCGACGATCGTTCGCGCGGCTGAAGAAGCGCGCGTCGATACCCTTGCCATACATTTCCTCCGAGTTGGCGGTGGCGTTCATGTTGCCGAAACCGATCACGGATTCCACGCCGATGTCGTCGATCGCACCGGTGACCACGAAGTCGGCCTTGCCGAGGGCGATCTTGTCGACGCCCTCTTCAAGGGAGACGGCTGCGGTGGCGCAGGCGGAGACCGGCTGAATCATGTTGCCGTAGCCGCCGATGTAGGACTGCATCACGTGAGCCGCGACCACGTTCGGCAGGGCTTCCTGCAGGATGTCGGTCGGGATCTCGTGGTTGAGGAAGCGGTCGAGGTACAGCTTGCGCATCGACATCATGCCACCGAAGCCGGTGCCCTGGGTCGAAGCCACCAGCGAGGGGTGGATGGACTCGAGGATTTCGGCCGGGGTGAAGCCGGCGCCCAGGTAGGCGTCCACAGTGGTGACGATGTTCCACAGGGCGATCTTGTCGACGTCGCCGACCATCGAGGCGGGAATGCCCCATCGGGTCGGGTCGAAGCCCTTCGGGAACTGGCCGCCGACTGTGCGGGTCATGGTGGCGCGGCGCGGCACGCGGATCATCGAGCCGGCGTGGCGGGTCACGTTCCATTCGCCGGATTCCTCATCCGGGGCGATGGTGGTGTGAGCCTCGTCCAACTTGACGTATTCGGCGGCGACTTCGCGGGTGGGCACAGAGAAGGTGACGTCGTGGTCGAGGAAGACCTCGGCTTCCTCTTCGTCAGCACCGTCCTTGTAGTCGTTGCCCATGCCTTCCTCGAACGGGCGGATGCCGGAGCGGGCCACGACCTCGTCGTGGTAGCGCTCGGCGATGTCCTCTTCGGGCACGAGGTTGCCGTCGGTGTCGTACCAGCCGGGCTTCGGGCTGTCGGCCCAAGTCAGCAGGCCCATGTTCCACGCGAGTTCGAGCACTGCGCCGGCGCTGAGGTCGACGGTGCCGTCCGAGTGGATGCCGAGCTCGGCCTGGGCGCGCGTACGACCGGAGCCCCACGGGCCCAGCTCACCGACGGAAACGATGACGATTTCGTCTTCCGGCTTGGCAGTGACGTTGGTCCAATCGTTCAAGTCGACCGGAGCCTGCTTGGTGACGATCGGTGTGGGCAGCGCCTTGATTTGCTGCCCACGCGAGGAGTCGGACAGTCCAGTGGACTTTCCGGCGACGGAGCCATCCGTTTCCTGAGACGAGGCCGCAGCAGCTTCCTTCTCGCCGGCCGGCCCTGGCGGTCGAGCCGCAGCAGCTTCCTTCTCGGCGTCGGCCATGGCCTCCGCACGCAGGGCCTTGATGTCGATGGGCTCGGAGCCGAGGCCACCGGTCAGGTCCACATCGAGCGGGGCCTTGAGGGCCTGCTCGCGCGATTCGGCAGTGCACAGGTCGAGCAGCTTGGCCGCAATCTGTGCGGTGGAGTAGGTGCGGATGCCGTGACGCTCAACGACGGCGACCAGCGGGTCGTTACCGACCATCAGGCCGGTGCCACGCACCCAGCCGATCTTCGGGTGAGCGAAGGTGACGCGGCTCGACCACACCTTTTCAGCGCGGGCACGGTTGACGATGGCGTCAAAGGCGCTCTTGACTTCGCCGTAGGCACCGTCGCCGCCGAATACGCCGCGGTTCGGGGAACCGGGCAGCACCACGTGGAGCTTGTGCTGCACGTTGGTGTCGGCACCGATGTGGCTGAAGCCGGCGATGGCGCGTTCCACGCCCCACAGCATCAGTCGGGCCTGCGATTCGAACAGGTCGCCGGAGTCGGCGAGCGTGCCATGGACCGGCGGAGCGGCGAACGGGAAGAACAGAGTCGGCTCCCACGCGGGCTTCAGAATCGTGGTGGTAGCACCGGAGGTCTTCTTCTGCTCGTGGCCCACCCAGTCGACCAGTGCGTCGACGTCGCGGTAGCTGGAGAGGTTGGCCGGAACCAGCCACAGCTTGGCGTTGCCGGTAGCGTGCTCGCGGTAGGCCTGCTTAGCCCAAGCCTTAATGGACGGCTTGAAGCTGTGCGAGGTGGCCACCACAGTGGCACCGCCTGCGAGCAGGCCTTCGACCACCTGAGCGGCAATCGAGTTCGGGCTCACGCCGGTGACGATGGCGATATCATTCGCGTAACGGGAGGCGTTCTTGTTGGACGCAACCTGTTCGAGGGCCTCGGAGCCGGCCTTCTGGAAGGCGGCCTTGAGTTCTTCGCTCTCCGACTCGTTGGCGAACCACTGGGCTTCGGCGGCGATGGTCTTGCCAAGGCCGATGAAGCTGCCGTTCAAGGCGGCGGGATCGTTGTCGTAGTAGGCGCGGGCGAGGTCTTCACGGGCGGAGGCCCACCGATCATCGAAGAGGATGGCCTTGTTGGCGTCGAAGCGCGGAGCGACCTGCTTGGGCCAGTCGGAGCCAAGTTCGGCTTCAACCGCGGCCACGACGGCGGCGTTCTCGTCCTCGGATTCTTCCGGAGCCGGAGCGGCCACGCCGAGCTCGTTCAGCACGAAGCGGGCGGTGGCGGCGAGCACGCCGTTGGAACCGGTGACCTTCTCGGCGAAGGCGTCGAGCGCGGCGGAATCGACCACAGCGCCACCAGCGGCACCACCGGCGGACGGCAGGGCCACGGCAACACCCTTGAGCTGGGCGACGACCTCAACGGCCGCATCAATCAGCTTGTCGGCTTCCGGCTTGTTCTGCACGGCGGCGGTGGGCAGCTTGGCCAGGTCGCCGCCACGGGAGCTGGCACCCTCGCGAGTGTCGAGCAGCAGTGTGGCGAGCACGCTGGCCACCCAACCTTCACCGAGCTGCCATACGTTGGTCACGCGGTCGCGGATGTACTGCTGCTTGACGCCGGCGGCACCGAACAGCGAGCGCAGGCGGTCGCGCAGCGCCTCGGATAGCACGGCACCGAACGGCTTGTAGTTCGGGGCGGCCTTGTTGACGATTTGGGCGAGCTTGTCGAGCGTCGCTTCAGCAGCACCGTCCACGCTGGCGACTCCCAGCTCGGAACTGATGTCCATGAGCAGCTGGTTGCGGCGAGAAGAGACACCGTTAGTCAGGGTGTCGGTGGTGTCGTTGCTGCCGATCTGGTCGATGCGCACCTTGGCGGAGTAGGCCATGAGCACGCCGATGGCATCGGAAGCCTTGAAGGGCAGGTCGGCGACGGCGGCACCGGACGGCGCGCCGGCCGCGGCCTGCCCTGATTGCAGGCCGCGCGAGGAGTCGGACAGTCCAGTGGACTGTCCGGCGACGGAGCCATCCGTTGTCTGAGCAGCCTCAGTCACGGCATTTGCCGGAGCGGCACCGGAACCGAGCTCGGCAACGGCGGAACCACCGGCAGGAGCGGTTTCGACCGGGGCCGAGGCCGCAGCCTCTTCCGGCTCATCGTCGGGAACCAGCGAATCGGTGTCGGTCATGTAGACGCGGCCTTCATCGCGGCCGACGTTGTAGACGACCGTATCGTTGCCGGCGAACTCGGGCAGATGCAGGGTCTTGGCACCGAGGTTGGCCAGGGTCGGGGCGTTGCCGAGGCCGACTTCGACGTATTCTTCCACGCCGAGGCCGCCCTGTTCGCGCTGACCGAAGAGCAGCGCCTGGGTTTCAATCCAACGCACCGGGGAGGCGAACTGCCAGGAGAGCAGTTCGGTCAAGAGCAGACGGCCGAGCTTCTGGTCGTCATCGGCGTAGGAATCCCACACGGCCGGGTCGTCGAGCGCGGCCTTGATACGCTCGGACGGCACGACTTCGAGGATCTTGGCGGCGAATTCCTTGGTCATCTCGAACGGGGTGGCTACCAGGTTCGGGATGTAGCGGTCCACCAGACGGCCACGGTAGTCGATGTAAGCGGGAAGCAGCGCGTCGAGCTTGTCGCGGAATTCCGGCACGCCCTTGCGCAGCAGTGTGGAGTGGAACGGCACATCGATGCCGGGCACCAGCATGAACGCGGGCTTGCCACCGAATGCGGCCACGCGGCGGGCGGAATCGGCCTTCAGAGCCTTGAGTCCGGCGATCGTACCGGCGATGGCGTACTGCTGGCCGGCGAGGTTGTAGTTCACGATCTCCAGGAATTCGCCGGACGCCTTGGCCACGGATTCCACGTATTCCTTGACGTGCGCGTCGTCCACACCGAACTGGTTCGGGCGCAGGGCACCCATGCGGTAGTTGGAGCGACCCTGTGCGTCACGCTCGATGAGGTGGTGCATGGTGGAACCACGGTGGAACACGAGCTCCAGCACGGTTTCCAGCGGAATCACGTCGGCGAACGCGGACAACGCGTTGTATTCGCCGAGCGAGTGGCCAGCGAAGTATGCAGGCCAGATATCGGCGCCGGCTTCGCGCAGACGGGCGGTCTGGGCAAAAGCAACCGTCGCGAGCGCCACCTGCGTGAACTGCGTCAGGTTGAGCAGGCCTTCGGGGTGACGGTAGGTCACGCCGTTGGCGGTGAGCTCCTTCGGGTTATCGCGCACGAGGCCCAGGATCGAGAAGCCGAGCTTGGAGCGGGTGAGCTTGTCGGCGCGCTCCCACACGTCGCGGGCGGCGGCGGACTTGGCACGCTCGTCCAGAACCATGCCCTGCTTCTGGATGCCCTGGCCGGGGTAGACGAAGGCGGCGCGCGGTGCGCGGACCAGTGCGGTGCCGCGGGAGACGAGCTGGCCGTCGATACGGCAGGTGACTTCGAGGGTCATGCCGCCGTGGCGCACCTTGCCGACGCGCTCGACGGAGATTTCGACGGTGTCGTCAAGCTGAACCATGCCGTACATGTTGTAGGTCCAGCCGGCAATCTCGTAGTGGGCATCCTTCTCGTCCAGCGCCTGCACGGCGTGCTGGGCGGTGGCGGACAGCCACATGCCGTGCACAAGCGGAGCGGCCAAACCGGAGATGCGAGCGCCACGAGTGGAGGTGTGGATCGGGTTGAAGTCGCCGGAAGTGCGGGCGAAGGCGGTCATGTCGTGTGGGGCGACGACCTTCACGCGGCGCAGCAGACGGCGCGGCGTGGGCGCGATCTCCTCGTGCTCGGCGTCGCCGAACTCGGGGGCGTCTGCCGGCAAAGCATCGGAGTAGACGCGGCCGCGGATCGCGAAACGCTCGGTTTCGCGGGCAAGCAGCGTGCCGTCGGCAGCGGTGTGGGTCACGTGGATGGTGACCACGCGGCCGGAGGCGGACTCGAAGTAATCCTCAGCCCAAGACTTCAGGGTGATGGTTTCACCGGTGTGCTTAAGCAGGTCCTCCTCGTTCACCTCAAGTTCGATAAGGTGGTCGAGGTGGACGGCGTTGAGCAGGCCTTCAATCACCGGGTAGCCCTTGACGTACACGGAGCCGAGCGCCGTGTAAATCGCCGGCCAGGCCGGGCCGACCAGCGCATCGGGAGCGATGCGGCTGGGCTGCAGGGTCGTCGGCAGAGCGGCGCCGGTGGCCGCTTCGTGGTCGAAGCCGAGGTTGGCGGAGAGGGTGTAGGCGGCGGTGGCGGTAGCAAACGGACGCTCGTCAGAGGTCTTGCCGTCAAGCTGCGGCATCTCGGTGAGCTTGTCGCCGGTGATGGCGGTGTTGCCGATGCCTGCGGTGGCGGCGAGCATCGCGTAGACGTCCGGAATCAGGCGTTCGCGGTCCACGACCGGCACACGGCCGGGCTCGGTGCCTTCCACGATGAGCGGGATGACGATATCGCGCACGGCGTGCTTGGAGGTGCCGCCGTCCGGGTCGTTGTCCCAGTAGGTGTCGAGGTGGATGTCCAGATCGTACTTGCCGGCCGCGGCGTCAAACGCGCGGATCTCGTAGTACTGGTCGCCCAGGGCGGTGCCGTAGGCGGGGTTGTCGGTGATGTGGCCGACCCAGGAGATGTTCGGGGACTTGCGGATGAAGTCCTCGGCGCTGGTGGCCTCGCCGAGTGCGGCGAAATCGTCGTTCTCAGCGGCATCGGCGGCCTGCTGTTCGTCCTGCACGCGCTTGATGGCGGCGGTTTCGAAGCGGCCGAGGATGTCGGCGATCGGCTCGTCGATGGTGGTGATGCCGGCCACGGAGATCGGGCCGGGGATGGCACGCACGGAATCGGCGGAGTAGCGCTGGTCTTCGGACTGCCAGAGCTGGTCCTGACCCCACCAACGCAGCAGGTCGTTGTCGATGACGGGCACGAACGGCATGGGCTTGGGGTATTCGCGCACGAGCACCGGGAACCAAGCCACGTCGGCCGGAACCACCTTAAGTTCGGCGGTCTGCGGGTAGGCCAGTGCGAGCTTTTCGAGTGCGGGGGCCGGATCGGCGAGAATGTCGTCGTGGTTCAGCAGGCCAGCGGCAGCTGCCTCTTCAACAGAAACGCCATCAGCGACGAACAGCTTGGAGGTGAATTCGCCGGAGTCCGTGTCGTTCACACGGGCTTCGATGCGCTGCAGCAGGTGCTGGAAGCGGTCGGCGTAAGTCGGGTCGACCCACGGGAAGGCGAGTTCGGCGAAGCGCTGCGCCCACTCAAGGTAGGTCATGGAGGCCAGGTCTCCGAAGTAAGGCTTGGCGGTTTTGTTCAGGGCTTCGATGATTTCCTTGCGGCGGGAGTAGAGCTCTTCGGGGTGCTTCATGACGCGCACGAGCAGACGGCCGCATTCGGCGGAGTCGTTCTCGAGCTCGTAAATGTCGGCGTGCAGGTGGCTCAGGCCGGAGGACATGCCGCCGACGGACTTGCCGGACGGCACCCAGTGGGCGGCCTGCGGGGCGAACACGTCGTCGGACTTGGCGTCGGCCGGAATGCCGGGCGTCTTGACGAGCAGCTGCTTGACTTCGGGGCTGGTGTGAGCCTCCTTGGCGGTCATCGCGGCGGTGCCGATAAGCACACCGTCGACCGGCATGTCGGGCAGGCCATAGGCGTGGGCCCACTGGCCGGAAATGTAGTCGGCAGCGCGTTCAGGGGTGCCGATGCCGCCGCCGGCGACCAGCACGAGGTTGTCGCAGGCGCGCACTTCGGCGTAGGTGGCGGCAAGCAGGTCATCCAGCGCTTCCCAGCTGTGGTGGCCGCCGGCTTCACCGCCCTCAACCTGAATCATGATGGTGGTGGGGGCCACGGCCTTGGCGATACGCACAACCTGGCGAATCTGGTCAACGGTGCCGGGCTTGAAGCTCACGTACGGTAGGCCGTCAGCCTGCAGGTTCTTGATGAGCTCCACGGCTTCGTCCAGCTCAGGGATGCCGGCGGAGACGACCACGCCGTCGATCGGCGCGCCGGATGCGCGCTTCTTGGGCACGATGCGGGAGGAGCCGAACTGCAGGTTCCACAGGTAACGGTCCATGAACATCGCGTTGAATTCGACCGTGCGGCCTTCCTCCAGCTCGTCTTCGAGGGCAGCGATGTGGCGGTCGAATACTTCGGCGGTCCCCTGGCCGCCGCCGGCGAGCTCGGCCCAGTAGCCGGCGTTGGCCGCTGCGGCCACGATTTCCGGTTCCACGGTGGTGGGGGTCATGCCGGGCAGCAGCACCGGCGGCTTGCCGGTGAGCTTGGAGAACTTGGTGACCAGCTTGGCGCCGGCCGGGGTGTTGATGACGCGCGGGGCGAACGCCTTCCAGTTCTGGGTGCGCTCAGGCTCGCTTTCCAGCGTGGAGAGCGTGGAGCGCTCGGCCAGCGTGGTGGCTTCGACCACGCCGATGCCGGTGCCCTGCACCACGTTGCCGATCAGCTTGCCGAGCGTGTTGCCGGGGCCGAGGTCCACGATCCACAGCTTGGACGGGTCGGCGTCGTCGAACAGCGCCTTGACGCGGGCATTCCAGTCCACATGGTTGAGCAGCACTTCCGCAGCGAGTGCGCGGGTGCGATCCTGGTCGAAGCCGCAGGCGCCGGCCCAGGCCACGGTCTGCTCGACGGCGTCGGCCATGAGCGGCGAGTGGAAGGGCAGGGTGACCTCAAGGTATTCGAGGGTCGGGTTGAACACGGTGCCGCCGTGGAGCTTCTGCTCGCGCAGCTTGGCCTGATGCTGGTGTTCGCGCTCGGCTTCGAGGGCGAGTGCTGCCAGGTCTTCCGGGTAGCCGGAAAGCACGTGGTGGTTGTCGGAGTTGGTGACGGCGATGGAGATCGGGCCGCGAGCGTTGTTGACGCGGGCCACCAGAGCCTCAACCTGTTCGCGGGTGGCGCCCTTGACGGAGAGCATCGGGCTGGCTTCGCCGTACTTGGGGTTCAGGCCCAGTTCGCGCACGCGGCGGGTTCCGGCGGCGCCGATCAGGGCGGCCACGGCCAGAATCTCGTCAAGCGTGGTGCCGGCGGCCTCGATGGAGCCGGCGGCCTCGATGGCGCGGGTCATGTGCACGGCGAGCACGCCCTGGGAGTGGCCGAGCACGGCGAGCGGCTTGGCCTGGGCCACGCTGTAGCCGAGGTGTTCGAGGTCGAGCAGGGCGCCGAGCTGGGTCAGTGCCACGCCTTCCACGGACGCGGTGGCGTCGGCTGCGGCGCCGAGGCGTGCCGGGTTCGGGGCGAAGCCGAACAGGTCGGCCGGACGGCCGGTGGTGGCCAGCAGGTCGGCGGCGACCGGGGTGAGCAGTCGGCCGGCTGCGGCGACGTGGCCGCGCAGGGCCTCGTCAAGGCTGGGATCGGTGGTCTGGTCTGCCAGGGCTACCGGCCACGGGGTGGACTGGCCGGCGAAGGCGAGCGCATGGGGCTCGGTGGCTAGGCGATTGAGGAAGAAGGTGGTCATTGCTTTCCTTACTTGTGTTTGGTTGACGTCTTCAAAAATCAGAGGGGCTGGTTGCCGTGGTGTTTGGTGGTGCGCTTGACGCGCCGCTTGGTGGCGAGCGTGGCCAGCGATTCGACAATCACCTCACGGGTCTGTTCGGGGTCGATCATGCCGTCGATCTGCCCGATTTCCAGTGACAGGTTCGCGTTGACGGTGCTGGTCTCGTACTCCTTGATGTACTTGGCCCGCAGCGCATCGACGTCCTGTCCGGAGGCCTTGGCCTTGGCCAGGTCGTGGCGGTGGATGATGTTCACCGCGCCGGCCGCGCCGAGCACCGCGATCTGGGAGGAGGGCCACGCGAAGTTCAGGTCCGCGCCGATGGCCTTGGATCCCATCACGATGTACGCGCCGCCGAACGCCTTGCGCAACACCACGGTCACCATCGGTACCTGTGCGTTGGCGTAGGCGTAGATCACCTTGGCGCCGCGGCGGATGATGCCGGCGTGTTCCTGGTCGGAGCCGGGCTTGTAGCCGGGCACATCCACGAGGGTGACCACGGGCAGGTTGAACGCGTCGCACAGGCGTACGAATCGGGCGACTTTCTCGGACGAGTCGACGTCCAGGATGCCGGCGAGCACGTTCGGCTGGTTCGCCACGATGCCAACCGGCTTGCCGTCGATGCAGGCGAAGCCGACGAGCGCGGAGGCGCCGAACAGTTCCTGCACCTGCACGAATTCGCCGTAATCGACGATGCAACGAATCACTTCGAGCATGTCGTAAGGCTGACGTTCGTTGGTGGGCACGATGGTGGCAAGTCGCTTGGCGGTCTCGCGTTCGGCGCGGGTGACGGCGTATGCGTAGACCGGCGGCTTGCTTTCGCTGTTGGACGGCAGGTAGGCGAGCACGGTGCGCGCATAGTCGATGGCGTCGGATTCGTCCTCGCCGAGGTAGTGGGCCACGCCGGACACCCGGTTGTGCACTTCGCCGCCGCCGAGGTCGGCCATGGAGATGGTCTCGCCGGTCGAGGCCTTGACCACGTCCGGTCCGGTGACGAACATGTTCGAGTTCTCACGGGTCATGATGATGAGGTCCGTCAGGGCCGGGCAGTAGACGGCACCGCCGGCGCAGGGGCCGAGAATCAGGCTCAGCTGGGGCACGAAGCCGCTGGCCTCGCAAGTCTTGCGGAAGATGCGACCGTACTGGGTCAGGGCGGCCACGCCCTCCTGGATGCGGGCGCCGCCGGAGTCCACGATGGCCACGATCGGCACTTTGAGGTCGATGGCCATGTCCATCAGTCGGCAGATCTTCTCGCCTTCGGCGGTGCCGAGGGTGCCGCCCTTGACGGAGAAGTCCTGGGCGTAGACGGCCACTTTGCGGCCGTAGACCTGGCCGAAGCCGGTGATGACGGCCGCACCGGCGTTGCCGCCGGCGATATTGCCGCCCTGGAAGCGGCCGATCTCCTCGAACGTGCCGGTGTCGAAGAGCAGGTCGAGGCGTTCGCGCGCGGTTTTCTTGCCTTTGGCGTGCTGCTTGTCGCGGGCGCGCTCTTCGGCGGCGCGGGCCAGTTCGGCGGCCTTGACCACAGCGGTGCGCAGCGGCTGGTGGGCCGAAGGCTGTGCGGCGTTGGCGGCCGAGGCCGCAGCCGCGGCCTTCACGGCCTGCGAATCCATGATGTCAGTCATTGCCACCCTCCTTCTTGGCGTCGGTGGCCTTATCGGCTCCTTCTGACGAGGGAGCTGTCGACGCAGCCGCCTGAGGGAGAGATCCCGGCGCAGCCGCAGCAGCCTTGGCCTTGCCGGCGTTCACGTCCAGCGTGACCAGCGTGTCGCCGGCCTCCACGCCGTCGGCCGGGCCAACGAAAATCTTCTTCACTTCGCCGGCGGCCGGCGCGTACACGTAGTTCTCCATCTTCATGGATTCGAGCACCACCAGAAGGTCGCCCTTGGCCACTTGCTGGCCTTCGGACACGTTGATGCGCGTGACCACGGCCTGCATCGGGGAGGCGATGACGCCGGATTTGGCGCCGTCGTTGGCCGCAGCGGCACTGGAGGCCACGTTGTGCAGTCCCGCACCGCGCAACGGCTGGGTGGGTCGCTTGGCACCGCGGGCGCGGGCCGAGCCGGTGATGTTCTCCACGATGTCGAGTGGCACGGTGAGCTTGACGCGGCGGTTGTTCATCTCGATGACGAACGTCTCCGACTTGGACTTGTCGGGCGCGGCCGGGGCAGCGGCACCCGGGGCGGCGGCCAAGGAGGCCGGCTGGCCGGAGGCGGCGGAAGCCGGGGTGCGGGTCAGGTACGTGCGCTCCAGCCACTTGGTGGACACAGCGAACGGGTGGCCATGCTCGGCGGTGAAGTCGTCGTTGCGGAAGATTTCCTTGAACAGCGGAATCGGCGTGGGCACGCCTTCGATCACAAGCTCATCGAGCACGCGGCGCACACGGGCCACGGCGTCGAGACGGTTCTGGGCGGTGACGATGACCTTGCCCATCATCGAATCGAACTTCGGGGAGATGGTGTCGCCCTGTTCCACACCGGTATCGATGCGCACGCCGGGGCCGGCCGGCCACTGGATCTTCTCCAAGGTGCCGGAGCCGGGGGTCAGGTTGGTGGCCGGGTCTTCGCTGGTGATGCGCAGTTCGAAGCTGTGGCCGCGCAGTTCGGGGGCGCGGGTGAGCTCGCCACCGGCGGCGATATTGAGCTGTTCGCGCACCAGGTCGAGGCCGCTGACCTCTTCGGAGACGGTGTGCTCCACCTGCAAGCGCGGGTTGACTTCCAGGAAGTACACCTTGCCGTTCGGGGTCACCATGAATTCGCAGGTGCCCAGGCCCACGTAGCCGACCGTGGTGAACAGGCGGCGGGAGTATTCCTCGAGCGTGCTGATGATTTCCTCGGACAGGAAGGGCGCGGGTGCCTCTTCCACGAGTTTCTGGTTGCGGCGCTGCAGCGAGCAGTCACGGGTGGAGTACACGGTGAAGTTGCCGTGCGAGTCGCGCCCGGACTGGGTCTCGACGTGGCGTGCCTTGTCCACGAACTTCTCGATGAAGTATTCCTTCAGATCGCCGCCTTGCAGCGCGTCGTGGTTCATGTAGAAGCGGCGCAGCTCCTCGTCGTCATGCACCACGGTGATGCCGTGGCCGCCACCGCCATCAGTGCGCTTCATCATGATCGGGTAGCCGTGGGTGTGTGCGAAGTCGAGCAGCGTGCGCACGTCGGTCACCGGTTCGGACAGGCCGGGCACTGGCGGCACTTTGGCGCGTAGGGCCACGCGGCGGGCGGTAATCTTGTCGCCCAAATCCACCAGCGCGGTGTGGTGCGGGCCCACCCAGATGGCACCGGCATCCTCGACCTTCTGCGCGAAGCTCGGCACTTCGGAAAGGAATCCGTAGCCGGGGTGCACGGCATTCGCACCGGTCTTGTGCAGGATGTCAATCAGCAGATCTTCGTTGAGGTACGTGTCCTTGTAGGTGTCGCCGGAGAGCAGGTATGCCTCGTCGGCCATGTCCACATAGCGGCTATTGCGGTCCTGTTCGGAGTAGACGGCCACGGTGGAGATACCCATCTCCTTGGCCGTGCGCACCACGCGAAGCGCAATCTCGCCTCGGTTCGCAATCAGCAGTTTTTTGACGATAGAAGCCATAGTGTCAAATTGTGCTCTCTATATAGAGGAGAGGGCAAGCTGCGTTCACACAAAAGCTTTCACGCCCTTTTGTAGGCTACGAACAAACGCGCGCGTAGGTTCCGGCAACGTAACCGTTGGCGCCTGCTATCAAAAACGTTGCAAATCCGCCGATTGCACATCCTTGCGCGCCGACTCAAGAAATTGACGTTACGGTTGTGTTCGTCAACTTATGACAAATCGAAATCGACAATTTTGTAAATTGGTACGAAACCGCACGAAATCGAACACCTCTACGATGGCAACCGTAAGTTCGGGGGAAGGCTCATCTGCGGGCGAACGGAAGGTGACCGGACCGGCATCGGTCCATCGCCGCACGATTCGCCCGCACAGGGTCGGATTCATTTGGGACCGTCCACCATATGGACGGTTCGGACTGTCGGGGATACCGCACGACCCGCCGGAACCTCCCCTCATCCATCGCATACCGCCCGCCGTTCACGGCGATATCACGCAACATAGGGGTCATTGATATGCAGACTTCACACACCACCGCATCCGCTGCGGCCACCACATCGCTCGCCCGTCGTATCGTCGCCGCATCCTGGAAGCCGGTGCTGTTCGCCGTGCTGATGTGGCTGTCCGCGGCCGCCGGCGAGATTCCGATTCCGGGCACGCCGGTGCCGATCACGCTGCAAACGTTCGTGGTGATGCTCGCCGGTCTTATGCTGCCGTGGCGTCAGGCCGGCGCCGCCGTCGCCACCTATCTGGCGGCCGGTGCGGTCGGCCTGCCGGTGTTCGCCGGCGGCACCTCCACGCTGGCCCTGGTCGGCCCGAGCGCCGGCTTCCTCATCCGCGGCCAGAGAGGTGTGGTGGCCATCGCCCTGCTGCGCGGCAAGTCCGACACTTCGTCCTTCGCGGCCGCCGCGCGCACCGCGGGCCGCTACCTGCTGGCCGCGCTGGTCGGCGGCGTCGTGGTGGTGTACGCCTTCGGCTTCGTCATCCAGTCCGCGCTGACCGGTGCGCCGCTCGCCGCCGTGGCCCTGGCCTCCATGGGCTTCGTGGTTGGCGACGCCATCAAGGCCGTGGTGGCCTCTCTGGCCGCCGCCGGCCTGTCCAAGCTCGGTCGCTGACCTGAGCTACTAGCTAGCTACTGGCCGGCTATTACAGCACTCCCACATCGGCGGTGCGGACCGTATGGTCCGTGCCGTCTTGTGTTCTCAGGATCAGTGAGGCGTCTTCGTTGAGGCCGATGGCTTCGCCGGTCAGCGTGGTGCCGTCCGTGAAGTGCGCCTCGACCTGACGGCCGCGCGCCCAGCACACCGCCTTCACCTCCTCGCGCAACGACTCGGCCTGGCCCTTCGGGTCGGCGATGAACTTCACCAACCGCTCGCGGAAGCCCTCGACCTGACGTTCGGCCACCGCATCGCGCATCTCGCCGAACGACGGCAGCCCGGAGACATGCAGCTGCAGCGAGGTCGATTGCGGCGTGGGCAGCCGACAGGCGCCCAAGGCCAGGTTCAGGCCGACGCCGAACACGATGACGACGTCGTCATCGGCATCAGCATCAGTACCGGTACCGGACGACGGCGGAATCACCAGTTCCGAGAGCAGCCCGCCCAGCTTGAGCCCGTGGCAGAACACGTCGTTCGGCCATTTGAGTTCCAGCGAGCAGTCCGGCTGGTTCGGCGCGGCACCGTATTCCTCGATCATGCCGTTCAGGGCGTCCAGCGTGACCAGTCCGGCGATCATCTGCAGCCAGCCATTGACGGATTCGTCGGTGGCGATCGCGCGCGGAATGCGCACGGCATAGGACATCGTCGAGCAACGGCCGGGCTGACTGACCCACTTGTGACCATTGCGCCCACGGCCGGCGGTCTGCCGGTCGGCGGCCACCACGGCCACCGCCAGTTCGCCATCCTGGTGGTCGGGCAACGTCAACGACCCGTCGCCAATCATCTGTACGGCCAGCGCGTTGGTCGAATCGGTTTCGTCCACGGCGACCACATGATCTGCGACGGCTGTAGTTCTGGGTAGCTGCGGCGTTGCAGCTTTCAACGCAATCATCATGGGCACTACGTTACCTCGATTTTGGCGCGATATGCCCGCGTTATTCCATGGAAAAGCGCGCAAAATCAACTATTTTCACCCACATAGCCCATGTTAACGTTCACAACTTCGGAAATTCCGCATTCGCCGACCCCACGCATGCACCCGGCCGTCATATTGGCTTGCGAACAATGGCGATGCCCGGCAGACATCGAATATCAACCGTTGACCTGTGCGGCTACCATATATTGTCATGACGTCACCAGCCACCGCGAAGCTTGCCGCCGTATCCAGCCGCCAGTCCCACCCGCATCTTGCGCGCGCGGGCGCTGCCGCGCGCTGGACACTGGCCGTGCTGGGCGGCCCGTGGCCTGTTCCCTGCTGATCG
>OATL01000550.1_pt1 | contig 17177 bp, 18 predicted proteins | sample 1476011 | NCBI WGS metagenome assembly OATL01 (sample SAMEA2579975, study PRJEB22360) | human gut metagenome | biome: human gut; feature: human-associated habitat; material: faeces | place: Denmark | collected 2008/2010
TACCGGGACAGTCTGCCGATTGACTCATAATGACGGAATTTAACGACAGTCCCTATCTTAACTCAAACTCATCCGGACAGAACAACTGTGTTTTCAGGTAAGAAGTCATTCCAATATGACTGACCATATACTCTTTTCCCAGATCTATATCTACCAGCCTTTCTGCCACCCTGCCTCTATAGCCCGTCGCCCCCAAACCATCGGTTATCATCCCGGGCACTTCATTCCTTCCGGTAGCTCTCATCGGAGTAATTATCCTCACATTCCTGATCCGTCCTTCTTCCGTATAAAAAGAAAGCTCCCCCAAAGCAATGCTATCCGACGGTAATAATAACCTTACAAAACGGTAAGGTAATCGTGCGGACACCTTCCGTACAACCGACTGCAGAGCCAGCGAGTCCGTCCATCTGCACAGTTCTTCTTCTGATTTTCCATCAAGTAATCCTACTATCCGGCTTCCTTTCATACACCCCAGATATTCCCTATTCTGATCATAAGCCGGCGCTCCCGTCACCATCCTCACGGCAACCTCCTCTGTTTCTTCATTTCCGCTCAGCTTCTCCATCGTTCCGTCATTCCGCAATCTGAAAGGTTCTGCTGCGGGCAATAATCCCCCCCGCTTGTAATAAACGGGTAAATAAACCATGTCCTTACCCATTTCCCGAAAGACAGCCCTCCCGTTTTCTACCTTTCCCCACTGCACAGGATGCCAATCCTGATATCCGAACACTGCCAAATAAGCATATTTCACCCCTTGAGGCGCCTCACCTGTCAACTCCACCGTTACATCGGCCGTTTCAAAATACTCCAAAGAAACATCCACCTTTTTCACACTACGAAATAGCTCCGGAATATCAGCTTTATCCACCTCTACATCTGCCAACGGCCCTTCAATATGATTTGAGTAGGTATATCTGTATACCTTCGGAAGGCGGAATCTTCCCCAAAGCTCATCATCATCCCGGTTATTATAAATCCGCTTATATTTCCAGCGATCATTATCCCAAAACGCCTCAAAAGCATGCGATTCCCCGTTTATTAGCACCACATTCCAGGTATGCGAATTATTTCGGTTTCCCCATGCCGGAACAAAGTCAATGGCAACCGGAATCCCCAATGATGATAATAACAAAGAGTTATACCAACAGCGCTGTGCACATAACCCATGACGCATCTTCTCAAGAGTCGCCGCATTCCATATCGGAATCTTCGTCCCCCAAAAACCGGAATGAGTCAGATACTTATATTCATATAACAACGAATCGATCTCTTGTTGCCAATCCTTTCCCTCTTTCACAAAATACTTTCCCTGATGCCGTTTGTTGAACTCCCGGCGTGCATTGTCAATCAATAAGCCATTCTGTCGCCTATAAGGCAGTATATACTCACAAAAGTCTTCAAACGAACAGTTTCTTGAATGCACATTCTCCACCCATGCCCGAAATGCCAGATCAATTTCCCGGATTAAATCTTCCGCCTTCATGCGGGTAATATCATAGTTAAGTTCCTGCCTTACCCGATGTCGATTACTAAAATCCTTCCAAAGACTATCTACCTGTTTCCCCCATTCCGTTCCTACCCGATAGCCATACTTTTGTCCCAATGAATCATAAGCCTCGTAAAAAGCAGAACAATCCTGCTCTACTATCGGATTAGCTCCATAACTTCCGGGCATATTGCCAATCAAGAAGCGTGCCGCCTCCAGCTTCCGGCCATCTCCTTCATAATGCTTCAGCACCGCTTCAAGTTCATTACGGTTATTGCCCGAAAGGGATAAGGCCTCCTCCACTTGTCTGTCTCTGCCCCCGCATGAAGAAACAAGGCAAAATAAACCGGTCGCTATAAATATTTCAGTCCTCTTCATACTATCTTTTTAGCAATAAACCCTAAATAGTATTGTGTCAACTCAAGGTGATCTTTAAGAGGATAAAAAGGATATTTACAATTCCCGTCCTTATCTATAAAATAAAAGTAACGTTGATCCATTCCAGTCCTATTATGCTTAGGAAAAACAAGACAAGAATAATCTATATTCCTATATCGAAATTTTCGCAATAAATTACTCAACCTAATATGATTATTCCGATTATCAGCATATGCCGTAAGTATTAATATCCTATCTGCACCAATTCGTTTCTGAATATCCAATAATACACATAAATCCTGTCGTACACATTCCTCACACATATACTCGGAAAAACAATATACTAATTGCACATTTTTTAAAGTATCAATGGGTTTAATATCAAAAGTAAGGTCACTATTCACATCTATATAATTAAAGAATGAATCTCCACAACTATCAACCTTTTCTTTTAGATCATTTATCCTATCCAAACCGTCATATACTTTTATCCTTTGTGTTACAACATTCCATAGAAGAAAGAAGTTACTGATAACCAATCCTATTAATACTATCTTAATCTTTATATTCATAATATAATAACACCGGATTTGCATCACCATCCAAAGAATCCAAATCATTTTTCCCAATCACTTCATCCTTCACAAGGCCTTGAGAGATAAAATACTTCATCTCAGGCAAATGACTGGGTTTAAGAGAATAGAAAACACCTTTATCACTCGCACACAAAAAAGTAGGTATCTGCCTGTGTGATGGTTGCTCTGCGAACAATATATCATCTTTAGAGCGATCAAACACCATAGTTTCACCCGTGCTCTTATCATACAACGCATCCGTCCCCATCATTCCTTGCATATACGAAAAACCAATAACAGAGTCATTCACAAACACATCAGATAGATTATAGGTCCTTCTTTGTGCCCCTAAATGCTGAATCAGCTTCATCATGGCCACCCCTTTGGCCGAAGGATTATCAGTAGTCCCAAGTATTTCTAAATCTGTTTTACACACCCAATCCTGACTCTTCACTACCATATAAGGAATAACCTGATCCCCATTCACATAGATAATCGTATCCATAAAGTCCTGAACAAAAAGAGCAGACTCAGTTCCTAAATTAAAAAACATATTCCCTTGAAGAACTGTCCCATCCCAACCCTTTTTGTAATCAGCTACTTTAAAAAACATTTCTACATTATCTTCATTATCAAAGTCGATTCTTTGTAATAGGTAATGCTCTTGTCCAGGTTCATCTTCCAACTGATAATCAATATTTGCGTACAAGCACCCCTTTGAGAAAAACATCCGATTCAATCGATGTTCAACATTGCAAACTCCTAAATACTTTCCCGAAGCAATATCATACTTAAATATCTTTTTTTGATTATAATCGAATATATATATTTCCCCTTTTTTTGTATCAATCGTAAAATCTGTCGGCTTAGAATATTCTCCCGGTCCACTGCCCACATCACCTATCTTACGGATAAACCGACCTTTAGAATCGAAAAGATATACTCCACGTGCTATCTCTTCATCAAGTACAATATAATGACCTTCATAAACCTGCATTTTATTAACGTCTCCCAGCAACACAGATTTATCCCTTGCCAAAGGAATCACTCTTACAGATTTAAACACATCAGAATACAAATACCAATCTTTCTGAATGGCACTATCCAGATCAGCTATATACATTTCCTTCTTTGAGGGAGCATTCTGTTTCTCCACCAAAGAACAAGAAGAAAAAGCACAGAGAAACAATAAAACCGATACTATACGGTACCAAGCAATCTTTTTATTGACAAGGTATTGATCTCGTAAAATCATTTTCTGCAATTTGTGCTCCATAACAATCATAAAAATAATAAATAGTACCAGACTGACATACCCCCGTCCTTGAACCTGTGCAAGAGAATTTTACAAGATAACGAGATAGTACCTTACGCCCATTACACTCTTGCTCTTCTAAAACAGTCCCAACCGCAGTTCCACATCCACCTGGACTGCCCCCTATTTCATCTTCAGCCAAAGCTTCTAAAGCTTCAATAGAAGCCAACCAGGTTCTATCAGAAGACTTCTCCGCTCTTGTAAACATTACATTCGCAACAGTACCTAAAATCAATAGAATACCCATTACACTTAAAACAAGTTTTTTCCTCATAATAATCAAATTTAAAGTTCAACAAATATATTCAATTAAATTACAAATTTAGAGATATACAAAACAGTTTATAAACATTCTGCCCATTTCACACTCAAAAAAGGCTCTAACTATGCGATTATCAATTATTCCAAAGAACATTTTAAAATCTAAAGCACCTACCAGTGATGCTATATCTGCATTAACTGTGCATCAAAACTCAGATTACATGTTAAAACGATAAATAATAATTTTATCTTCAAAGTTCCGAATCCCGTAAATATAAGTATCGTCAATACAGAACTTACCTATAGGAAAAGGTAATACATATTTTTTCAACTTATTTCCGTTCCAATCGAAACAAAGTAACTCATTAGACACAAAGTCTGTTTTTGCAGCTTCATTGTAATTTTGTAGAAAGAGTGAAAAACAAATCAAATCATCCGAGACTGCTATATTTTTTATTCCTCCAATACTTTGGTTATAATCAATAGCATAACCGCCTCTCTTCTTCCAGGTTTTCGGAATATGCTTAAAAGGACTCACATACACACGATTTATTCCATTGTCAGAAACACGATAAATTTCGAAGACATCAGAAGCACGCGTTACAAACACAAATTTTGATTGCTTGTTGTTTGCCTTCAACATACCTCCAAAAACGACCCCCTTCTCTAATTCAGGAACCTCACCCGCATCAAAAGGAAGCTCTACTACATTAGGTATAATATTATTCTGTGAGTCAAGAATTCCCCAATAACCTTCTTTAAATCCACCTGTCACTATCTTTTTGTCACCAACAGCATTAATACCAAAAGCCCTAAAATCAATATTATAAGGATAAGTCTCCCTCTTTATATCCAAATGTTCTTTTTGGTTTAAAATATCAGACATTAATACCGAAACCCTTTCTTTCTTCATTCTTTCCAAAAAAACAATTCGCGAGTCAACTACTTCAAAACCGGATCCAAAGTCTATAAACTCTTTGGGTCCCTCACCTGTACGTCCCCACCTACATAACAGCTCCCCATTATTTACATTAATAAATGAAAACGCATATTCATCCGTTGCATGTTTAAGAACTAGAATACTGTCTACTATTTCCATACTCGTTATAGGTCCCCAAGGAGTGTTTTCATCTGAACAAATAATGTTATAGTCTACAATCTTGTATACTGTATCAAATGAATAAACAGAATCAACATTATCCTTTCTACATGCAAAAAACGTAGAACATAGTAAAAAAGCAAAATATATTTTTTTCATTCTCGTTACTTTTTAAAATATTCAGAAGTAGTAATAACATAATTCAAGAACTGTGTTATCACTACTCTAATATTGGATTCTATGAAAAATTAATCACCATCTATAATTAGCTTTTCCCTTATCCTTATCAGGATCTGTAGGATGCAATGATATACAATTTTCATCTGGGTCATAAATGCAATCATCCAAACTTGGCTGTTCAGGAGTAGCCAACGCCTCTACATTAACCATTGCCAAATCCGACATTGTCATTTCTACTCTCTGTGACTGATATATATTGTAGCCTGCAAAAGTTGCGACTACAGCGACTATCAGAGCTGCAAAAATCTTCTTACTCATACCTTACATCTTTTTATGAGGTTAGTAATTCTTTTATTTGTCGTGTCTCTCTTTCGGGAAGCCACCTCCTCCGTAGAAAAAGTAAATGCTACATTTACTCATTCCAATTAATTTTTCGCTATCTTCGTGCCGGGCAAACTTCTTTTTTGAAGGTTATCCGGGAGTGGACGATTTTAAGACTTTTCTGGGACGTAGACCGTTTCACTCCCTTCCTAACCAAGTTAATATTTTTAATAATCCAAACTAAATCCTTGGCTCACATACTTCACTTTATCATGTTGAATTGGGCAGTCCACAGAACCTGTACCAATGCAAGAAGTATAAATAGGAGTTTCTCCGTTAGCCAAAGCTTCTACATTCTGAAGTGATAAAGAATTTAAATCACGAACTTGTTTCACAGGCATCCAGTGCCCCATAGAAATAATAGCAATAAGAAGAATAGCTACTTTTAAAGTTTTTTTCATGTCTATATGCGTTTAAAATGCATACAAACATAAGCTATATTTTTCTTATCATCATCATTTGCCGCGTTACAAAGCGTTACAAGGCCTCAATTTCCGGCAGTTGCAGCTGAAAAAGATCTCTGTTGTGCTGAACAATAGAAATAGAAGGATCGATTTGAAGTACCTTAGATAAACGATGTTTAGCTGTCCGGAGGCACTCCCGGCTCCTTCCAGATAAACACTTCTCGATTTCTTCACGTGTCAATTGACAATCAGTAGCGTTTAAGAAAGCCAGCAAGAGAGTAGAGGACTGAAGATTAAGTGGAATTATTTCCCCGTTACACACCAATATCTTTTTATATGCATCAAAGGTCAGTATAGGACTCAATTTATAGATCAAGGATTTTGTTCCCAACAGTTCTTTTGCCTTTTTTAATTCCGCTATTTGCCCTTCGTACGCCTTTGACTTTTGCTCCAGATCCTTCAACAGCATGTCCTTTTCCCGAGCATCAGATCGCTGCATTTCAACTTGTTGCGCATATTGATCCCGTATACTCGCTAACTCTACTAATTTTTCTTTTGACTTATTTAAATCGGCTATCTGATCTTCACACTCTTTCAACTTTTGCTCCAGATCCTTCAACAATATGTCCTTCTCCCGAGCGTCAGATCGCTGCACTTCAATCTGGTGCGCATATTGATCCCGTATACTCGCTAACTCTACTAATTTTTCTTCCCTTCTTTTTAGCTTCTCCGCTAACAGCCAACGCTCAGATTGTATTTTAAACAAACGGTTTTTCACCCTAAACAAATAGATCAAATAAACAATCAAACACAAAGCTATACCAACAATCATTCCGAATGGAAAGAAATGGTATCTACAAACCGACCACCAAGTATAATATAAAAAACCGGAAACCTCTATTTCACATCTCTCCCCCAAATAAACAACAAACTTCAACTCTGGAGACAGATTGACAGTCCGACTCTTTTTATATAAGGTATTATTTTCCAAGTCTGTAGTTACTATTTGTATCGCAGCTCTTGCCAAAATATGTCGTGTTTGCAGACTATCCGCCCAGGTCTGACTCAAAGTCATGGGAGATAACTGCTTCTCAGAACAAATAACAGAGTGTAATGAACGTTCTCTCGATATCTGAGAAAGATTTTTCCGGCTCTTCCCAGCATCCACTTTATACTGTCTGGATCCGGTTTCGGTCATTATCGAAATAGTTAAAGGTATCGTGTCACTTGATATCCCGGAAAAAGAATAAAATAAATCCAATTCCTCCCCTTTCTTTTTCATTTCATCTTTCAATACTTGTGTAAACAGCTTTTCCGCCTTTATGTGCATCAACTTTCTATTTCTTTGAAAGAAATACAAACTAACCAGAAATGCTAATAACACTATCCCCACAATGCATAGCAATAACCGAATATACTTCATATCAATATATTTAAGTGAAAAACCGTTCTTACCATTTCGATTTATTTTACTGACAAAAATAAGATTATTTACAACAAAAACAAAGACATCGAAGAAAATAATTAAAAAAACAAACAAGACTGTTCATAAGCATTCTGTTCATTTTCAGCACAAACAATAACTCTTGTACAATTCAGATTATTCCAATATAGATTGCATTCAGCATTTTCGTCCTGTCAAATTCTAATTAGCTCTTATTCATTACGGCCATGCTTCTTCATTATTTGTATTTACACAATTCGAGAAAAGATCCCTGCATGAAGAAAAATTTGAAAGATAAAAAATATATATCAAACAAACCCGTAACACCCTAACCAAAAAGTCAGTTTAACTGATAACAATAATAATGATAACGTTCTTCTCCACCATCCGTTTCCTTTGTCATCAGGCAGAGTCGTTCATCATTACTATCCACCGAGATGCATATACCCCATCTATCCAGTATCACTTTCTTTACAGCACGTCCTTCCCAATCAAATACATAAACTTCATTTGCTATTGCCTTATTTTTCCCAATTTGCCCACTGTAAAGTGCATAAACATAGTTTTCAGTGGCTACCCCACGAAGAAATCCTTTAGGAGAATCGGTAGAGACATTAACAGAAGACACTTCGTTAGTAGATTGATTCTCAAATACCGGCGTATACGTATTCAAATGTACTACACTTTCCAGGCACGTATCATTTACCACTTTCTGAATAGATAATAAATCGCACTCATACGCCAAGTAAGCAAAACGTTTTTTATCCGGCTTCATAATAAGATCCCCCTGGAACAACAAATAGTTTACATCCCGATTTACCGCTTGCTCTGTGTGTGGAAAAGGAAGATATTGATTTAAAATCTCTTTCTGATTACATTTCGCTATCAAGCCACTTTCAAAAGTCCCACTCCCGTAAAATATGGAATCCGAATAAGCATATACCCTATTCATTCCTAACTTAGGAGCTGAAACACAATCTATCTTTGAAAGACTGCCTTGAGCTAAACTATCAATTTGAAAAGAACTTATAGTTTGTAAAGACTGATCATACAGTACCAAAGAACGCTTGCCCATATCTACATACATTTGGGATATAGATAGAAAATCATCCGGTCCCATGCCTTTATTCCCAAAAGCAACCATCTCTTTCCCTGTATTCATATTATAAACATGCACCATCGGATTGGCAGTCCAATCTATTAGACACAGAGTGGAATCATAAGAACACATCAGATAGGGAGCTAATAGTTCCTTGTTTAAACTAACTTCCTTATCACTCTTAAGCGATTGTTCCAAAGGAAAATCATACACAGTTTTTTCTTCCCTACTACAAGAAGAGAAAGAAAGTAAAATTACCCAAAAGACAACTAAATTAAATCTCATTACTACCCATTTTTAATTTAAGAGTTAGCTATAAAACTCCAGATATTAAACCATTAAGAAAGTCCATAGCTAACTCCAAATATTATTTAATTCAATTTCTTTTTCCACCCATTATTTTATGATCATAATAAGTTCCAGTTTCTGGATTCAGGACATGTATTGTATAACAAACTTGTGTTTGATCTGATCCGCATTCTATGGTAGTACTACCCCCTTCACCATCATTAGCCAAAGCTTCTACATTAGCCATTGCCAAATCCGACATTGTCACCTCTGCTCTCTGTGACTGATATATATTGTAGCCTGCAAGAGTTGCGACTACAGCGACTATCAGGGCCGCAAAAATCTTTTTACTCATAATCTACTTTTTATGATGTTAATTATTCTGTTGTTTGTCGTGTCTCTCTTTCGGGGAGCCACCTCCTCCGTAGAAAAAGTAAATGCTACATTTACTCATTCCAATAAATTTATCGCTATCTTCGTGCCGGGCAACCTCCTTTTTTAAAGGTTATCCGGGAGTGGACGATTCTAAAACTTCTCCCAGGACGTAGATCGTTCCACTCCCTTTCTAACCCAAGTTAATAATGCAATGAATGATTCTAGTGTGATAAGATTTATATAAAAGAGCACTCACTCCCCAAGACTAAATCCTTGAACCACATATTCTACTTTAATATGGTTAATAGGACAATCTACAGATCCGTCACCTAAGCAACCTAAATTGGTAACGTGTTCACTACCGGCAAGCGCCTCTACATTTTGCAAGAATAAGGAATTTACTCTCTTAGGAGTTTTCGCGGCAGGCCAATACCCGACCAGGGCTATTAAACCAAGCCCAAAGATCAATTTCATATAGTTTTTCATGGTTTCAAAGTATAAGTGTTAATAACTGGCAGCAAAGGTAAAAAGAGATTTTGGATAAACTGCCATCAATTTTATTGCCATTTATTGCCATTTATGTCAAATCATTATCACAAGGTCGTCTATGAACAACATACGATAACGATCGCTTCCAAAACGCCTGAAACAAACACCACAACCAGCTTGCTCTAATCTCTTCCCTAATTTGTTTCCGGCAGAACAAAACGTATTTATCTGAACGTTCGATTGACCTTTCCAAATAAACTTAATAATATCCTCATCAGTAACAGTATAATCGGGAGCATCTAAAAAAAGCTTTAGAATCTGACACTGTTGGGGGGACAAAGACATTTTCTTGCCATTACAATTAAGAACTCTATTCTGGGCATCAAAAACAACTCCATAACGTAAACCATATAGTTGTCCTTCTACTTTACAAATTTGCTTTATTAGAGGTGCCTTTTTTTCCGGAGATGTTTCTTTTTCAACTATTATCTCACGAATGACCTCTTTCTCAACAACGACTTCCTTTTCAACGACAACCTCATAAGGAACCTCTTTTAATTCCGGAGGGCGATTCACCTTTTTATAATAAAAGCAGATAAATAAAAGCATCAATAACAAACAAATTACAATCCATCCAAAAGGTTGCCAATGATACCATAATATTGTTTTCCAACTAAAAGCTAAAAGACCGATGACCTCTATCTCACAACGATTACCTATATATGAAGTTATAATCCCAGAAGAAGTATCCCACACACCATCGTGACTTGATGAACTAATAATCTTTCCTTGAAGATTTTCCATCCGCACATGTATAGTGGACTCTGTATCAATGTGATCTTTCTTAAGCATACTCTGCCAATGTTCATTTAAAGAATCCGGCAATAAATGGGATTTCTCACATAATATAGAGTGTATTGACCGGTTTCTCAGGTTCTGAGAAATGTTCTTTTTACTTTTCAGGGAATCAACCTCATACTCTTTTTTCCCCTCTTCTGTGATAATGCAAATTTTCAAAGGTAAAGTATCAGATGAACTCTCAGAAAACAGATGAAATAGATTTAAATTTCTTTCTTTTCTTTCTATCTCTTCTTGAAGCATCTGTACGAATAGCCTCTCCGCCTGCTGATGTACAGCCACCTTATTTCGTTGATAGAAATAGGCTCCAACCAATAGTGATAGGATTATCACTCCAATAACACACGAAAGCAATTTATTTTTTGTCATTTCGATTTATTTTACTGACAAAAATAATATTATTTCCTAACAAGAAGCTAAAATATAGAAAAAATTAAATAACAAATTTAGGGATACACAAAACAGTTTGTAAGTATTCTGTTCATTTCACACGCAAACAAGAACTCTTGTACGAGTCAACTAATTCCAATATTCCTCCAAGATAGATTGCATTCAGTACCGTTTCAAATTCATCACGGTTATTGCCCGAAAATAACAAAGCCTCCTCCCGCTTGTCTGTTCCATCCCTGCATAAAGAAAAATTTGAAAAACAAAAAATATACATATCAAGCAACCCCGTAACACCCTAATAAAAAAGTCAGTTTAACTGATAACAATAATAATGATAACGCTCTTCTCCACCATCCGTTTCCTTTGTCATTAGGCAGAGTCGCTCATCATTACTATCCACCGAGATGCATATATCCCATCTATCCAGTATCACTTTCTTTACAATAGTACCTCCTTCCCATTCCAATTTTTAACAAGTTTTTCAAGTCTTTCCTTCTCGGTCTGCTGACATGAGATTAGAAAGAAAAAACAACCTAACACCAGTATAAGATTTTTCATTTAAAATAAAATTTGATTAAACAGGGGTTATCATCTTCTAAACGCTCTTCCAACTTCTTATATTCCTCCGGAGGAAGCACTTTTTCATAGTTTGGAAAGTCTTCATTGAAAACAATACAAGTCAGGAAATCTTCATTTAAGGCTAAAGGATGGAGCAAAATACCCTCCGCTGTTTTCTCAAAAAAGAAACTCTTGCCGTCATCCTTTCGATAAAACAGATTTATCCGATGCCGAAGGCCAAACGTCAACATGGTATAATAATATTTTTTATTCTGAAATTGATGCCTTAATAAATAAGGCACAGTAGAATCACGTAAATACTGCAACATTAATTTATATTCCTCAACCTTTTGATCCTCTAATAAAGTGAATCCATACTCCTTCAAATCAAGATTATCTTTTCCAAAATCCCAACGGTATGCAACCCGTAAGCTATCTGTCCTTACTTCATATACTTCATTTTGATAAGGATTCGAAAAATATACTTTATGTTCATAATTATAAAAAGGTTTAGAATTCAGAGTAGTGAGAACGGGAGGGACATGCCAAAATTCTTTCACATTCTTGAAAGACTCTTTAGAAATAACGCTGATACAATTTTCATTCTCAGAAGCAGGTAATGTCCATGTAACGAAATACTTACTATCCAACTCCTCTATCAATTGATAATTCGACCTAGTTGGCAGTTTTATTTCTTTTATGAATTTTCCATCCAGAGAATACACATAAAGAGAGCCAAATGGAGACAGCATATACACTGCATTTTCTTTTTCTTTAATAACGGCATCGTATATTTCACGATACTCTCCGGGGCCTTGTCCCTTTTTACCTATTTTATGCAAAAGGTGCCCTTCTTCATCAAAAGAAAACACAGCCGGAACCCCTTCATCGACAATATAATATCTGTTATCTTTTATAATAACTTTCACAGGCCTTACAAGAAAGGAACTATCATTGGTTTCCAATGGAATGACAGATATTTTAGAAAATAATTCTTCTGTTGGAACAGGGCGTTCAACCAAATCGACATGTAATACTTCACAGTCGGTTTTATCTCCAGTGCTTTTACATGAAAAAAATATAAACAAGAGAAGTGTTAACAAGATATTCTTCATAATTTTATTACATTAAATTAACAATACAGGAAGTTATACCAAGAAAATTGTAGTAATCATCTCCTCTCCTGTATTTTAAAATTTACTCTTTCTAATTAATTTTTCGCTATCTTCGTGCCGGGCAAGCGCCTCTACATTTTGCAAGAATAGGGAATTTACTCTCTTAGGAATTTTCGTGGTAGGCCAATACCCGATCAAGACTATTAACCCAAAGATTAATTTCATATAGTTTTTCATGGCTTCAAAGTATAAGTGTTAATAACTGGCAGCAAAGGTAAAAAGAGATTTTGGATAAACTGCTATCAATTTTATTGCCATTTATATCAAATCATTGCCAACAAGATCCTCTATGAACAACATACGATAACAATCGGTTCCAAAACGCCTGAAGCAAACGTCACAACCAACTTACTCCAATCTCTTCCCTAATTTGTTTCCGGCAGAACAAAACGTATTTATCTGAATACTCGTTTCGCCTTTCCAAATAAACTTAATGATATCCTCATCACTCACCGTATAATCGGAAGCATTTAAAATAACAAATTGAAAAATATTACACAGATTGAACATCCAGACACCGCTCATTCAAAAACTCTATAGCCAATGCTCTTCAGCCATTGCTGCTTACTGTTTCTTTGAAAAGAAGCCTGCCATTGATGTATGTTTTATCAAGCTCCAACCAATGGTGATAGGGTTATCACTCCAATGACATGTGAAAGACCTCGAACACAAGATATAAATCAATTTAAAGACAAACAAGAAAGCTCATAAGCATTCTGTTCGTTCTCGGCAATTACATAGATTGTGTTATCCTTCCCATCGACGGCAATATTAGAGAGGGAGCACCCTGTTTTAATTTTAGTTATTGGAATTCCCGCCCAATCAAATACAGTAATTTCCGAAGGTAAAGTTTCGTTTCCTATACTATGTAATAATGCATATATACTATTATTGGTTACATATATGTCCTCAAAACCAATCTGAGTCGTTTCATTGAAAACAACATATTTAGGTATTGCCCCTTCGGCAATACCATATTTAGGCTCGTAAATATAAAGTATCTTTGCCAATGATAAGGAACAATTATCATCCAAATCAAACAATTCCAATACTCCTCCAAAATAGGTTGCATTCAACATCTTTGTCCTGTCAGGTCTTAATTTGGTTTTGGTATTGCTACAGAAAACTGACCAGACTTCTTCGTCATCGTTCGTATTTACACAATCTGAGAAAGAATTGTATAATTGAGTAATCTTTCCATCTTTTAATAATCCAAACCGAAGGCCCTTATGATTTGCTTTTACAAGAAAGTTTGAATCTTTAAGAGAAAGCATATCATAGACTATTGTAGGCACTTCGGCTTGAGGCAAGCTATCATAATTCACCTGTATAACCTCAGATTTCAATGAATCTTTTAAAAAAGAAGAAACATCATATTTCACTATTTTACGTAATGACGTATCGTAGGCATACATGGTTTCCCTATCTTCAGATAAATTGAACGATTCCACATTTATAAAATCAGCAGGACCTTGCCCTTTTTCTCCAAATGATTTTATGGGTACACCCTTTAGAGTAAACAGATGGAAGAAATTATTATTAACATTATCCAATACCAGTAGCATTGAGTCTATACATTCTATTTGCAAAGGATACGAAAATAAAAACGTATCATTTAAAACAACCAGTTCTCGCGACATGCTATCGCTACAAATCACTCTGTTTGAAAACTCAATCTTCTCTTTTGTCGAGTGACATCCTAAAAGAATAGTCTCTATTAAGATCAATATACTGATATATTTTCCCATGATCTTTTTAATTTAGAGCTGACTATAATATTTTTATCTTTGCTATAGCTCTATTTCTAAAGTATTTAAATTTCAGCTCCCTTCCTCTAAATCTACTCCATTTTCAAAAAGGTTATTGAGTACAACCTTAATCGTTTAATTAGTACTCATATACAACCTCTACCTTATCATGGCTAACAGGACAATCTACAGAGCCTCGCCAATAACAATGAATCTGTGAAGGCTCTTCTCCACTTGCCAAAGCTTCGACATTCTGCAACAAGAGAGTATCTTGAGATTTTTTTGTCGGCTTTAAGCACCAAACCGAAAGGACAGCGACCCAAAATACAGTTACTTTCAAATAGTTTTTCATTTTCATAAGATATACGTTTTAATTATTCACAGCAAAGTTAAAAGCTATTGATCAATATAACACCATTTTTTGCATTACAATTTATTACATAATATAAAAGTTTCCCTAAATCACCTCTTTTCAGGCAGTACTAGTTGGTATTTATTAATATCCTTCTGAAAAATAGAAATTTCAGGATCTATACTTAGCGCAACACGTAAACGAGAAATTGCGACTCGCAAACGAATCATATCCCCAGTACCATCTTCCCATAAATATCGCAAGAGCTCCTCATAAGTTAAAATATACTCGGAAGCATTCAGAAAAGCATCCAACAGTTGACATGCTTGTGAAGTAAGAGATATTGTTTGGTCGCTACAAATTAATACCTTTGCATAAGAATCGAAAGTAACTTTTGGACTCAATCTGTAAAGTAATGGTTCTTTCCCAGATTCCCTTAATTCTTTCAGTTTTTGAATTTGATTCTCATACTCTTTCAGTATTTTCTCCATACTTTTTCTCTCTTCCTCGTATTCTTCGCCTTTTGCTGAAAAGTCTTTTATCCGTTTTTCATATTCTTTTTGTTTTACCTCCAACCTTTTCTGATCCTTTTCCAATTGTATACGAACCTTTCTTTCACGATCTCGGTCATTAGCTAAATGTTTTTTATCATTTCGAATTTTAGATATATACTTCTTTATCAAATACCAACTACAGAGAATAATGATAAGAACAGCCGTCACACTCCATATAACTTCAAATGGGATACTATGATACTGATATACGGCCCATCTTAAATAAGAGCAAAAAGCTATAACCTCGATTTCGCATCTATTTCCCACATAAAAAGTGAATTTATGCGTTCCAAAACAATAATCTTTGCAATTCTTACATTTACAATAAGAAATAGTATTATCTAAATGAGTTGTGGTTATATGTACATCGGTTTTAGCAAAAATTTGCTGGCTTTTAAGCCTTCTATTCCAAAGCAAATTTAAAGTATCTGTAGACAAACGACTCTTCATACAAGCAGCTGAATGCCAAGACCGCTCTGCCATACTTTGAGAAATATTCTTTTTACTCTTTTTAGCATCAACAGTAAAAGTCTTGACTCCCTTACTTGTTGTAACACGAATCGTTAAAGGAATAGTATCGATTGTTACTTTGGAGATATAAAATAGATTCAATTCTTGCTGCTTTCTGTGTAGTTCCTCATTCAAAACTTCCTTCAGAAGATACTCGGTTTCGGCATACATTGCTTCCATGTTCCTCTGATAGAAGTGCATACTAATTAAAAATGCTTGCATCAATATCCCAAAAATCCATAAAAATAACCTAGAACGTTTCATCACTGTTTGTTTTTGCAAACAAATGTAATACTTTACAATATTATCTCAAAGTTCCCTCATAGATTTCACTGACTGACAGAGAATAAACTCACAATTGGCCCATTGTTGATGCTGGTAAGCAGGTCTTCAAATATTTGCCTCAAACAGGCACAAAAAAGCAGATGTTTGCCACTGTCTTATTTTTCATATCAAATTCAGATTACTTTAATATTTTCCCTTTAAAAAGAAACCTTTACATTATGGGTATATTTCAGTGTATTACAATTTATTACATAGTATTACAATGTCGATATTTACCCCATATACAGGTAATAATAAGTAATAATCTATATTTAACCTCAATTAGCACATCGAATTAACACTTGACACAATCGCATCAGCCCTTGATTATACTACTATTTTTATGAATTTGGATTGACCAAGATATCCATTTCAATAAAAAAAAATCATCATATCCAAAAATCAGAAATAGATATTTTCATCAGTATATCAGCAACTTATAATCCAAAAGATAGTTGCATAAGACAGGTATTACATATAGAGAAGAGGCATCCCTAAATTGAATCTGATTCAACTAGAGAAAATACCCCGTTGGAGGTTTCTTTCTACCCACCCAATAAGCCCTATATAGCATCTTCAATATAGCCAATCGACATCTAAATAGGAATAAAAAACATATAAAATAGGACCATTCGGGCACAAAAGAGAGAAAGAGACTTGACAGTTCAAAATAATAAATAACTCCTCATGGCAAAAGGATCTTTATTACGAAAAAGATATACATCGCAATTCTGCACCAAATATTACCCATTTCTTTTGAAAGATTATACCCAATCAGGATGTTCAAAAAATCATATACTTGCAGCAACAACAATAGTTAAGATATTCATAGGAATAAAAAATGTATAAAAAACCATAGATCAAATAGGAACATAAAATCCTTAATTCCGCAACACTATAATTTAACTTTATTTATAAGTTCCTGAGCAACAAA
>OATL01000552.1_pt1 | contig 17039 bp, 17 predicted proteins | sample 1476011 | NCBI WGS metagenome assembly OATL01 (sample SAMEA2579975, study PRJEB22360) | human gut metagenome | biome: human gut; feature: human-associated habitat; material: faeces | place: Denmark | collected 2008/2010
GAGGAAAGGGATTTCCTTGATGATTACCCGGATCCCTTCAATGCCCCCATAGAGATTGAACCCGGCGTAGTAGTCCTCCAGCCATCCCCTTTCCAGAATCCGCCGCACGACAATCTTCCGCGACTTCCACCAATCGAAGTCCGACAGGTCGTATTCCCATAACAATGACGGGGAAACGGAACATGCGCCATATTTCTTGTAATCATCGAATATTGTCATTCCATCCAAAATGAATACTGTCCAAAGATAGTCTTTTTCTCCCGAAGAGACAAGCCTCTCTTCAGGAGATATTTCGGAATCAATAAAAAAACATCAAAAAATATCATTGATACATAATGGTTTACTGGCGAAATATGGGGCTGGCGGTATCCGTCAGCCCTATGTTCACCCTCCGATTTTCCCAAACTTTGCAGACGAGGAAAGACAAAAACAGTATCGAACTAAAAACAACCGGAAAATGGAAGAAGGCAAGAATGAAATCATGGAGCTCAAGCGGATGATCGAAGGGTGTTTCGAGCGTCAGAACAAGCTCATCTCCCGTCTGGAAATGGAGCTGGAGGCACTCAGTAGCTTCAACGGCAAGCAGATGCTGGACAGCCGCGACATGCGTCTCCAGTTGAAAGTCTGCGACCGGACACTGATACGCTGGCGCATGTCGGGAAAGCTGCCGTCCTTCAAGATCAGCGGCAAGGTCTACTTCTGGGCATTCGACGTGTACAAGTTCCTCCGGGAGGAATATGGCACGGCCGTCCTGCCGGAAGCCTTCGAAGAACAGGAACCAATAACAATTAAAAATAGCAAGATAAATGGAAAATCAAAGTAAGTACATCATGATCGAGCGGAACAAGTTCGCCGCCCTTGTCAAGGCACACCGTAAATGCCTGCAAATACTGAGTATCCTGACCTATGCGCATACCGTCAAGGAAGTGCGGCTGACCTTCACGCTGGAGGAGATCTGCGAGCTTCTGCAGATGACCCGTGAGGAAGTGGAGGCGCAACGACAGAGGGGGTACATCCGTTTCAGCGTGCAGAACGGTATAACCGTCTACGAGATCACGGACATCCTTCGGTTGAAGAACATGCTGGAGATGGGCAGGATATACCGCAAGATCGACGAAATGGTGATAACCATTCCGGTGAAAAAAGAGACCGGGAATGTAGCGGATTCATTAACCGATTAATAGGATTCAATATGAGACAGTTGGTACATGCCTCGCTTTTCAGCGGGTTTGGCGCGGCGGATCTCGCCGCCGAATGAATGGGATGGCGCAACGCCTTCCACTGTGAGATAGATGAGTTTTGTAACCGAATTTTAAATTACTGGTTCAGCCATGCAGAAAGTTATACGGATATTACAACTACGGATTTTCGGGGATGAAGGGGACGGATCGACATCCTCACAGGAGGTTTCCCATGCCAGCCCTTTTCCGTTGCCGGCCGGCGAAAGGGCGCGAAGGACAGCCGTTACCTCTGGCCTCACATGCTCCGTGCCATTCACGAGATCCGGCCCGGTTGGATTGTTGGTGAGAACGTTGGTGGCATCCTCCAGGTGGTACAGCCCGGCAAGGCGGCTCACGTGGGATGTCAGCCCTCTCTGTTCGGAGAGGATCAGCCTGTATACCGTAAGCGGGAGGAATACGTCGTCGAGACCATCTGCCGTGATCTTGAGCGTGAAGGATATACCGTCCAGCCGCTGCTTATTCCGGCTTGTGCCGTCGGTGCCCCGCACAGAAGGGACCGTGTCTGGTTTGTTGCCCACGCCGATAGCCTCGGACTTCAAGGTAAGGGGACCCGGCAGCCAACAGAAAGGCCTGCCGGAGATCATCCGCGAGCTGCTGCTGCCCACCCCGACAGCGACGGAGATACATCACTGGCAACGGGTGGAACGTTGGAAACGTCAGGGGCGCACCTCCATGCACGAGACGGAAGACGGGGAGAAGAACCCCAACGGCCTGACGGACTTCCTTGACTTCCACGGGCTGCTCCCGAGCTTGGAACACATTGGGAGGAAGGGGAAGAACCCGCAGCAGGGCGGCTTTCCCGATTCCTTTGCCCAAACTGGGAGGAGTTTCCAACTCAATCCCCTGTTTGTGGCCGAGATGATGGGATTCCCCACGAGCTGGACGGTATTACCTTTTCTTCCTGGCGGCAGCAGTCCGTCAAGGGATACGGGAACGCCATCGTCCCCCAGGTAATCCATGAGATATTCAAAGCGATAGAATCAACCTATAAACAGTAAACGACATGCGCACGTTAGTCATAACAGAACATCCCGAGTTCGGCAAGGTCCGGACCGTGGAAGCCGGAGGCAGGGTCTGGTTTTGCGCCAGGGACGTGGCCTCGGCATTGGGGTACGCCAATCCCAAGGATGCCGTCAACCGGCATTGCAGGCTGAAGGGGGTACGCGTCCACGACCTCCTGACGGCAGGCGGCCGGCAGAAAGTGAAGTTCATCGACGAGGGGAACCTGTACCGCCTAATGGCCAGTAGCCGCCTGCCCTCGGCCGAGAGGTTCGAGAGCTGGATCTTCGACGAGCTGGTCCCACGCACGCTCAAGGAGGGCGGTTATTTGCTGGAAAAGGAAGGGGAAACGGACGCGGAACTGCTCTCGCGGGCCCTACAGCTGGCTAAGGACAAGCTGAAGGAGCGTGACCGGTACATATCCGGGCTGGAGAAGGAAAACGCGCTGAACGCCCTTAAATTGAGCCTGCAGGCGCCGAAAGTACGTTATTTCGACGAGGTGCTCCACTCTTCAAGCACCTACACGGTCACGCAGATAGCCAAGGAGCTGGGCATGAGCGGCAGGGAGCTGAACCGGAGGCTGAAGGTCCTGGGCATCCAGTTCCGCCAGGGCGGAACCTGGCTGCTCACCGCACGTTATCAGAAGGAAGGATACACACGGACCCATACGCACAGCTGGCAGAACCGCAACGGGGAGACCGGCACGGCCATGCATACGGTGTGGACCGAGAAGGGACGTCTGTTCATCCACCGCCTCTTCAACCGCCTGCCTCTCTTTTAAACGTCCGCCGCTGACGGCAACAAAAACAGGAATGACAAACGGACGGGACACGGAAAGGAATACCCTGAATTACAGTGAACCATACCGCCTTTGAAAACAGTCCGGCAAATCCGGACTGTTTTTATATCCTGAATTCCATACCGGTCATTTTTTTACCCCAGATAAGGATGCCGCAGGCAGGAAGAAAGACCGCCGGCCATTATATTTAACATTATTTATATGTGGTAAAAATCTCAATTTATCATATTTGCGCCGTTTAAACGATTTTTGTGTGTATGGGAGTTCTGTATTTGTTGATTGAGATTGTGTTTGACATGCTGGTCCTTGTCATAGGAGGCATTATCGCCCTCGGGGCAAAGGACAATTTTCAAAAGCGGTACTGGGGTGTCATATCATTCTGTATCGGTCTGGTTTTTCTTTGGGAGAACGTCGGTTGGCTGACAATCGTATCGGAAACTCCGGCATACCGTTTCTCCGACCTTCTGAATATGGAGAAAATGCTGAAATGGTACATCCCGGCAAGTATCGTATGCCTGTTTCCCGTCGCTTCCCTCAGGCCGGGCTATCTGTCCGCGTTCAAGGTCCTGTCCTTTATGCTGCTTCCTATTGTAGTCACTACGGTAGGAATCTGTTACAGCGGGTTCAACGGGCATTTCACGCCTGTAACCTCATTGTCCCAGATCCTCTCTAATTTTGGGAATACCGATATCCGGCTGCGTTGCGGTATTTTCCTCATGACGGTCGTGACACCGCTTTTTCCGGCCGTATATCCGGTAATCAGCCCTAAAACCGGCCGCAAGATAAACCGGAGGATGTACCTGTTTTTGGGGTTCATGTTTCTTTTTCTTATCATTTACATCCTTTTCTCATTGAGCGTCAATGAATTCATATTTAACCTGTTCGACATAACGGCCGTCGTCTTCTCCCTTGTGTTTTCCGTTGAATACCTGCTCTACGAGAACCCCTTCTCGTCCCATGGCGGGGACTCCCGTGCCCGGGAAGAGGCCGCCGATGGACCGCCGCCGGCTGAAAATGCGGGGACGCGCCTCTATGAGCTTTTTTGCCGGATAGATGAAACGTTGAAAAGGGATCATCTTTTTACCGACAAGGACTATGGCCTGAAGGATCTGGCAAGGGACATGGACGAGAGGGAGGCCGTCCTCTCGGAAGCGATAAAGGCCGCCGGTTTCACGAGTTTCAGGGAATACCTCTGTGACCTCCGTCTGGAATATTTCAAGCGGCAGGCCGAGAACCGTCCCGGCAAGTACGTGAAGGAACTGATATTCGAATGTGGTTTCACCTCACGTTCCACCTTCTATCGCAATTTCACCAAACGTTTCGGCGAGTCCCCGTCGAGATACATGGAAAAATAAGACGTCTTCCCGAGTGTCACGAGCTTTGGAAAATGTCCCATTTCCGCCAGAAAATGTCTCATTTCCCCAAAGAAGCGTCCCATTTGCCGGGACAGGCAAGGCCCGTGTTTGAAAAATCAGCCATTGGAAATAATTTTGCCGTGTGAAAATTATTAAAAAAATAAACACATGATGAAAAAATTATTTTTAATGGCCGCCATGTTCTGCATGGCATTGGTTTCCGGAACCGCCCAAGAGACGAAATGGGGGGTCGGTATCAACATCGGTTACGGCACTGACGTGTCCAAGCCGTTCCTCGGTGCAAAAGCGCACTACGACATTACGGACGCTTTCACTGTCGCCGCCAGCTTCAACCACTATTTCAAGGAGACTGTCGACCTTGGGGAGTTCGGAGCAGCCGGGGTGGAAGGAAAGTTAAAATGTTGGGATATCAACGCGGATTTTCATTGGAACGTCTTCCGTAATGAGATTTTTAAATTTTATCCGCTGGTCGGTCTCACTTATTTGCATCTGAAGGGGGCCACGGATGTAGCCGGGGCGTCCATCAGCAATTCCGATGGGAAATTTGGCGCCAACTTGGGTATTGGCGGCCAACTGAACCTGGGCAGCAATTGGGCTGTCGGCGTGGAGGCCAAATACCAGATCGTCGACGGGGGACAATTTGTACCGATGGCAAGTGCCATGTACCGGTTTTAAGAATGATACGAATTAGGAATATAATAAAGATTTACGGTTAAAAGATGAAAAAAAATGTACTGTCTTTGATGGCGTTGCTTATGGTAACGTTTTTTATGTCTGTTTCCATGACATCCTGTAGCGATGACGATGAAAAAGTCGATGGTGATGCCGCCAAGGAAATGTTGGTCGGCCAATGGGTCCTGATCAAGGACGTGACGGACATAAACGGGGAAACCGATACGGAAGAATATCCGGCGGAGGCCCGTGAGGAGATCCTCACGTTCAAGGCGGATGGCAGCTGCTCCAGCCAGTGGCCGTCAGAAAACCAGACAGACAATGGCAAATGGGTGCTGGGTGATGACGGAAAAGGACTTACGGTCACGATGGATGGCGAGACTCCCATGAGTATCACTGTCAGGGAATTAAGCTCTTCCAAACTTGTTCTATATTACGAGGAGGAATTTGAGGATATGGGAGACATGATCCACCTCAAGAGCGAGATGACATATACAAGATTGTAATACGGGATATACTTTCTTTAAGCGGAGGGTGTGTCAAAACTCCTTTTTTGAAAAGATTACCCCTGCTACAAATAGCTGTGGCAGGGGTAATTCTTTCTATTTGGGTATTATGACACACCCTCACTGTGTATCCCGGCAAATGCTATGAAAGAAATTCAAAAAGATTGCTATTACGAAATTTGAACTTCAAAAATCTGAAATACAAACAACTGTCACAGAGCATAATTATACGGCAATCTATGCTTCCCTTTCGAAAAAAGTATTACCTTTGCAAATCAAATTAATACCACTTTTTAAGTGAACTCAAAGTTTAATTATGGGAAAGCCTTTTAAGGAAGAGTTGAAAAAGCTTTCGGAGACTATTCGATGGGCTGAGCAGCAGGATGTGACGCGTCTTGCACAGTTTCTGTTTGCAGAGAACAAGCAGATACCTTTGGTGTGCATTGGTTCTGGCGGTTCGCTCAGTGCTTGCCATTATGCAGTTCAGCTCTATCAGCAGCGCAATGGTGTGCTGGCACAAGCGATGACCCCACTTCAGTTGATGTATGCAGGGTATAATATTATCCGTAGCAGCAAACTGCTTTTCCTTAGTGCCAGTGGTAAGAACAAAGATATACTGAGTGCCATCAAGTATGGCGTAAAGTATAACGAGACAGGCATGATGAGCTTGACCCTCCGCAAGAACAATCCTACCGAGGAATTGCTGGAACAGTACCCCAAGGTACAGCGTTGGTGCGAGAACATCCCCAGCGAGAAGGATGGCTTCTTAGCCACAAATTCGCTATTGGCTACATTCACGCTGCTTTGCAAAGCAGCGTGCGCTTCCAAGTATCAAGATTCAAGATTCAAGTTGAACGACCTGCAGCCTGAGACCTTCAACCTGAATCTATCAGTCATTCAAAACTTCATAGTGATGTATGGCGCAACAGGAGAACCCGTAGCATGGGATATTGAGTCAAAACTCACGGAGGCCGCTCTTGGCTCTGCCTTGCTCAGCGACTACCGCAACTTCGGTCATGGCCGTCACCATTGGTTCGACAAGCGGGGAGAGAACTCCTGCATCATTGCACTGGTAACGCCCGTTGAGAGGGAACTGGCTTATAAGACCATTGGATGCTTACCTAAGAGCGTACCGGTCATCTATATAGAAACAGAGTTGGATGGTCCTCAGGCATCTATTGACATGCTGTTGAAGGCATTCCGCTTTGTCAACGACTTGGGCGAAGCCCGTGGCATTGACCCTGGGAAACCAGGTGTGCCAGGATACGGACGCTTGCTCTACAACCTTAATTACTACAAGCTGACAAATTGCATCTTACCCGCAGAGAAAGCACTTGATGTGGCAGTGTTGCGCAAACTTGGCATAGCAGGTAGGGAAAATGTCCCTTTGTGGGTGTATTACAGTGAGTCTTGTCAGCGTTTTGTACGCCAGCTGAACCGTGGCAGGTTCACCACCGTAGCCTTTGACTATGATGGTACACTGTCAGCCTCAGACCGCAAAAGTCGTTTTACGAATGGATTATGCGATGAGATAAGAGATGCGTTGATGCCTCTGCTGGAAAACGGTGTACAGATAGTGGTGGCTACAGGTCGTGGCAAGTCGGTGGGCGAGTCGTTCCAAGAATCCATTGACCAGAAATACTGGCTGCAAATCAAAGTGGGCTACTATAATGGTGCCTGTCTGTTGACTTTAGGTGATGAAGATGAATTGAAAAAGTGGAAGAAACAACACTTTGACAGCGAACTGAAAGAACTGGAAGAAGAACTGAAGTTGAGGCTCCCTGCCGAATGTGTAGGTTATAAGTTTGAAGAGCGTAGTCTGCAACTGTCCATTGAGGGAGAGATGACCCAGGCGGAATCACAGCTTGTATATGATACCTGCCGTGAAATCATTTGGGATAAGCAAATGAAAGGTATCCGTGTGTGGCGCAGCAGTCACAGCATGGATATCGTAGTTTACCGTGAAGTGAGCAAACTACGAGTGATAGAAGATCCTGAACACACCTTGTGTATAGGTGATTATGGAACCGTGGAAGGCAACGACTATGAAATGCTGACTAGTAAGTATTCACTGAGCGTTGACCGAGTATCTAAGAATACGGAGAGTTGCTGGAACATAGCCCCATCAGGTATGAAAGGACTTGATGCAACCCTCTATTACATAAGTCGCATGAAGGCAAACGAAGGGAAAATAACGTGTAAGTTTAGCGTATGAACAGTAATTTAGCAAATCAGCTTCTTGCAAGCATCATGAAATGGGATGCTCCCACATTGGCATCTGAACGTGCTGCCCTAGAATTTATGGGTAGCATGAAGTATGATGCTTATGATCGGTATATGCCGGGTATGCGCTTTATGAGTAGTCTGGTGCAGTGGCTGAATGATATTGAGGAAGGAGACCGTGATGAGGCTTATAAGTTCATAAAGGATAAATTGGTCTTCATATCCTCAACGCAAATGAACTATCTGGTGGATTTGTTGTATGACTCTAAGATACGACCTATTCTGCTAGATATGGCTACTGTAGAAATGGGTATGCCATCATATAAGCGTTCAAGTAAAGTGGTGCGTAGCCGTTTTGAGATTGAGAAGCGTTCAGCACTTGTCATTGGTCTCAGTGACGGTGCCCATACAGACATTTTGCGTCGTAGTGCAGGTTTCAACAACGAGCAGGTCTTGACCAACTACTATCCTGCCGGGGAAAAACTGAAGGATATGTTAGAAGAGTTACGTAAAGATGACAAACTGAAAGGTATAGAAAAACCTTACTTTCGGAGGATTTTCCTAATAGATGACTTTACTGCCAGTGGAAAAAGTTTTATCCGCTATGATGAAAGTGATGGGAAGTATCATGGCAAGTTGAAAAAAATCATTGACGAGCTGTGTACTAAAGGGTCTGTTGAAAAGGAACATAAAATCGAGCATTTGAGCTATCTATTAGATCCTAATCAGGATAAAATACAGATAGATATCTTGTTTTGTATTGCTACAGAAAAGGCGAGAACCAATATAAAGAATAACTTTGATGATTACTTGAAGTCTGTTAATTGGCAGGATAAAGTGGAGTTCAACATTCATATTGTTCAGTTACTTGAAGACAAATTATCGAACGACATCAAGAATGATAAAGATTTAGTGGAGGTATTGAAGAAAGATGAGCACTTTGTGGAAGAGTGTGTTATCTCCAAAAGCTACAAGGTTGGCAAAAATGATAACCCGTGGTTGGGTTTTGATGAATGTGCCTTGCCTGTTGTGCTTGCTCACAATACGCCAAACAACTCACTGCCAATTATTTGGCAGAATGCAGAAAGATTTCATGGATTGTTCCCCCGTATAAGCCGCCACTGACCATATGAATATCTATAAGAACCCATTTGCCATACGTGCCTCTGAGCGAATAGAAACTGACGAGATGTTCTTGGAACTTTTCTCGTCGGAGCCCTTAACTCATCTTGAAGAGAAGTTTGAGCAGGATAAGCTATGGAACAATGTGACCACCATCCTCAGTTCGCCAGGTGCGGGAAAGACCACCTTATTGCGTCTGTTCTCACCCACAATCCTTCAGCGAATCACTGAGCGCAATACAGCTTATAAGAAGCTGAAAAGACTGGAAGTAATAGATAGTGAACGTATCAAGAAATGTGGCGTGTATCTCCAGTTAGGCCGTGACTATGAATTTCTAGAAGATGATATTCTGTTTAATGAAATAGAACAGAAGAGATTATTTCTGTCGCTCCTTAATGCGAGGATTGTGCTGGCTACTTTGAAAAGTTTAATGGCACTGGCTGGTATTAAATACACCCAATTAAATGAGATTACGTATACGCCAGAGGAGATTATTCTAGAGTTAGGAGATTTCAAATCAGAATACACTGGAAAAGAATTGTTGGATTGGGCCGCAGAGCAGGAACGTAAAATATGTGAGTTTCTTGACAATTTTGTGATGCCGGAAGAGGGAATTCAGGGAAGTAGTAAGCTGTTTGCCCTGCAAGCTATGAAGGCTTCTTGGTTTACCCATAAGGGAGAGAAACTTTGTGAAGATTTCATCTTCCAGATAGACGACGGTCATAAACTTACTAAGAACCAAAAGAAGATTATCCGTGATGAAACCGTTGAGGTTCGCCTCCCTGTAACGCTTTGGATAGCAGAACGTTTGGAAACACTCTCTACGACAGACATACTGAGTGATAAGAACATTAAGGACAGGGATGACCAGACTATCCATCTGGAGAACACCAAAAAGGGCATATTCAATCCAATGGTTAAGAATATTGCTACGTTACGTAGTGCCTTCTCTGCGGATGGAATCACCCTTGCCAGTGCGCTTGCCTGTGATACCACAGTTAACTACAAAGCGTTATACAACGATGCTAGTAAGAAATATCTGGCGCAATTGACAGAGCTTCATAACTTTGACAATTACACAGAGTGTGTGGCCGCCATAGAAAATCAAGACCCGTATGAGAGGGTACTTAATATGAGAGCCTTGCTGATGCATGCTGCCCGTCAAGGCGCAAACGGTGCAATGAACCTGTTTGGATATACTGCTCAGGATTTGGAATGGATGTTAAATCCGTTGATGCCATTGGTGAAGGAGATAATGCCCGGTGAAATAACAAAGTTGCCACAGTATTACGGCTTCTCTACACTTATGGATCTGGCCAGTCAGAATGTTGAGCAATTCTTGGATTTGTCTGCCAAGATGTATGAACTGTTGGTAGCCAAGAAAATTTCAGACCCTTCACACTATGTATTAACTGCAGAGGAACAAGATAAGATTGTCAGAGACTTTGCACTTGCTCGTTTGGAAGACATCAAGCGATTTCCGCGAGGTAACAAAATCTACGGTTTCTTGATACATCTGATAGATTTCTGCTGTAGTGTGACTTTTACTCCTACATATTCATATCGTTCTGTTACCGGCTTTGCCGTAAAGGAAGAGAATTCGAGCAAATGGGGGAAGGATGGCTTTTGGTTCCAAGATCCTGACAATGAAGAGTTGGCAACGATTTTGAAAGATTGTCTCGCATATAATTTTTTGATGAAACAGGGTGTAACCCAAGGTAAAAAAGATCAGAAATGGACTATATTCTACCTGAATAGCTGGCTTTGTGCATACGCACATCTGCCGCTTGAACGTGGAGGATGGCGTCCATTAACACTTCATAAATTAAATTCTTGGCTATGAAAAAACGTTGGAAGTCATACGTGATGTATCGCCAGAATGAGAAACTGGTGGAATTCTGGAAAGAGTATTATAAGGACAAGTCTGGGGCGAAAGTCTTTTTCTTGTTGGGTAAGGGCTTTGACCCTAGAATGAATAATATCTTGAAACTGTTCCTTGAAAATAACCCTGAGCAGGTATTGGATTGTGTTGCCTTCGATTTCCCCAATGAGAAAGATCCTGTAGAAAATAAGAAGTTATACGACATTAATTCGCAGCAACTTACAGAGTTGAAAGACCAATACGGCTTTGGTTATGAGGAGTTGAAAATTGACGGTAACTTACCTTGGGACAAGCGTATAGCTCAGATGAGTCGCAAAGTGATAGACAAAGACTTGGGCGCATATAATGACGTGATAATGGATGTTAGTTCACTACCCAGAGCTTTCTATTTCAATATTGGCAAGGCCTTGTTTAACAAACTTGACAAAGATAAATCCAAGAATCTGTTCTTTGCAGTATCTGAAAATGTTACGATAGATGAACTGATTAAGAAAACACCAGTAATAGACAATATTGAGCCGTTGGTGGGATTCCGTTCTTTGTCAAACCGTGAGTCTAATTTAGATAGGATTAATATCCTGATTAGCTTGATGGGTGACCAGAACATTGACATTCTGCGGAGCATCTACAATCATTTCCAGCCATCAGATATGTTCCCCGTATTGCCTTTCCCTTCGAAAGACCCACGGCACTCTGATCATCTGATGCTGAAATACCATGAGTTCTTCACAGAAAAGCAATTTACAGAGCCACAGAATGTCACATACGCTGACGAGCAGAATCCTTTTGAATTGTATCGTATTGTGTCTAATATGATTCAGGGGCATCAGGCTACGTTCAAGCCTATCAGTGACCACGTTTGTTTTGGCATCGCATTGCTGACAAGTAAATTGCTGTCACTTGGCGCACTGCTCGTGGGATTGGAGTATAACAACTGTGTAACTATATATAACGTAAGCTCAGCGAATTATGAAATTAAAGACGCTACTGTGTTTAAGAAGTCCAATGAGGGGAGTGAACCCTTCCTGCTTTGGATTACAGGAGAAGCATACAACGAAAATTGATGTTGGTCAATAAATAACCCAATAATAGAAATTTCTTGTTGTATATTTGCGCAATTAGACAAAAAATGTCCATTTTTGCAAATGAAATAATAAATACAAGATAATGGCGAGCATAGCAAGCTGGATATATGATAAGCCGCTTAGAGGCAATTACACCTTCACGCACGATGAGGTGGCGCATGCTTTCCCTGACATGAGTGCCGGCAGCATTGCGCGGGCACTAACTAGGGAGGTAAGCAAGGGACGGATTATGTCGCCCCTGCGCGGCTTCTACGTCATAGTGCCGAATGAGTATGTGCTGCGTGGGGCTGTGCCGCAGTCGTTTTACTTGGATGACATGATGCACCATCTGGGACGCAAATACTATGTAGCTCTATTGAGTGCGGCAAGTTATCACGGAGCTTCGCATCAGGTTCCTCTGCGGTTCAGCGTGATGATAGAGCCTCCCGCCATGCGTGACAAGAAAGGAAAGAAGTACCTTACGCATTATTTCTGCAAGAGTCATATTCCTGAGGCATACGTGGAGAGACGGCAGACGCGGACGAGCTACATTAACGTGTCATGTCCTGAACTGACGGCAGTGGATTTGCTGACGTATCAAGCTAAGACAGGAAGCATTTCGCGAGCAGCCACTGTTCTGGCTGAATTGGCTGAGAAACTGGATTTTGGACGCTTAAGGGCTGACTTCGTGAAGAAGGTGCCAGTAACTAGTCTGCAGCGTTTGGGCTATATTTTGGACGAGGTGCTGGAAGAAAGGGAAACGGCAGAGTCAGTGTACAGTCTGTTAAAGCGTTCCGGTTTTGTACTCCAGTATGTGCCTTTAAAGGCAGGAAAGAGCAGCGAGAGGTGCGAAAGGAACGCCAAGTGGAAAATTATTGTGAACGAAACCATTGAGATTGACGAGTTATGATACCAGAGCGATATATTACGGAATGGAGCGAGCAGGCTCCGTGGGTGGTGAATAAATTCATCGAACAGGATTTGATAGTCTGCCGTGCGTTAGTGTCTATTTATAGTGATGCATTTCTTGCGGAGCATCTGGCGTTCAGAGGCGGCACGGCATTGGGTAAGTTGTATCTGAAGCCACAGCCCAGATACTCGGAGGACATCGACTTGGTGCAAGTGAAGGCAGAACCCATCAAAGAGACGATAGACCATCTAAGGGATGCGCTGGCCTGGTTGGGCGAACCAGTGGTAAAGCAGAAGAAATACAACAATACGCTGGTGTTCAAGGTGCAACCGACGGATATAGATGCGGGGGAGATTCACTTGAAGGTGGAGATTAACTGCAAGGAACATTTCAGTGTTTTTCCAATGGTAAGAGTGCCTTTTGCGGTGAATAGTTCGTGGTTCAAGGGAGCCTGCGAGGTGCAGACGTATGAGTTGGCAGAACTGACAGGAACGAAACTAAGAGCTGTGTATCAGCGGAGGAAAGGACGCGATTTGTTTGACCTGTGGAAGATACTGTCAATGCACCCCGAGTTAAATAAAGGGAAAGTGATTGAGAGCTATGAGCGGTATCTGGGCTTCACGACATCGCACCTGCCTACGTACAAGGAATTTGTGCTGAATATGAACGGGAAGCTACAGGATGAGGAATTCTTGACGGACACAGAAATGATCCTTGGGCCACAGGTGGAGTATGCCCCTCAGGTGGCTTGGGAAAAGGTGAAAGTGGAGTTGGTGGAAAGACTTAATACTGAAGTTTGAATCTTGATACTTGAAACATGGAACTAGAAACAAATAATATCATAGTTGGTGCAGGCCTAATAAGTCTGGATGTGTTGATTTGGGACGGACAAAGAGTCCCCATATCCTATTACGTGGGTGGCACATGCGGTAATGTAATGATGATTCTCTCCCACATGGGTTGGGATGCCTATCCCATAGCCCGTCTGGATGGCACGAAAGACGGGGTGAGGGTGTTGGATGACATGAAAAAGCACCATGTACATACTGATTTTGTCTCTACCCAAGACGGTAAGACACCGGTAATAGTGCAGCGTAACTTCATTAACAAGGATGGTGTTCCCACGCACAAGTTTGAATCACGCAACAATATCGGGCGGTTCTATCTGGACTTCAAGTCGATGACGCTGAAACAGGCGAATGAAGTAATTGAGAGGATAGACTTTGTGCCAAAGGTATTCTTCTTTGACAGGGTTTCACCTGCCATCTTGAAGATAGCCACCACATTTAGGGAAAAAGGGTCGGTGATATTCTTTGAGCCTTCCAGCAGAGGAGGTAATGTTAGGCTGTTCAACAAATGTGTTGAGGTGTCTGATATAGTCAAGTTCTCGGAACAAAGGATAAAAGACATTAACCAGTTTAAAGACTATAAGGATAAGTTGTTTATCCAGACGCAAGGAGCAAAGGGTTTGAGCTACCGCTTGAGTGGTGATTGGAAGCACTTGGAACCTGTTGCAAATGAAAAAGTGGTGGATACCGCTGGTGCGGGTGATTGGACAGCGGCTGCTTTGATTAATAATTTGTTCAAAGACAAAGTAATGTTTGGAATATGCAATCTCTTAGAATCAGATTTGGAAACAGCTCTGAAAGAAGCGCAGAAAGTAGGTGCTGAGAGTTGCTCTTATGAAGGGGCGCGTGGCATGATGCAGCAATGAAACAACTAAAGGACAGAAATATAGATGAAATAATAGCGAAATTTGATACCAGACTGCAGAATTGAAGATATATAAGAAAATGGAATTTGAGATGAAAAATTTGCTCATTAAAAAATTATTTATACTCTCGCTTCGGAATATCCAGCGCACTTGTTAATTACGATTCTCATACTGCGCTATAAAAGGAACTAATAAGAGGGTGTATCAAAATAGAGATTACCTATCATTCTGTCATCCCGAGCGTAGCCGAGGGATCTCAAGATTGGTTAAGTGAGATGTTTCGACTTCGCTTCGCTCAACATGACAGAATGATAGCTGTTTGTCATTATGATACATCCTCTTTTTTTATGTTCAAAGCCCAGACTTTCCCAAGCCCGGGCTTTGTTATTACCTAAAGAATTAGTATCTTTAGGGCAAAGTTAAAAAAGTTATGGCAAAGTTGCATTTTCGTTCTTACACTCCCAACCAAACGGTTCTTTTTCCTCAAAGAATCGATGAAAATATAGCCCCGGATGCTCCTGTGCGCATAGTCAATTCGATTGTTGACAGTCTTAACCTTGATAATTTCAAGAAACTCTACAAGGCAACCGGCCGTTGCCCTTACCATCCCAAAATGATGCTTAAGACCATTCTCTATGCTTACATGAACAACATCTACTCCTGCCGCAAAAATTCATTTCATTTGGCTTGCGGGTTATGAGAAGCCTGATTTCATTACCATCAACCGTTTCCGCAACCGCGTGAAGGACGAGATCAACACTGTCTTCACCCAATTGGTTCTCATCCTAGCCGACAAAGGTCTTCTCAGCCTTGACGTAGAATATGTCGATGGCACGAAGATAGAGTCCAAGGCCAACAAATATACTTTTGTCTGGCGTAAAAGCGTTGAGAGGAACCGGGCAAAACTGATGGGCAAGATACGCGTCCTTTTGGCTCAGGTGGATGAGTCCATTGCACAGGAAAACACTCCGCAGGACACCCCTGTGGAATTTACTCCGGCCATGCTTTCTGAAATAGTGGACGAACTCAAGGATGCCTTGGCGGATGAACCTGAGCCCGGCGACAAGAAACAGAAGGAAGCCCGTGCTAAAAAGCGGAAACAGATAAAGAAACTTGAGTCCCATCGTGACAAGCTGGCTGAATACGAAAAACATCTGGAGATATTAGGGGAGCGCAACTCCTATTCCAAGACAGACCATGATGCCACCTTCATGCGCATGAAGGAAGATGCCATGAACAATGGCCAGACCAAACCCGGATACAATTTACAGATAGGGACAGAGAATCAGTTCATCACCGACTTCACCCTCTTCCCCAACCCGACGGACACCCTCACGCTCATCCCTTTCTTTCTTTCATTCATTCAGGGGACGCTATGGCAGGTTTCCCGCTGCAGGAGTGGCGGATGCCGGTTATGGTTCGGAAGAAAATTACCGGTTCATGCAGGAGAACGGGATAAAGGCCTTCGTCAAATACAACTTCTTCCATAAAGAGCAACGTCCCCGATATACCCCCAATCCATTCCATGCGGAGAGCCTCCATTACAATGCGGAAGAGGATTATTACGTCTGTCCTATGGGACAGCACATGAACCGCATAGGAACCAGACGTGACAAGACAGCAAGCGGGTACATCACCGAGAGTGTCCGGTATGAAGCACAAAGATGTGAAGGGTGTCCTCTGCGTGGCTGTTGCTTTAAGGCACGGGGAAACCGTATCATCGAAGTGAACCACCGGTTGAACCAATACAAAAGGCAGGCACGTGAAAGGTTGACTTCAGAAGAAGGGGGCAAACATAGGAAAAGGCGGTGCATAGAACCTGAAGCCGTATTCGGACAAATGAAATACGACATGGCATACCGTCGTTTCCGACATGTGGGGAAAGAAAAGGTTACAATGGACTTTGCCTTCTTTGCCATTGCCTTTAATATCAAAAAAATGTGCGCTAAAATGGCTAAAGAAGGCTATAAGCTATTTCTTGACCTGATTTGTAGACTGTACAAACACTTAAGAACGACTTATTGGATGAATTGCAAGACTTTTGAACTGACTGTTCGAGAAAATGCCGCTTAGAAAAATATCAAACCTAAACTGATATGAAAAGAGGATGTGACTGTTTTGACACACCCTCCTGGAATATTACTCCCGGCCCCGTTTCATTTATCAAGGCATGTCTACCGAATGGCCCGCTCCCCTGATGGAGCTGTAGTCCCCCCGGATCACTTTCCGCATTGACTTCAGGATATACTTGCACGTGCCACGTATATTGGAAAAGCCGAAGGCCAGCCAGCCGTCACTGAAATACGCTTTTATACACCGGGTGTTCTTGATATACCCCATATAATACATCTTGTCACCGCCGACCTCCCTTGCTTCCACCTGCACCTCGTAATATTCGCCTTCGTGCTCCACGCGGGCTTCCCACAGGCAGGTTTCCGTGTCTGCTCCCGGGTAAGACTCCCAACGTTTTACGCTATGCTCCACAATCCTCATATCCAGTTGTTTTTATTTCGCAAAGTAAAGCGTCCATC
>OATL01000559.1_pt1 | contig 16731 bp, 14 predicted proteins | sample 1476011 | NCBI WGS metagenome assembly OATL01 (sample SAMEA2579975, study PRJEB22360) | human gut metagenome | biome: human gut; feature: human-associated habitat; material: faeces | place: Denmark | collected 2008/2010
CGGGGCCGCAGGATTATCTCCTGCGGCTCCGCCTGACATGTGCGCGGATATGTCCGCCAATCCGCGGCTATCGGTGTCTGCCGTTACGCGATGGTTGCGCTGTAAGAGGCGACGTCCTCGTAGGAATCGGTCAGGTAGGCGTCGATGCCGATGGTCGTGTTGGCTAGGCTGTCGAAGCTGTCAAGCGTGCCCTTCGAGAAGGTGAACTCTTCGGTGGCGTTGGTGCCGGGCATCAGGTGGGCCGAGAACCAGGCTTCCTTCATGGTGCCGTTGACGTTTGTCTTGCCGGTGGGGGCGTAGAAGGTCAGGTCCTTGTCGCTCTTGTTGACGATGTTGACGACAAAGCCGATGTCGCCCCAGTCGTCCTGGAACTTCTCGGTGATGGTGATGGTGCACAGGTCGTCATCGGCGACAGTGACGGCGGGGGAGATTTCGACGCTCTGGACATCGCCGTCTTCGACGGTCTCCTCGACTTCCTCTTCCTTCTCGGCGGCCTCGCGATCCTTCTTCACGGTACCGGATAGGTCCTTATCGGACTTGCTAAAGATGAGCTTGTCCTCGCCGTCCTCAAGGACAAGCTTGCCGCCCTCGAGCTTCACGTCGGTCGTCTCCTTGTCGACGGTGATACTCGCGGTGGTAGCGTCCTTGGCCTCCCACTTTAGGTCGGAAACTTCGGAGAACAAATCGAGGCTGCCCGTGCCGTCTTCGTCCAGGACCAAGATGCAGCTGATGCCCCATTCCTCGAACATATCCATATACTCATCGGTCAGCTCTTCGCCCTCCGTGGTTCCACCCGAGAGCTTCCAGCTGCCGACGAAGTTGGCCTTGGGGTCTTTGCCGCCGCCGCTGCAGCCCGTCAGGGCAAAGGCGAGCGCAAGGACGCATGTCAGAAATGCGAGTACGGACTTTTTGAACGTTGTCTTCATGGTGTCCTCCTTTATCGAACGAAACCCATAGAAGCAAATGCGGGGTGGCGGATCCCCCGCCAATTACCAGATAGAGGGGCTAGGGCCTGGGCGTTCCGCAGTTGCTGCAGAACTTGCCGCCGTTTTCGCTGCCGCAGTTGGGGCAGAACCACTTGGCCGGTGCCGGGGCGGGTGCGGGACTGCCGCACTCGGAGCAGAACTTGCCGGTGTTGGTGGCGCCGCAGCTGCAGGTCCATGTGCCGGCCGCGGGAGCAGCGGCAGGGGGCCGGGCGGGGGAGGGGGAGCAGATGAGGGAGCGGGTGCCGGAGCCGGCTGCGGGGCGGCCTGCTGCTGTGCCTGGCCGGCGGCGAACAGCTGGCTGGCGTTCATGCCGCCCATGCCACCTGCCATGCCCATGCCCATAAAGCCTGCCATCGCGCCGTTGGGATTGGCGGCTGCCGCGCGCATTGCGTCGCTCTGGGCGCTGGCAATGTTGGCTGCCGCCATGGTGGGATCGCGCATGACTGCGGCCTTCTGCAGGTCCTTGATCATCTGCTCGTCTTCTTGCGAGGCTGCGATGGAGTTGACGCCAAAGCTCACGATCTCGACACCACGCAGGTCGCGCCAGTCGGCAGAGAGGACCTCGTTGAGCGCGCGAGCGAGCTCGGTGGTGTGGCCGGGGATGGCGCTGTAGCGGATGCCCATCTCCGAGATCTTGGCGAAGGCGGGCTGCAGGGCGGTGAGAAGCTCGGACTTAAGTTGGCTGTCGATCTTGTCGCGCGTGTAGCTATCGGTCACGTTGCCGCATACGTTGGTGTAGAACAGCAGCGGGTTGGTGATGCGGTACGAATACTCGCCGTTGCAGCGCACGGAGATGTCGACGTCCAGGCCAATGTTGTTATCGACCACGCGGAAGGGTACGGGCGAGGCGGTGCCGTACTTGTTGCCGATGATCTCCTTGGTGTTGATGAAGTAGACGCGCTGGTCCTTGCCCGCGTCGCCGCCAAAGGTAAAGCGGCTGCCGATATTGGCGAAGGTCTCCTTGATGGAATCGCCCAGGTTGCCGCTAAAGACGCTCGGCTCGCTGCCGGTATCGAAGACGAACTCACCGGGCTCCAGCGCGACTTCGATGATCTTGCCGTTTTGCACCACGAGCATGCCCTGGCCGTCGTTGACGGCGATGACCGAGCCGTTGGAGATGACGTTGTCCTCGCCGCGCGTGTTGGAGCTGCGGCCACCGGTACGTTTGCTGCCCTTGCAGGCCAAGACGTCAGCAGGCATCGATTCGCAGTAGATAAATTCCTTCCACTGGTCGGCCATGACGCCGCCGGCAGCTCCCAATCCAGCTTTCAAGAGTCCCATGGTGATCTTCCTTTCTCGTCAAAGGCCGGGTGGTATTGGTCGGATTGCTTAGTCGTCCTTGTCGTCTTTCATGACAACGGTGGTCTCGGTGTGGCTGAAGGTGTCGTGCTTCTCGGTCAGGTCGAGCTCGCCGCAGTACTCGTCGGCGTGGGTGGCCTCGTTGGCCGTCTTGAGCTGGCCTACCAGTAGCACGTCTCCGATAATCACGATGATCAGCGGCGCGATGATGTTGATGAGGATGCCCTCGATATTAAAGGCGAGGTAATCCGGATCGAAGGCGTTCTCGCCCAAGAGCATCCAGACGGGGAACAGGGCGTAGTCGCTGTCTTCCCAGGTGTAGTCGAGCTGCTTGCTTTCGACCGTGGCATCGTCGTATTCGTCGACGACGGTCTCGCGCAGGGCCGAGATCGTGCTCTCCTCCATGCGGCGCTCGGCGCGCGCCTTGCACGTCTCGCAATCCTCATCGTAACGGTTGGCGATGTAGCCGGGCATATAGGCGACCGAGAACGGGCGCAACGCGTCGTAGTCAAACGGCTCGATGGCGTCCATGTGGTCGTCGGGCATCTTGGACGATCCGTCGACGGGCACGCGCTTAAACGAGATATTGCCCTTGCGATAGGCATCGTAGTGGTCGGTGGTCGTGACGGTGCGGTCGGATTCCTCGGTCACGGTCTCGTTGGTCGCGTCAAAGTACACTTCGCCGTCAACGCGGGCGCCGTAGAGCCAAAACGGCACGTAGACACCTTGGACCTCGTCGATGTGGTTGCCGGTGACAAAGTTCTTGGGCAGCAAGATCTTGCCCTTGTAGTGTTCCTTGAGTGCGGCCGTGACGTCGTCGCGCCCGAGCTTAAACGGAATCACCAGGTCGGGCGAGAAGTCGCCAGAGAGCTGGCCGGGCGCCACGGCGGGGTTGCCGCAGTACGGGCAGGTGGTGACGGCGACGGTGCCGTCGGACACGAGCTCGGCGCCGCACGACGAGCAGATGTAGCCGGCGTTTTGGGCGAGCTCCTGCACCGCGTCGTCGGCGGCGGGTTTGGGCGTTGCGGCTGCCGCATCGGCTTTGGCATCGGCCTTGTCCTGGCGCTCGCGATAGAGGGCCTCGACTTCTTCGACTTCAAAGCGCGAGTCACAGTAGTCGCAGACGAGCTTTTGCTCGGCGCTGGCAAAATGCAGAGGACCACCGCAGGCAGGGCACTGATAGTTAACGCTCTCGAAGGCCATGATCGGTCCTTTCCGTGCCGGAGGCTATGCGCCGATGGCGCCGCCGCAGTATTCGCAGCGCCCACTGGCATCGGGAATGGTGGTTGCACCGCAGAAGGGGCAGGTCATCGCAGTCTTGGGGGCCTTGGCGGCCACGGCGCTGTCGCGCGTCTCCTGGCGCAGCTGCACCAGCGCGTCGCGGACCTCGGTTGCCTGGCGCTTGGCTTCGCGGTATTCGATGGAGCCGCGCTGATCGATGGTGGAGTCGTTCACGCGCAGGTTGATCTCGGTAAAGTACGGCGTGTTGACGTGGATGGTTAGATTAAAGTCGTAATCCAGGTCGTAGCGCGGCGGGTTGTAGCTCTCGCGGTCGCCGTCCTTGGTCTCGCGATAGATCTCGGTGCGATGCTCGTCGATATCCATGTCGCAGCCGAGTACCTGCGAGAACTCGATGATGTCGGGATTGGCGTCGCGCCAGCGGCTCTGCGAAGTGATGATCAGCAGGCCCGCGTCCTCATCGAGCATAATATTGGTGCGCCCGGCAGAAAGCGTGCGCGTGGGGTTGAACGACGCCAGGCGCTCGGCATTGGCCTCGCGGTAGGCGAGCTGCTCGCGGATATCGTCCGCGGTGCTGGAGCGATAGCCGTGAAAGTAGGGGGAGAGCTTGCCGGCGCACTCTTTGCACAGGTAGCCTTCATTGATTTTTGTCTTACCTAGAAGTCCCAGCTCGGTACCGCAAATCGCGCACTCTTTCTTCTCGAACATCTTGTCAAAGAAGCCCATGGCTGCCTCCCATCAACTGGTAGCGTGTGTCACTTTTGATGATGGGGGAGTGTCCGATCCTTCGCGATACCCAGACGGCTCAAGGAGTCTCCACAACTGGGACACATGGCCCATTTTCATCCGGCACATAGGGACACTCTTTGCCGCGGGTAGTCATTGGGCACTCATTGGGGACGTACTTAAATGAGTGGTAGTTGGAGACAGTCCTGGCCGAGCTAGAGGTCGCGCGCGCCCCTTCCGGTCCATGCGGCTCAAAATCGCGGCGTGATGTGGACGGCTGGGGTCGAATTGGCAGCATTTCGAGCTCAGCTTTGATATTGAGACTGGTTCTCTATTAAAATTGATTTCCAAGCGTTGAGCGGGGGGGGGTATTCATGAGAGGCATGGGAGACACAGCCGCATACCTGCGTCGGGGCATTCGGGAGATTATATGCCTGGCGTTGTTCTACTTTACGTTTTTGGCTGGCGAGTACCTTTTTGACGTGCGCGTGGCCGAGTTTGTGCCGCCGAGCGAGGTCGCTACCTACGAGACCCTCATCGTCGGTGCGAGTGTGATCGGCTTTTTTGTGCGTCCCCTTCTGTACTATCGCCGCCCCCGCGCGATCGATACGACGAGCGACATCACGGGCGTGCTGCTGGTGTCGGCATTGCTGCTGTTGATTATGGCGGTTCAGTTTGAGATGGTAATTGCCGGCGGTCTGATGGCGTCCTGCACACTGGGCTACTGCGGATCGACCGCCCATGCCAACTTTGCACGGCGCTTTGCGCGGACGCCGTACTTGGCGCGTGCGGCGGCGCTTTCATATGCTCTGGGCGTTTTGGTGCAGGTGTTCAGCCACATGGTGATACCCGCGGGGATTCCGCAGCAGTTTGTTTTTGTTGCCTGTGCGGTCGCGCAGGTGGCGCTCCTCCACGACGTCCGCCGCGCCAAGCTGCGTGGTGAGCCTGAGGTCGGGAGCGAATCCGATATCGCCGAGCTTTCGGTGGATGCATCGGAGTTTGGCGCCAAATGGCAAAACGATCCCGAGTCAACGGCGGCTTTTCGGCGCGCCGTGGTGCGTCTGACGATTGCAACCGCCTGCCTTACCGGGGTGTTTGCCGCCCCCAATGCGGGGCTCACGATCTCGCACGCCGCCGGGTCCGTTGACTTGGGCGATTGGTCGCGCTTGCTGATGGGCGTGAGCGCTCTGGTCGCCGGCTCCCTATTTGACCTGCGCGGGCGCTCGTATATGAACATCATCATGACCTGTGCCGCCATGCTTTCCACGCTCTCATTCGCTGTGCTTATCACCGATGCCAACGGCGGCAACATACTTGCCGCTACCATCATCTTCTATCTGGGTGCGGGCTTCTTCGTGGTGTTTTTCACGGCGAAATTTGCCGCCATTTCGGTGTATGCGCACTGGTCGTATCTGTGGCCGTGCATGGGCCGCGTCATCAACAACGTTTGCGCGATGCTCGTGATGGCACCGGCAGCGGTGATTGTTTCGAGCCAGAACGTGCTGCTGGCGATGGGCGTGGGGCTTGTGCTGCTTGTGGGCATTGCGATCTCGCTGCTGGGACAGTCTGGGCATCGGGCCGATGACGCTGCGGCGCCCGGCGAGCTGCCGTTTGCTGCCGATGATCTTGGTGCGGACCGCGCGTCTGCTCAGAGCGAGCCCGATTTCGCGGAGGTTCCGGAGCTCACGCTCGGCGAGCGGCTTGATGCCTTTGTCGCCGCCTTTGAGCTTACAGAGCGCGAGCGCGATATTTTGGAGGCCTTGGTCGCATCGCACGAGAGCGTTCAGGACATCGCCGCAAAGCTCTTCCTTTCGCGCTCCACGCTCTACCGCCATATCGCCTCGATCAATAAAAAGACCGGTGCCGAGTCGCTCGTGGCCCTTATCAATTTCTTCTGGTCCTGGACACCCAAGGACTAGCGTATGAGCCGCCGCCCAGTCCCTTACTCTAACGGAGGGATGTGGCCTCAAAGCACGCCTACATCGACGCCTCGCCTGCGCTAAACTGAAGAGCACGTACGCAATTACGAGAGGAGCCCGCATGGAGGCTTACAAGCAAGAGTTCATCAAGTTTATGGTTGAGTCCGACGTTCTTAAGTTCGGCAGCTTTACGCTCAAGAGCGGCCGCCAGTCCCCGTTTTTTATGAACGCCGGCGCTTACGTGACGGGCTATCAGCTCAAGAAGCTGGGAGAGTATTACGCCCAGGCCATCCACGATAACTTTGGCGACGACTTTGACGTCCTGTTTGGGCCGGCCTACAAGGGTATTCCGCTGGCTGTTGTTACCGCAATTGCCTACCACGAGCTGTACGGCAAGGAGGTCAAGTACTGCTGCGACCGCAAGGAGGCCAAGGACCACGGTGCCGATAAGGGCAACCTGCTGGGTTACGAGCCCAAGGACGGCGACCGTGTGATCATGGTCGAGGACGTCACCACCAGCGGCAAGTCCATCGACGAGACCTATCCCAAGGTTAAGGCTGCTGCCGATGTCGAGATCAAGGGCCTGATCGTGTCTCTCAACCGCATGGAGGTCGGCAAGGGTGGCGTGACCACCGCTCAGAAGGAGATCGAGGCCAAGTACGGTTTCCCCGTCGCGAGCATCGTTTCCATGGCCGAGGTCGTCGAGACCCTCTACAACCACGAGATCGACGGCAAGGTTGTCATCGATGACGAGCTCAAGGCCGCCATCGATGCCTACTACGAGCAGTACGGAGCTCGTTAGTTACGGCGTTTTACCAAACGCCGTAACAGCTCGACGCTGCGCGGGCCGCATTTGGACAATCTGACGTTCAACTTCAAGGGCGCGACCGGAAGGTCAGCGCCCTTTCGTTTCACGTCACCTTGTCACAAATGCGACCCGCTCGCTGGCGTTGCCAAAACATCGGTGTTGCCGTAGTAGTCATTGGGGACGTTCTTGTTTGACTAGTCGTTTAAGAACGTCCTCAATGACTAGTTAGAAGTGAGCGTGGATAATCTTCCGGTTTTGACCTGTGTGCGGGTTGAAAGTGGGAGATTATACACGCTCGTCGCTACTTGAGTCCGGGCAGGCGGGTGCAGGGGGAACGAGCGCTCCAGGAATTCGGCGCAGCGGGCGTAGTCTTTGGCGAAGTAGCTGCTGTAGAGCGAATCGAGCACGTATTGCACGGCGATGTGGCTGGCGAACTGCGTAATGCGGTGCGTCATGCTCTCATGGTCACTCACCGTAAGGTAGGCGGCAAAGCCGGGGTGAATGCGCGCGCAGTAGGGCGTGCCGATGATGATGACCAGGACATGCCGGCTGCTGAGGGTCGGCAAGATGTCCTTGAGGTTGGGCGCAAGGCCGCTGTAGGAGATAACGATCGCCGCGCGGTCTGAATCCGAGGTAAGCGCCGTGCGCACCTGTGCCTCGATGTTGCCGTAGCATGTGGCGCTCTTGCCGGCGGAGAGCAGGCGATCGCGGAACATGCCAGCCGGATAGAGGTTGTGCGAGCCCGTGTAGATGTCGACCTGTCGGGCGTTCGCGATGAGCTTGGCGGCATGGTCAAGTTGCGTGGGGTCGAGCAGCTCCTGCGTTTCGGCCAGCGTGGTCTGGTAGAGTCCCTCCATGCGCTCCATAACCTGCGCAGGGGTGGACGTGGCGTCGAAGGGAAAGTTGATATCCACGTCGCGCCGGTTTCCCGTCTCGGTTGCTAAGCGAATAAGCTCGACCTTGAGATCTTTGAAGCCCTCGAGGCCGAGCTTTTTGCAAAAACGGTGGACGCTCGCGACCGAAACGTTGGCGCGCGTGGCAAATTCCTTAATAGAAAGTCCGCGGATGTCCTCGCCGATAGCAAAGGCTGCAATGCCGAGCTGTTGCTCGGTGGGGGTGAGGCCCTGCGCTTCGGTGATCTTGCGTTTGATATCCATGCGAACTCCCACACTCGCCAAACCTGCCAAAAAGGGACAGGTTCATTTTGGCACGTTTCGGTCAGTATCAGGAAGTGTCAGGGGCGGGGCGGTGACGGGGCGCAAGGGCGAAAAGAAGTATCGGGTTTGGTGCGCCCGCTTCTGCCCGTCCCGTGCGCAGGCGATACTCGGCTTATCGACCCGCGATGCAAAGGAGATGCTCGTTCCACGAGCACTACCGGGAAGGGCTCGCGATTCGAGTCCCCACCTTAGCATTTGAACCATTTGGCACTATAATTACCGTAGGCATGCGCACAACGTTGCGCTTAATCAAGAGGAGAAAACGTATGGGTCTGTTTGACATGTTCAAGAAGAAGGCTGAGCCCGCGGCTGCCGCTGCTCCGGCCTCCATCTCTGCTTCTGCTGGCGCCGACGTGCTGTGCTCGCCCGTCAAGGGCAAGGTCATCAAGATGGCCGACGTGCCCGATCCCGTCTTTGGTGGCGAGGTTCTGGGCAAGGGCTGTGCCGTGTGGCCCGAGGACGATCTGGTCTACGCTCCCTGCGACGGTAAGGTGACCGTCACCATGGGTCACGCCGTGGGCCTGCAGTCCGATAGCGGCATTGAGGTTCTGGTGCACGTTGGCGTCGATACCGTCAACATGAACGGCGACGGCTTCGAGGGCTTCGTCAAGGCCGACGATGTCGTTAAGGCTGGCCAGCCCATGCTCAAGATCGACCGCGCCAAGATCGCCGCTGCCGGCTACAAGGACTGCGTCGTCGTGGCTGTGTCCAACACCGCCGAGTTCGCCGACGTCGAGCTCGCCGTCGGGGCTGACTCCGCTGTCTCCGCTGGCGATGCCATCGTCAAGGTCGTCCGCAAGTAGTCTGCGGCAACATAAGGGTGTTTTGGGGTGGTCGGGTTATCCGGCCGCCCTTTTTTATTGCAATGCGGCGGAACGTTTTATTGCGCGTTGGGCGGACCGGTAAACCGTTCGGACGTTAAATCGAGCCGACTGCGCCTTTGCTTTGCCGGGGGTGTTCGTTATCGGCTAGTATGGCCTTATTGTTACGACGCGCACCGCGTCGGGAAGCGCGGTGCCGCTTGTTGGGAGGAATGTCATGAAGAAGAAGCTGCTGCTTGCGCCCCTGATGGCTGTTCTGGTCGCGTGCGTGGTTGTGCTTTCCGGCTGCGGAGGTCCTTCGGTTGAGGAGCTCATCACCGAGGATCTTACGACGCAGTTTGACGAGGTCAAGAACGGCGGCGACGACTTCCTCGCCGGCCTGGAAGAGGCCTCGGGCGACGAGTTCGAGCAGCTGGGCATCGATCCCAAGGAGTACGCCAAGAGCTATCTCGAGGGTTTTGACTACAAGATCGGCGATGTGACGGTCGACGAGGACAAGGGCACCGCGACTGCCGATGTCACCATTACCTGCAAGTCCATGAACAAGATCGTTGAAGATTTCGCCACCCAGTATCAGGAGAAGATCGCGGCGCTCGATACGATGCCTTCCGAGGACGACCTGTACAAGATGGCCGGCCAGGTCATGGTCGACGTGACCAAGGCCGCTAAGACCAAGGACACCAAGGTTACCTTCAAGTACACCGCCAATGACGATGGCGAGTGGTCTGCTGACGATTCCGCAACCACCGAGATGATGAATGCAATGATGAACTAGGGGAGTTACGCGGTAGTTCGTTGCGGCGTTTTACCAAACGCCGCAACTGCTCGACGCTGCAAACGCCCCTAAGCGGCAATCTGACGTTCAATTTCAAGGGCGCGACCAGAAGGTCAGCGCCCTTTCATTTCACGTCACCTTGCTCGCTTAGGGGCGTTTTCGCTGTCCGTCCTCTACCTGCGACGTTGCCATTGTTTGACCAGTCGTTTAAGAACGTCCCCAACGACTACTTTCCGCGCAACGGCATTGCGGCGGCTGGGTTGGGCAGCGCTGGCGTTACTCGCCCAGGATCAGCGCCGCGAGCTCTTCCTGCGTGTCAACCACGTAGTCGGCACCGGCTGCTTCGAGCTCTGCGCGGCCTCGGAAGCCCCAGCTGACGCCCGCACTCTTAAGGCCGGCGTTGTGGCCGGTCAGGATATCGACATTGGAATCGCCCACATAGAGCGTGGTTGCCGGATCGGCGCCCAGCTCCTCCATCACATGCAGTGTGACGGGTGCTTCGGGCTTGGGCGGAAACGCATCAACACGGCCCTGTACCAGCGCAAAGCGCTCGGAACCAAAATACTTCTCGATAAGCGGAGCCGCCGAGACGTGGTCCTTGTTGGTGAGCACGGCAAGCTGCACACCCGCGGCGCGCAGGCGGTCGAGCATCTCGATTGTGCCGGCATAGGGGGCGGTGTGGCCCTCCTTGTGCTCGCCGTAGTAAGCCCTAAACTCGGCAAGCGTCTGCTCAAACATACGGCCGTCGCCTGTGTACTCGGCGGGCATAAAGCGCTCAACCAGCTTGAGCATGCCGTTTCCCACCTTGTAGCGGTACTCGTCGACGGCAAACGTGGGCCAGCCGTGCGTCTCGCAGGTATGGTTGCCGGCGGCCGCCAGGTCCTCGAGCGTGTTGAGGATGGTGCCGTCCAGATCAAAGATCACATGGGAAAAAGCTGCTGCCATGAAAGCTCCCGTCATTGGCTTTAAAAACGCACCTCATAATACTGGGCTTCCGCGTTGGGTGAGCTTGGAATCTGAACATCTTCAACGGCATCGCGTCACATCGCGCCAGCCGCGCAATTCCGTCCTAGCAAATTCTCGGCAGCTGCTCTCCCACGAGCATGTCGAGGATGCGGGTCGAGCCCCAGCCGGTGCGCACGCGCACGGCGGGACGGGCACCCTCGGCAAGTGGCAGCACGCGACCGATGATGGCGGCATTCTCGCCGTAGCGCGCGGCGCGCATGGCGCTCAGCGCGGCATCGGCTTGCTCGGCCGGCACGACGGCGACCATCTTGCCCTCGTTTGCCACCTGCAGCACATCGTAGCCGAGCATTTCGCAGGCGGCCTGCACGTCGGGACGCACGGGCACGGCATCTTCGTCGACCTCCATGGCAACACCGCTGGCCTGGGCAAACTCGTTGAGTGTGGACGCCAGACCACCACGCGTGGGGTCGCGAAAGCAACGCGTGCCGGGCGCTGCGGCCAAAACGTCGGCAATCAGGTGGTTGAGCGGCGCGGCGTCGCTTTCGATCGTGCTCGAAAACGCCAGGCCCTCGCGTTGGCTCATGATGGCGATGCCGTGGTCGCCCAGTGTGCCCGACACCAGGATGACGTCGCCGGGCTGGCAGTTGGCGCCGCTGAGCGCCATGCCCGTGGGAACCTCGCCCACGCCGGCGGTATTGATATAGACGCCGTCGGCCCCGCCGCGCTCGACCACCTTGGTGTCGCCCGTGATTATGGACACGCCCGCCTCACGCGCCGTTTCGGCCATCGTCTGCACAATCTGGCGGAGCTTATCCATGGGATAGCCCTCTTCGAGGATAAAGCCACACGATAGGTAGCGCACGTTGGCGCCCGAGGTCGCGACGTCGTTGACGGTTCCGCACACGGCGAGGCGGCCGATATTGCCACCGGGGAAGAACTGCGGCGAGACTACAAAGCTGTCGGTCGACATGGCGATGCGCCCGCTCGCGGGCAGCGCGGCCACGCCGGTGTCGTTGCCTTCGAGCAGCTCGGGCGACCCAAAGGCATCCAGAAAGACCTCATCGATGATGCGCTTCATCATCTGACCGCCAGAGCCGTGGCCCAACAGGACGGTGCTATCGGTGATGCTATGGGACATATCCAAAACTCCAATCGTGGGTGGTGCCGGTGTGCGGGTGCGTCCGGACTAGTCGCGGTAGCGGTAGTACGCCGCGCAGCTGCCCTCGGAGCTCACCATGCACGGGCCGACGGGGTGCTCGGGCGTGCAGGTGCGGCCAAAGAGCGGGCAGCTGCTCGGCGTAATGGCCCCGCGCAGCACGTCGCCGCAGCGGCACCCACGCGGCTCGACCGTCTCCTCGACGGGCACGTTAAAGCGGGTGCGGGCATCAAAGCGCGAGAACTCGGGGCGGATGGAAAGGCCCGAGTTGGCAATCGGCCCCAGCCCGCGCCACGTGGTGTCGCACGGCTCAAACACCTGCTCGACCAGCTGGCGCGCCACGGGATTGCCGTCGGCATTGACGCCGCGACGGTAGGCGTTGTCGATCGCGGAGCTGCCCTCGACAACCATCTGGACCAGCATGCAGATGCCCTGCAGGATATCGACCGGTTCAAATCCCGTGACCGCGCCCGGGGTATTGAACTCGTCGACCAAAAAGCTAAAGGGCGCCAAGCCCGTGATGGTGGCGACGTGTCCCGGAAGGATAAAGCCGTCGATAGTGGTCTCGGGATCGTTGGCGATGGCGCGCAGCGCCGGCGGCGTGGTCTTGTGGGCGCAATAGACCGAGAAGTTCTGGAGTCCACGTGCATCGGCCTCCAAAATGGCGGCGGCGATGGTGGGCGTTGTGGTCTCAAAGCCGACGCCCATAAAGATGACCGGGCGTTCGGGATTTTGCTCGGCAATGTCGAGTGCGTCGAGCGGAGAGTAGACGATGCGGATGTCGCGCCCTGCCGCCTTTTGCGCGGCGAGCGAGGTGGACGATCCGGGCACGCGCATCATGTCGCCAAAGGTGGTGATGATGGCGCCGTTTATGTTGGCGAGCGCGATTGCATGGTCGATGTCGCGGTTGGCGGTAACGCAGACGGGGCAACCCGGGCCGCTCAGCAGCTTGAGTCCCGCCGGCATAATGGAGCGAAAGCCATAGCGACCGATGCTCACGGTGTGCGTACCGCAGACTTCCATAAGGTTGATGCTGCGGTTGCCGACAAACTCATGAATACGATCGATGAGCTCGCGAGCCAGCTTGGGGTCGCGAAATGCCGAAAAGTCGATACCGGAGCGAACCGGCTGTCCGGCCACCACTAGTACGCCTCGGCCGGGTTACTGGCCAGTTGGTCTTCTTCGACCAGCTCGGACATGGCATTAACAAGCTCGAGCGTTTCCTGCGCTTCCTGCTCGTCGACGATCTGGATGCCAAAGCCGGCGTGTATGAGAATGTAGTCGCCAACCTGCGCCGTCGGCACGAGTCGCAGCGACACGGGGCGCTCGATGCCCATCATGTCGACGGTGGCCTCGAGGTCGTCGTCGCGTTTGACTACTTTACCGGGAACGGCAAGGCACATATTGCTCCCCTTTTATACGCTTTGCGCTGGACGGGCGCTCAATAATCCGTCAGTTGATGGTAGCGCTCGCGGGGTTCGCGGGCAAACGCGTTACGCCTGTGAGACGACTGGGCGCGGCGGCGTGCGAGGGCGAGCTACTGCGACGCAATCTGTGCGAGGCGAGCGCGCGCGACCGCTGCCTGACCGTAGGCGATGCAGCCGTCGTTGACGGGTACGGCGTGGGGGACCAAGACGGCAAGACCGGCGTCTTTGAGTTCGTGGGTAAAGAGCTGAAGCAAAAGCCGGTTCATGAACACACCGCCCGAGAGCGCGACGGTATCGATGCCTTCGCGCGCACAGATTTCGCGTGCGATTCGTGCCGAAGAGCGCGCGATGGTGATATGGAAGTCGAGCGCGAGCCGGTCGGCGGATTCTCCGGTCTCGATTCTGCTCAAAAGTGCCTCAAAAAGTGGCTTGGGGTCCAGAACGAAAGGGCTGTCCGAGGCAGCCTGGACAGTTAGTTCAGATACGTATTTTTTAGAGCGGCTCTGGGTGGCAAAAGTCGTCTGTGGGGACTCCAAATGGGTCGATTTGGGGCCTGTGCCGGGCACGCTTGCTGTAAATAGGGTGTCCGGAGAGCCTATTTTGGCCAAATCTGAGGCAAAAATGCCAGATAGGGGGTTAGTAGTTAATACGTATCTGAACAAACTGTCCAGCGACGTTGAGACGGATGCAGATACGCCCACCTGCTTGCCGGCGAAACGGCTGATTTCGCCGGCAAGCGCGCGCCAGGCGGCGGCTTCGAGTTCTATGGCGGGTTCGCCCTCGTAGGTTGCCTTGCCGCAGATGCCCAGAATCGCTGCCGCGGCATCAAAGAGACGCCCCATGCTGCTGGTACGCGGGCTATTGATGCCGCGCTCGATCATCGTTGCCGTTATGCTGCGCGTTTGCTCGTCAAGGCTGTTCAAAAGCCGAGCGGTACCTGGGTGCTCGAGCAGGCCGAGCTCACTGAGCAGGGCAAAGGCGTTGCGGCGGGCGTCGCGCACGGAGGCCGCCCCACCGGGGAGCGCCCAGGTGCGCAAATGCGCGGCGCGCTCAAAGCCGCCAAGGCTGGCAACAAGAAACTCGCCGCCCCAAATGGTCCCATCGGTGCCGGCGCCGGTGCCGTCAAAGGCGATGCCAAGGACGCGCGCGTCGGTTGTAAGCTGGCCCGCGGCGATGGCCTCGGCCATTACGCTCGCGATGTGCGCATGATGGTGCTGCACCTCGACGAGCGGCAGATTGCATTTTCGCGCCTGTTCGCGCGCCCACTGGCTCGACAGATAGCTGGGATGCATGTCGCATGCCAAGGCGGCAGGCGCCAGGTCAAAGAGGTTTTCCAAGCGCGTGCGCGCGGCGTTCCAGGCATCGAAGGTCCCGCCGTTTTCAACATCGCCGATATGCTGCGACACAAAACAGGTTGCCTCGCCGTTCGTCCCTTCACGCGTGAGCGCAATCGTGGCCTTTTGTTGTGGCCCGCAAGCGAGCACGCAGGACGGAGCGCCGTCGAGCGCCGGCAACGGCAGCGGCTGGGGTGCATATCCGCGAGCGCGGCGAACGGGCATAACGATGCCGTCGACCACGCGTACCACGGAGTCGTCGTAGCGCGAGAGGATCGCGCGGTCGTTACCGAGCAACGCGTCGGCGATGCCGGCGGCAACGAGGTGTTCCCAGGCAAGATCGTCGTCGGTCTCTATGGGTTCTTCGCTCAGGTTTCCGCTGGTCATGACGAGCGCGTGCATACCGCAGGCTTCTGCCGCGGCAAGCAACAGATGTTGAAGCGGGGTGTAGGGGAGCATAACACCGAGCTCGGGAAGGTCGTGCGCGACGGACGGCGCGAGCGCGAGGGCGCCGGGGGAGCCGCCGCCCTCGCAAACGGCACGTCGGCGCAGCAGCACAATGGGGCGAATGCCGCCGGCCAGCAAGTCGCGCTCAACGTCGTTGACATGGCACAGGCGTTCAGCGTCGGCAAGGTCGCGTACCATGACGGCAAGTGGTTTGTTGCTGCGGCGTTTGCGGCGGCGAAGCTCGACTACCGCCTGCTCGTTGGAGGCGTCGCATGCCAAGTGAAATCCGCCCAGACCCTTGATAGCGACGATACCGCCGTTGGCCAGCAGCTCAACACAGCGATCGATAATGGCGTCGCTGGTCTCGCGCGTGGTGCCGACGGCCAGCGACGCGGCGGCTTCGCCCGGCTCATTGCCCACGCCCGCCTCGCGCCACGTAATATGCGGCCCGCAATCAAAGCAGGCATCGGGCTGCGCGTGAAAACGCCGGTCGAGTGGGTCGGCATACTCCGCGGCGCACTTGGGGCACATGGGAAAACAATCCATCGACGTGGCCGCTCGGTCATACGGCAGCGATTGGATGATGGTAAAGCGTGGGCCGCAGTTGGTGCAGTTGATAAAGGGGTAGTGATAGCGTCGGTCGGCGGGATCGAACAACTCACGCAGGCAATCGTCGCAGGTAGCGATGTCGGGCGAGACGAGCGTCGTGTGCGCGGTTTGATCCTGCGATGCTACGATGCGAAAACCCTGTTCATTGGCAGTATCCCAACCGTTGGCTGCCAGGTCCAGAACCTCGACATGCTCTACGCGGGCTGCCGAAGGCGCATGCTCAGAAAGCGCGGCAGCAAAAGCATCGAGCGCATCGGCCGGAGCGTGCGCCTCGATATGCACGCCGTCGCCCGCGTTGAGCACCCATCCGCAAATGCCATGCGCCATGGCCTCGCGATACACAAATGGTCGCATGCCAACGCCCTGCACAATGCCCGTCACATGAATATGCACATGCCGCATGCGACACTCCTCATCAAAACCGACCAAAAAGGGACAGGTTTATTTTGGTAGGTAAAACGCTAAACCTGCCAAAACAAACCTGTCCCTTTTTGGCAGGTGCGCTGCGGGAAATCCCGCTACAGCCCTAGGCTCTGCCTGGTGGCGGCGCACGTGAGCTCGCCGTGCTTAACGCCGCGCAGGCCCAGCAGGCGGTCGGCTAGTTCGTAGACGCGCTCGCCGCGACCCTTGAGCGCCAGAATCTCCAGGCAGTTGTGGTGATCCAGATGCACGTGCATGGTCGATACGATCTCGTTGGTGTAGTCGTGCTGCACCTCGTCCAGGCGGCGCGTCAGATCGCCGGTGTGATGGTCGTAGATCATAGTGAGCGACCCGATAACGTGTTCATCGGGCGTGCGCATCTGCTCTTTGGCGATCGAGGCGCGAATCAGGTCGCGCACGGCCTCGGATCGGTTGGCCACGTCGCCGCGGCGTGCGATCTGCTCGTCAAAACGGCGCAGCAGGTCGTCGGGTGCGGTAACCGAAAAACGGACCAGCTCGGAGCCGGAGCCACTACAGTGGCAGCCCGCGGCACCCCCCCCCCCCCCCCCGGCCGATCGAGCT
>OATL01000585.1_pt1 | contig 16080 bp, 12 predicted proteins | sample 1476011 | NCBI WGS metagenome assembly OATL01 (sample SAMEA2579975, study PRJEB22360) | human gut metagenome | biome: human gut; feature: human-associated habitat; material: faeces | place: Denmark | collected 2008/2010
GCGTGCGGCTTCCTCCCGCGGTTCTACCGACGGGGGGTCGACTTGACGCTGCGCGAGCCCCAGACGGACGATCTGCCTTTCAATCGTCGGGCATGGGCAAAAGCCCTATGCCCTCCTCTTTCAAGGCACCTCGCCACGCCTGGGACTCGCTCGCTGTCCAACCGTTCTCTGCGCCGTTCTCTTGTTTGTTGCGTTTTTTATTTCTTCCCAAATTTGATTTTGATCGCACGCTTCAAAGCGTACTTGCCCAGGCTGGGGAGCTTTTGCTCGTATTTGACCATCGTGGAGCACTCGGGGCGATCGCGATCCAGATGGATGGCATCGAACGCGCACTTGGTGGTGCACAGGCCGCAGCCGATACACTTGTTGGGGTCGACGATCGAGGCGCCGCAGCCCAGGCAACGGGCGGTCTCGGCGCGCACCTGCTCTTCGGTAAAGGTCTCGACGTACTCGCTAAACGGCGCGGCCTTCTCGCGCTCGCGGTCCACATGGGCAACCTCGCGGCTCGCGTTGTCGTAGCTCTCAATTACAACATCGTCGCGGTCAAGCGCGGTGTAGCGGCGCTGGTTGCGGCCGATGGTGAGCGTGGACCCCGGCTGCACAAAGCGATGGATGGACACGGCGGCCTCGTGGCCGGCGGCGATGGCATCGATGGCAAAACTCGGACCGGTGTAGACGTCGCCGCCCACAAAGATGTCTGGCTCGGCGGTCTGGTAGGTCTGAGGATCGGCAAGGGCACCCTGACCGCGGCCAAGCTCCACCTTGGAGCCAGCCAGCAGGTCGCCCCACACAATGGACTGGCCAATCGACATGACGACACGGTCGGCATCGACACGACGCAGATCGTTCTCATCGTACTCGGGCGCAAAACGGCCCTCGTCGTCAAAGACACGCGTGCAGCGCTTGAAGGTGATGCCGCGCACATGACCGGCCTCGTCCAGGTGAACCTCCTTGGGGCCCCAACCGCAGCTGATGTGCACGCCGTCCTCGATGGCCTCGCGACGCTCCTCCTCGCTGGCGGGCATCTGGGCCTCACTCTCCAGGCAGAACATCTCAACGTGCTCAGAGCCCAGACGGCAGGCGTTGCGCGCGACATCGATAGCAACGTTGCCGCCGCCCACCACAATGGTGCGGCCGGGCAGCGCGTCGATCTTGCCGCTGTTAACCTCGCGAAGGAAGTCGACGGCCACGGTCACGTCCCCGGCATCCTCGCCCGGAATGCCGGCAAGGCGGCCGCCCTGGCAGCCAATGGCAACGTAGAAGGCCTTAAAGCCCTGCGCGCGCAGCTCGTCGAGCGTCACGTCGCGACCGACTTCCACGCCATAGCGGAACTCGGCACCCATCAGGCGAATAACCTCGACCTCGGCCTCGATAACATCCTTCTGCAGCTTAAAGCTGGGAATGCCATAGGTGAGCATGCCGCCCGGGCGCTCGTTTTTCTCGAACACGACGGGCTTGTAGCCCTTCTCGGCCAGGTAGAAAGCGCAGGACAGACCGGCCGGGCCGGCACCGATGATGGCGATCTTCTGGTCGAAGCCGCCGGCACGCGTCGGCGTCACCACGGGCGGGACATAGCGAGTCGCGGCGTCCAGATCGCGCTGGGCGATAAACTTCTTGACCTCGTCGATGGCCACGGCCTCGTCCACGCGACCGCGGGTGCAGGCATCCTCACAGCGGCGGTTGCACACACGGCCGCAGATAGCGGGCAACGGGTTCTCGCGCTTGATGAGCGCCAACGCCTCGTCATAGCGACCCTGCGCCGCGAGCTTCAAATAGCCCTGAACGGCAACATGCGCGGGGCAGGCCGTCTTGCAGGGAGCGGTGCCGGACTCATGCGTCTCGATGCGGTTGTCGTTGCGGTAGTTGGGCGACCACTCGGTGTGGTCCCACTTGGTGGCATCGGGCAGCTCCTGACGCGGATACTCGGGCACCTGTCCGCCGGCCTTTTTGCTGCAGAGCTTCTGGCCGAGCTTGGCTGCACCAGCCGGGCACACCTCAACGCAGCGACCGCAGGCCACGCACTTGTCCTTCTCGACCTTGGCGACATAGGCCGAGCGCGACAGGTTGGGTGTGTTGAACAGCTGCGAGGTGCGCAGGGCGTAGCACACGTTAACGTTGCAGTTGCAGATGGCGAAAATCTTGTTCTCGCCGTCAATGTTGGTGATCTGGTGCACAAAGCCGTTGTCCTCGGCCTGGCGCAAGATGTCGTAAACCTCATCGCGGGTCACGTAATGGCCACGATCGGTCTCGACCACGTAGTCGGCCATATCGCCCACGGCGATGCACCAATCTGCCGGGTCGTCGGCGCAGCCCTCACCCATCACGCGACGGCTCGCGCGGCAGCTGCAGGTGCTAGCGGCATACTTACCTTCGTATTTGTCGAGCCAATGCTCGATATGCTCGATCGGCACCGAGATGCTCGCGGCATCGATGGCCTTCTCGACCGGAATGACATGCATGCCGATGCCGGCACCGCCGGGCGGCACCATCGGCGTGGCCTTGGACAGCGGTCCCTTGGACGCCTGCTCAAAGAACTTGGCATAGACCGGATGCTCCTCGAGCTGGCTCACGCGCATGTTGAGGAACTCGGCGGAACCCGGCACCAGCATGGGCAGCACCCACTGCTTGGCGCGCTCGGGGTTTTCCCAGTTGTACTCGAGCAGACCCGTGTAGCTCATGTCGTCGAGCATTTTTTCGATATCGGCCTCGGGCATGCCGGTGAGCTTGACCATCTCGGGCAGCGTATAGGGACGGCGCATCTTCATCTTGCAGAGCACTTCGGCCTGCTCGTCGGTTGCGGCCTCGGCAAACGACCAGTACTCGTAGCCCAGCAGCTCGTCGCGGTGCAGCAGGCGGTTGGTGCAGTGCTCACACAGTTTGACGATGGCCTCGCGCGGATGCTCCGGTATCGGCGGCACGAACTCCGCGCCGATATCGGGCTCGGTATAGCTAATCCCCGGTCCGTTGAGAATCATAGTCGTCCCTTCTCTTGCCACAGCCCGGCGAGACCGCGGCGCCCCTCTTTGTACGGGTTCGACATGCCCCCATGCCGTTCACCCGCTATTGTTGACATTGTGTCAAAAACAGTATTGACGAACCGTCAACAATATTCAAGACTGTTAGGCGAACGGTCGGGCCCAAACGGATGAAAGGCGGCAAAACATGGGCAACAACGCAGCAGATATCTCTGTGGTCGATGCCGTCCCCGCATCCGATAGCGCGGCAAAACGCCTGACGGGCGACGAGCGCCGTCGCGAGATCCTCGCCGCTGTGCGCGCCGTGAGCGCCGAGCTTGGTGTGTCCCATCTTTCGGTATCGGCCGTGACCAAGCGGGCTGGCTGCACGCGTTCGCTGTTCTACCACTACTTTGCCGATATGGATGCCGCCGTCACCTAACACGTCTTTGCCGAATGGGGCCGCCGCCGTCACCGCCGTTATGGACGAGGCAATCGACGGCTTTATCGCCGAGCTCGAGCAGTGGAACGCCAGCCGCACGGTTGGCGACATCGAAGGCGCACTCGACACCGTTGCTCCGCTCTTTAAGCGCCTGGTCGTGAGCGGCCACGAGTTGCCGAGCACGCTCACCTCGAGCAGCGGCGCGCTCTACGGCGGCTTTTTGCACAACGTGGTCCAGCGCGTGGCGCAGTATATCTGCGATACCACCGTGGTGGATTTTGTCGCCCATCACGAGCTACGCATCGACCATGTCTACGAGACGTTCTACACCCTCATCATGGGGCTGCTGATGTATATCCGCACGCACCCCGATGTGCCCGACGAGACAGTCAAGGAAATCATCGCCTCGACACTCCATATCGAGGGCTATACCGCCAAGTATCCGGAGCGCAAGCCCCAGAACTGACGACATTTGGCCAAACTGCCCGCGACGGAAGAGGGGCCGCGGGCGTGTGAAAGGAGAGCAGCATGCTGTTCGATGTTTGGGGTAGCAATACCCTTATCCACTGGGTCGGCTGGGCCATGGTCTTTATTGGCCTGATCGTGCTCAACGAGGTCGGCCGCCGCACCAAGCTGGGCGCGGCAATCATCTTTGGCGTGGCTCCGCTGGCCATGACCATCTACTGCGTCGCTATCGCCATCGGCGTTTCGCAGGGCGCCGAGTGGGCGCTCACCAACCCCACCCATGTGTACCAGAACAGCTGGTTCCACTACGCCAAGGTCTACGCGGCGTTGGCCGGTTGCTGGGGCTTCATCGCCATTAAGTATCAGTGGGGCAAGATCGGCAAGGCACACTGGTTCCGCGCCTGGCCGTTTGTGATCGTCGCCATCAACATCATGATCGCCGTCGTGTCCGACTTTGAGAGCGCCTATCACTTCTTTGTCCTGGGCCAGTCCACTTGGGTCACCTCCGAAGGTGCTACGCAGCTGGCCGGCTGGAACAACGTGTTCAACGGCATCGCGGGCATCATCAACATCTTCTGCATGACCGGTTGGTGGAGCGTCTACGCCTCCGAGGATCAGACTGACATGCTGTGGCCCGACATGACCTGGGTCTACATCATCGCCTACGACATCTGGAACTTCTGCTACACCTACAACTGCCTGCCCACCCACTCCTGGTTCTGCGGCTTTGCGCTGCTGCTGGCGCCCACCGTCGCCGCCTTTATCTGGAACAAGGGCGGCTGGATCCAGAACCGCGCCTTTACGCTGGCTATTTGGTGCATGTTTGCTCAGGTATTCCCGTACTTCCAGGAGGAGTCCATCTTTGTGACCCACTCCACGCTCGACCCCGGCGCCGCTACCGCGGTCTCGATCGCCGCACTGGTCGCCAACGTCGTCGCGATCATCTACATCGCCTACCGCGCCAAGAAGCTCGGCCGCAATCCCTACAAGCAGGATGTCTTTGAGGGCACCAGCGATTGGGAGAAGGCTACCGCTCGCCGCGCCAAGGTTGATTACGCGCACGCCGAGTAACGTGCCCGGTGCACATACCGCTTGAATGTGAAGTCGCCTGGCCGACTCCGCGCAATGCAACGTATTGCATACCCCCGGAAAGCGATTTGTCCGCTTTCCGGGGGCTTTTTGCTGTTGCGCGCATCCACGCACATATTCAAAACCTCTCGCACAGATAAAATCAGATTTCCAATTGCCTGACAGCTCTATATGACCCTGTTTTTGGGTACATTGTTGTCCCGATATTGAGCTTGGGGGATGTATGAAAGATGAAACGATGGGCCAAGAGGATGCGGCCCAAGATGCAGAAGCTTGCGCTGAGGCCTTGGAGAGCTTAGACCGGATTTCACTCGATGAGATTGCGTTTGACGATTCGGGCGCTGACGTGCAGGATGAGCCGGAAGCCGAGGCGCAGTCCGATGATCAGGATGCAAAAGACGATGGCGCCGCGCCCACCGAAGACGAGGCAGGTCACGAAGACACCGAAAGCGAGGCCGGCAACCAGCCCGAATCCGACACGAGCGAGGAAACCATCTTGCTCGACAACTTGCCGGCCGAAGATTCGCTGACCCGCGAGCTCCCTGGCTTAGGCTCTGCGCCTGCCGTGGACGAGACCATCGCCATGGGCGATATTCCCCTACCGTCCGTTCCTTCGGCACGCGAAGCCGAGGCTCGTCATCGTAAGATGCCGCCCAAGCGCCGCAACCTGATGGTTGCCGGCGTTGTGGCCGTCGCGCTCGTCGCCGGCGGCGCAGGCTATGCTGCCTGGAACGGATATCAGCAAGAGCAGGCTGCCGCTGTCGCCGCCAGTGCGCACACGATGATGTCGGTGCAGATTGGCGTGCATGCCGCGGGACTCGACTGCTCCACCGGCTCAAAGATCCCCGTGCAGGTGAGTGGCCAGGACTCCGACGGCTCTTCTGTGAGCGAAACGCTCTACGTTGACGAGCACGGCCGCGGCATCAAACTGCTGCCCGGCGATTACACGCTCTCCATCGCTGCCTCCCCCATCGCGTCCGACGGCACCGTCTATACCGTGCCGACCACCAAGGCGCAGGTCACGATCAAGAGCGACGGACAGGACCTAAGCAGCCAGGCCGCCTTTAAGCTCAAGGTGCCTTCGGCCGACACGGTAACCGACGACCAGATCGATGCCGCCGCCAAATATGCCGAGGAGGGAGGCGCGAGCTCCGCCGCCACCGCCAAGGTGCTCCAGCAGGCGGCAACCGCGCGGCGCGACGCCGCCGTCAATGCCCTGAGCGCGCAAAAGGCACAGGCAGCCCGTGATGCCGACGCCCGTCACAAGGCAACCGACCTCTACCAGCTCGATATCCCCGTCGAATGGTACGGCAAGGTCGAGACTTGGCAAAATGGCAGCACGCTATGCATCTATCTTGCCGGCGACAGCGATACGCCGATTGTGACGCTCGTCGCGGTGCGCGAGGGCGAGAGCTTTACGCCCGATGAGGGCGATACGGTTTTGGGTGCGGCCAATCTAGGCAACGGTTATACCGTCTACGCCAGCGGCCCCGTCTATCCGTACGTGGTGCCCCAGACCATCAACGGGCGCACGCAGAACCCCGTGTCGACCTATCCCATGGACACAGCCATTGAGCTTGTCGAGCTTACGACCGGCAACCGCTACACCTACAGCCAGATCAAGAGCGTGCTGGTCGGCAAAGACGGCAAGGCCGACGCTGCCACCAAGCTCGAATGCGACTACATCGCCCAGATTCTGCTGCCGAGCATCAAGGCCCAGGACTAGCCGGGCGCATCATGGTACTCCCCAACCGTGATGAAGGGGCCAGGAGGTCCTGGCCCCACAGATCCGTAGATGATTAGGCAAGGAGCCACTTCCATGCGGGCACAGCGTGTACCACACCGTGTTCACATGGAATATCGGCCTGTTCATCCATAGTAACGATTACCGACTCGCCAAGATCAAACTGGGCCATCGAGGCATCGAGGGCTGCAATTTCGCGTTCGCGCGTTTTCTCGCTTGCCATATCCACACTCACCTGAGTCAGGCTATAAGCCTGCATGAGAAGTGCATCCCCAGCCACAAAGTCAACCTCATGGCTTTTATTCTTCTCCTTGACCAGTAGGCGGCAGACCGAACCGACCCGCACCGCAGGAGTCCTTCTTCTGAGCGCATTGAACACCGCAGTCTCGAGCCTCTGGCCCTGGTCCAATGCCGATGCGGGAGAGAATGCTCCAAACATCGCAGGATCGACAGCGTAGACTTTAGACGCAGACCGCGTATTATTTGCAAGTGAACGCGTAAACTCCGGCACAGAAAACAGCAGGTAGGCGTCCTCGTAATACTCAAGTAAGTCGCTGAGCGAATTACGACTGACGGGTATCTGCCTGCTCTTGAACTCGTTGTACACCTTGTTCACCGACAGCTCTCGTCCCGAAGATGCCATACACCGCGTCAGAAACAGTGAGGCCAAACGAGGGCTCTTGACGTCGTAACGCTCCACAACGTCCATAGCGACCGTTCGCGACGCATATTCCTGTAGCAGCTGAATCGCGTCTGCGGGCGTCTGCTCAAGTGTCGCGATGAATCCCCCTCGCTCGAGATATCCGACCAGATGGTGTCGGAGCAACGCTGCAGCGCTTGAGGAGAAGGGCGCGTTCGACTCAGGAACGCCCCCCGTCTTATATCGGACGTATTCCGAAAAACTCAACGGAAAAAGCTCTCGCACAAGAGAACGGCCCCTGAACTCGCTCTTAAGTTCTGAGGACAGCATCTTAGAAGAAGATCCCGTCACGTAAACGGTCGCCTTCTCCGTATCGACCACGCGTCGCAGAAACGCACCCCATTCGGGTATTTCCTGGATCTCGTCAAAGAAAAGGTAGGCGCCCTCGCCTCGAGCAGCAGGATATAGTGCATAGAATGTATCGAGCACGTCCGCTAGTAGCGATGGCTCATACGGACGCAAGCGCTCATCCTCAAAATTGAAATATAGCATCCGGTCAAGCTCGACGCCTTGGCCCTGAAGCCGCCGCATCTCCTGATACAGGCGATACGTCTTTCCACAACGACGGGCGCCCACAATCACATATACGATGTTGTCGCGCTTTGGCTCCTGCGGGTTGCCCAGATCAAGGTCGCGCTCAAAGACCTGCGGAATCCCCTGTTGCTCAAAGTCCTTTATTTTTTGAGCCACCAAGTCGTTGAATGCCATAATTCTCCAATCTTGCTCTCCTGCTAATCAAGATTATAACGATTCTTGATTAGCAGGAGAGCAAGATTGTGCGTATCTTGATTAATGGATAAGCAAGTTTTCTATTAGTGGCCCCTCCCGGAGGATATCGAGCGGCCGAGGGGGGCAGGCATGAACGCCTCTAGCCGAAAACAAAGTAGCTAAAAAAGCCCCGTCCCAAATGAGCTACTTAACGCCAGGGGTCAGCTTCGAAGAGGGGCTCGCGCTCGGGGCGGCGATCGCTGTAGGGATCGTAGCCGTCATCGTCCTCGTTCTCGGCACGGATGTAGGGGTCGCGCGGCTTGGGTGCCGGCTTGGACGTGGGCCTGGGCGCCGGCGCGCTTGTCTTGATCTCGTCTTTCATCTGCATAGCTCCTTACATCGCATCCGTTCGGCATCATCGATTGTCGCACGAAAAAGGGCGGCGGACCCAATGGATCCGCCGCCCTTGGCGTTTAGAGACGGCTGGTAGATTTTAAGGCATATCCCAAAAATCTACTCGGCGTCGGGGACCTCGTAGGTGGCCGCCGGCGTGTTATCGCACACGACGGTAAAGCCGCCGTCCTTGTCGACATCGACTGTCACCTGATCGCCCTCGCGCACCGTGCCGTCGATGATAGCGGCGGCGATGGCATCCACGACCTCGCGCTGAACCAGACGCTTGAGCGGACGGGCGCCAAAGACCGGGTCCAGGCCGCCCACGGCGAGCATCTGCTTGGCCGCCGGGGTGATGGCAAGCGTCATGCGCTCCTTGGCCAGACGCGCGCGGACGTCGGCGAGCTGGATGTCGACGATCTTCTCGATCTGCGCCATGCCGAGCGGATGGAACACCACGATATCGTCGATACGGTTGAGGAACTCGGGGCGGAAGGTTTGAGCCATGGCCCCGTCAACCTGATGGCGCATCTCCTCCTCGTCCTTGCCGGACAGATCGGCGATAGCCTTGGAGCCCACGTTGGACGTCATGATGATAATCGTGTTCTTGAAGGACACTTGGCGACCCTGACCGTCGGTCAAACGGCCGTCGTCGAGCACCTGCAGCAGCACGTTAAAGACATCCGGATGAGCCTTCTCCATCTCGTCGAGCAAGATCACGGAGTAGGGACGACGGCGCACGGCCTCGGTGAGCTGGCCGCCCTCGTCATAGCCCACGTATCCCGGGGGCGCACCGATCAGACGCTGGACGCTGAACTTCTCCATATACTCGGACATGTCGATACGCACGAGCGCGCGCTCGTCATCGAACAGGCACTCGGCCAGCGCCTTGGCGAGCTCGGTCTTGCCTACGCCGGTGGGGCCCAGGAAGAAGAAGCTGCCGATGGGCTTGTCTGGGTCGGAGAGACCCGCACGGCTGCGACGCACGGCCGCGGCTACAGCGGAGACGGCCTCGTCCTGACCGATAACGCGCTTATGCAGCTCGCCCTCCAAGCCCTTCAACTTGTCGAGCTCGCCCTGCATCATCTTGGACACGGGCACACCGGTCCAGGCGCTCACGACCTCGGCGATCTCGTCGGAGGTCACCTGTTCGTTGAGGCCTTCGCCGTCCTGCTGCTTTTGTGCCTCGAGCGCAGCCTCGGAATCCTGAATCTGCTGCTGCAGGCCCGGGATCACGGAATAGCGTAGCTCGGACGCACGGCCCAGATCGCCGTTGCGCGTCGCGCGCTCCTCTTCGCTTCTGGCCTCGTCGAGCTGCCCCTTAAGCTCCTGCACGTGGTCGATGGCGTTCTTCTGGTTGAGCCAGCCGGCCTTTTGCACGTTAAGCTTTTCCTGGACCTCGGCAATCTCTTGGCGCAGGGCCTCCAGACGCTCCTTGGAGGCGTCGTCGGTCTCCTTCATGAGCGCCTGTTCCTCAATCTGCAGCTGAGTGAGCTGACGCGTGGTGGCGTCGATCTCGACCGGCATGCTGTCGAGCTCCATGCGCAGGCGGCTTGCCGCCTCATCGACCAGGTCGATGGCCTTGTCGGGCAGGAAGCGGTCGGCGATGTAGCGATCGGAGAGGTCGGCGGCAGCCACGAGCGCGCTATCGGTGATGTGCACGCCGTGGAAGATCTCGTACTTCTCCTTGAGGCCACGCAGGATCGAGATGGTGTCCTCGACGGTGGGCTCGGAGACCATCACGGTCTGGAAACGACGGGCGAGTGCCGCGTCCTTCTCGATGTACTTGCGATACTCGTCGAGCGTAGTCGCGCCGATTGCGTGCAAGTCGCCACGAGCGAGCGCCGGCTTCAGGATGTTGCCGGCGTCCATGGAGCCCTCGGTGGCGCCCGCGCCCACGATGGTGTGGAGCTCATCGATGAACAGGATGACCTTGCCTTCGGACTTCTGTACCTCCTTGAGCACAGCCTTCAAGCGGTCCTCGAACTCGCCGCGGTACTTAGCGCCGGCGACCAGCGCGCTCATGTCGAGCTCGATAAGGTCGCGGTCGCGCAGGGTACTCGGCACGTCGCCGGCCACGATACGCTGGGCGATGCCCTCGACGATGGCCGTCTTGCCGACACCCGGCTCGCCGATGAGCACGGGGTTGTTCTTGGTGCGGCGGGACAGGACCTGAATGGTGCGACGGATCTCGTCGGTACGGCCAATGACCGGGTCGAGCTTGCCGGCGCGGGCAAGGTCGCAGATATTGCGGCCGTACTGTTCCAGCGCCTCAAACTGGGTCTTGTCCTCGGCAGACGTCACGCGGTCATCGCCACGCAGCTCCTCGTAGACCTGCTCGATACGCTCCTTGGTAACACCGGCGTCGCGCAGCACGCGGCCCGCCTCGCCCTTGTCCTCGGCAAGCGCCATCAGCAGATGCTCGGTCACCACAAAGCTGTCGCCCATCTTGGTGGCCTTCTTCTCGGCCTTCTCGATGACGCGAACGAGCTCGTTGGACAGGCCCATCTGCTGCCCCTCGCCCGAAACCTTGGGCGCGTGGTCGATGGCGTCCTGTGTGGAGCGTGCGAGCTGAGCTGGGTCGGCACCGATGCGCTCGATAATCACGGAGATATTGCGCTCGCCGGCACCGAGCAGGGCAGACAGCAGGTGAATCGGCTCCACCGCGCCGGCCTGCGCATCGGCAGCCGTGCTCATGGCGGTCTGCAGCGCCTCGCGCGACGTCATAGCTAGCTTATCGATTCTCATGGAATCACCTCTCTTGGGGCGGCCGCCCTACGGGGCGGCTTCACGTTGTTCGAGAAGTATTGTTGCCAGCTTTGTGCGATCTTATACACAAATCTAAGTCTCTATATATAAGATTTTATGAGTGATCGATGGATAGGGTACTGAGGTGTCAGCCTGCCGCTGCCCAGGCGCACTACCATCTCGATCTGTAACATCTAGCAGCCATTTTTAATCCTAGATGTTACAGATCGAGATGAAATGCTCAGCGGCGCCCGTTTATCTAAATCTGTAACAACTACTCGGCAAATAGGGCCCTATCTGTTACAGATTGAGACAAACAGAAGACACCCGAATCGAAAATCTAAATCTGTAACACCAGGCCCACTTTTAGCGGCCAAGATGTTACAGATCGAGACAAACCGAGAACTACTACAAAGGGGACGGGTACCTTTGTGGTAGTCGCGGTCTCTACTCCTTCGCCGAACCCGTACTTCCCGATTCGACGGTCCAGGGCATCTCATCCTCGAACAGCCATGTACGGGCAGACCCACTATCGCGTGCAGTCTGCGGGTCAGGCAAGCAGGTCTGTTTATAGGCATCTTGGATACACTGACCCATAAAATCGTTGAGCTCGGCCTGGTCGCCCTCCATGACATAGGCTGCATCGCCGGCCATGATGTAAATACCCGGACCCTCATTGCCCTCGTAACCCGGATCGTACGAGACATCACATAACTTTGCGCCGTTTGCAGTGTCCAGCTCGATGGAAGAGTGACATCCGCCAACCATGTCGTTCGCTTTTGCCCGATAGGACGCATATCCGTACCAACGCTTAAATGTTTTGCCCTTGAGTAGCTCGGACGCCCTATCGATCAGGCTTGTATCCGTGGTATAGCGCATGGCCCCAAGCTGAATACTCGGATAATTGCTAATACCCAGCACAGCCGGCTGCTCATCAAAATCAACGGTAATGGTCTCGGGCTTGTCGTCGCCGGTCAGAAGTTCGACAGATTGAGCCACAGGCTTGACCAACGGCTCCGTCACCGCAGCAGGTAGAAACGCCATGCCGACAGCGCCCATGCCAACCACGGTGATCGCAAGCGCCAAAACAATCAACCCAATACGGGCAGGACTTCTCACAGCAAAGCACCTCACAATGCAAGCCTTCGCCATCTGTACTAATAATATCGCCAGCCAGCACTATTACCAAAAGAAGCTGCTCGCACCCCACCACCACAAAGGTGCCTGTCCCCTTCGTGGTGGTTTTCGACGCTAACGGTCGACCATCTCACGCCATGAGATTAAACTTGAATTGTTCTCTGAACATATCCATTTCTGCCTATCCTCAACAGCTCTTTGTCTCGAGGAGCGCATATGAAGCCGTCTCATTCCACCGGTCGCAACGTCATCGCCATTCTCGCCACACCCATCGTGATGCTCTTCCTTATCGTCATCACGCCCTTTTCTTTTGGTATCGCCTCGCCCTTCGATCTTTGCGGGATGATCGACGCCGGCTCGCGTGCCACCTCGCTCTCCTTTATCTGTCGCGGCGTGTTTTACGAAGATGGAATTCCCACCGGAAGTTGGCAGTCAAAGTTGCCACTGCTCGGTCAGATCGACGGATGCTCCCCCTATTTCTGCCTTGGACCTCAGACGCTAAACTATCTAATCGACGACCAGCCACTCGACTTCATCACCCTCGCCTACGACTACGCACCAAACACCGATGAGCGCCACATGAACCAAGTCCTCGACAAGATGCTTGGACAGTGCGGGCTCACCGAGGAGGCCGGTCGAACCATCTATAGCAACCAGAAATTAAAGCGAACAGAACTCCGCCGTGTCGGAAAAATCAAAGGGCGAAACGGGGCCGCCTACTGGGATGCCTGGGCAACACGCGACAAGGGCGAATTCGGACACAGCACCTATATGGTCACTGTCTACACCAAAGACGGAATTAAGGACAATGTTGACGATTTCGCGTCATCCAAACTCGGCATCCCCAAAACAACCAAACCCGCCAGCCCAGATGAAATTCTGTAGAGCCGCCCATTAACATGCCGCTCAACGATCACAACAGCATCGAGCTCGTCCCCACCACCACAAAGGTGCCTGTCCCCTTCATGGTGGTTTTCGACAAAAAGAAGCCGCCCCGATAACAGAGGCGGCATCAAACAAGTCTATTTATCAGCGTCCCTCAAGACCCAACGAGAACGTCGCGGTAGCCCCAGACACACCTTTCCCTCGGGCGACCCTCGCGAAGCGCGTGAGCACGAGGGAAAGGTGTGTCCGGGGCGTACAGCAACGTTACTCGGCAGCGGCCTTGAACTTGTTGTAGTTGATCAGGCAGCCAGCCTTGACGATGGCACGCTCCTCTGCCGTCATATCGGCAATGTAGAGCTCGATCTGCTCAACCGCACCGTCGGCACGCACCACGTAGGCGGCGATGTCCTTTAGGTCGTCATCGAGCGCAGCGCGAATCCCCGGCACGAAGACATAGTCGCCCACCTCGAAGTTGGGCTCGGCCTCCATCTGGAAGGGCACCATGCCCCAGTTCATCACGTTGGAGCGATAGCGCTTGGTGGCGTACTCGTGGACGATGTTGGCCAGGCCGCCAATTACGCGCTGGCAGCTCGCGGCCTGCTCGCGGGCAGAACCGTCACCGGGCTTCTTGGCATAGAGCATCGAGCCGTACTCGGTCGCCTTGGCGTCGGCCGCGACACCCGCGCCGGCCAGCGCCTCAAACACACCGGCAAGCTCGGCATCGAGCGCCGCCAGGTCGCCCGCGGCCTCGCCGGCAACGCGACGCTTCTCCACGGCATCGACCTCCTTGGAACGACCCACGTAGGCCGGGTCGCGGCGGCTCAGCGTAAACTCGGCCAGACCCAGCGGGTTGGAGCGGAAGGAGCTCGTCTCGCCCGAAGGAATGAGCTCGTCGGTCGTGGTGACCGGGTCCATGATCTTGGAGCACACCTTGAGCAGGATATCGTCGCCGAGGGGCTCCATCGCGGGCCACGGCTTGATGTTGGGGCCTTCGACCAGCTCGTCGGCAGGCTCCGCCTTGCCAAAGCCCCAGTACACGCGCTTTTTGTACGGTGCGTCGTCAAAGGTGTACTCGCAGGCCTCGTCCCAAGTCTCCTCGGGCAGGTCGGTCGCCGGCGTCAGGACGCCGCCGTTGGCAGCCGTCGCCGCAATGGAGCGGGCATCCATCAGGGCCACGGCGCTCAGCTGGCCATTACCCGGCTTGGAACCCTCGCGGTTGGGGAAATTGCGCGTGGTGTGGCGGATGGACAGGCCGTTGTTGGCAGGCGTGTCGCCGGCGCCAAAGCACGGGCCGCAGAACGCCGTGCGCACGATCGCGCCGGCCTCCATAAGGTCGTAGATGTAGCCACGGCGTGTAAGCTCGAGCGCCACGGGCTGGCTTGTGGGATAGACCGACAGCGAGAACTCGCCGCAGCCGGTGTTGGCGCCCTTGAGCACGCGGGCAGCCTGGACTACGGAGTCGTAGTTGCCGCCCGAGCAGCCGGCGATAACGCCCTGCTGCACGTGCAGCTTGCCGTCGACGATCTTGTCGAGCAGGCTAAAGTGCGTCTTGCCCTCGCCGATCTTGGCGGCCTCGAGCTCGACCTCATGCAGAATGTCCTCGAGGTTCTCGTTGAGCTCGTCGATCTCAAAGCCGTTGGAAGGATGGAACGGCAGCGCGATCATAGGCTTGATGCTCGACAGGTCGACCTCAACGCAGCCGTCGTAGTAGGCGACATCGGCGGGCTTGAGCTCGCGGTAGTCGTCGCCGCGGCCGTGCATGGTCAGAAACGCGTGCGTGTCCTCGTCGGTGGCCCAGATGCTCGACAGGCAAGTGGTCTCGGTGGTCATGACGTCGACGCCGTTGCGGTAGTCGGTCGTCATGCTCGCGATGCCGGGGCCCACGAACTCCATGACCTTGTTCTTGACGTAGCCCTTGGCAAAGACGGCGCGGATGATGGCGAGTGCTACATCGTGCGGGCCGACGCCGGGGCGCGGGGCGCCCGTGAGGTAGATGGCAACGACGCCGGGATAGGCGACATCGTAGGTGTCGCGCAGCAGCTGCTTTGCCAGCTCGCCACCGCCCTCGCCCACGGCCATGGTGCCCAGGGCGCCATAGCGGGTGTGCGAGTCGGAGCCCAGGATCATCTTGCCGCAGCCGGCGAAGTTCTCACGCATAAAGGAGTGGATGACCGCAATATGGGGCGGAACGAAGATGCCGCCGTACTTCTTAGCAGCGGAAAGGCCAAAGACGTGGTCGTCCTCGTTGATGGTGCCGCCCACGGCGCACAGCGAGTTATGGCAGTTGGTGAGCACGTAGGGCAGCGGGAACTGCTCCATGCCCGAGGCACGCGCCGTTTGGATGATGCCGACAAAGGTGATGTCGTGGCTCGCCATGGCGTCGAAGCGGATCTTGAGCGCCTCGGGATCTCCGGACGTATTGTGTGCCTGGAGGATCGAATACGCGATGGTGCCACGCTTGGCATCCTCGGGCGTCTGCGTAATACCGCGCTCGGCAGCCTCGGCCGCAGGCACAACCTCGCTGCCGCCGCGCAGGTAGATGCCGTCCTCGTACAGCTTGACCATACTGTCTCCCACTCTGCCCGAAAGGCTCGGGCGCATAGCATACATTCATTCAATATCGTGCCATAGAACAGTTGCGAGTGGGTTGCGAATCTGCACGTTCACTTTATCTCGGTAAAGTAAAGGACGAGCCCCTTGCATCACTCTCCTAACAAGGAGTGTCCCAAAGTGCCGGCACAGACGATATGAGCAGGACATAAAACATTGAGAGCCCCTGCTGCATGAAAGACCGCGGATTAGGCCGACAATGGTG
>OATL01000603.1_pt1 | contig 15606 bp, 19 predicted proteins | sample 1476011 | NCBI WGS metagenome assembly OATL01 (sample SAMEA2579975, study PRJEB22360) | human gut metagenome | biome: human gut; feature: human-associated habitat; material: faeces | place: Denmark | collected 2008/2010
ACGTGGTCCCGGGGGTCTTTTCCCCCGCCGAACGGCTGGCGCTGCCGCTGTAGTGTGATTGCCCTGAGTGCGGCGGATGTACGTGCCCGTGGCCTGAAGGTTATCAGCTCCGGCTCTGCCATGGGCCAGGAACTGAAACTGGTCTCAGAGAAAACCGGCGAAATGCGGAACGTGGCCACCTTTAATACCGGCACCACGAAGGTGACCACCGACGTCGGCTGGTCTTATGCACCGGGGGCAGCATACCGTCCCGACCTGGCCCGCTATCAGGGTACGCTTCAGCCACTGGCACAACAGGAACTGAGAGGATAACAATGGCTTCCGATAACCTGGTCAGTATCACCATTAACGATAAATCCCTGCGCCGGAGCCTCCGTGCGCTGGATCTTGCTGCCACAGACCTGGAGCCCGCGATGCGCAAAATCGCCGGAACCCTGCTGGCGGAAACACAGTTTAACTTTCTTGATGAGGGGCGTCCGGGGTGGATCCCCTCGCTGGCAGCGGAAGAACGTGACGGGCAGACACTGCAGGATACCGGGCGTCTGATGGGGTCAGTATCAACCGACCATGACGACCGGCAGGCTGTTGTGGGGACCAACGTTGTTTACGGTGCCATTCACCAGTTCGGGGGTAAAACGGGGCGTAATGAGTCTGTTGAACTTCCGGCCCGCCCGTTCCTGCCGGTGACGGGGGATGGAGAACTACAGCCTGAAGTGGTAATCCCCATCCTCGATACCATTGTCCGCCATCTTGAATCAGCGGCCCGTCGCTGAGTTTTCTCTCTTCAGGCGGGTGATTTATCATTGCCAGCGAATGAGGGGCTGTATTACCTTTATAAAGGCTTTACAGCCTCTGTTTTATAACCGCCTCCGGTTCACCGCATTGCTTTCCCTGTCCTTCTCCCCTGATGTTTTCTAAAGCAGATTAAAATCGCCGGGCCTGCATTTCTCACAAACTGTCTCCGACAACATAACGCGGGACAGCAAAATGTCAGCCATTCACATTTTTAAAGCCGGTACTCATACCGATATGCACGGCAAAAAACTGCCGTTCACGCCAGACGATCTTGCCGCCTGCGTGAAAGCCTATGACCCGTCCGTCCATGAAGCACCACTCGTGATTGGTCATCCCAGAACGGAAGACCCGGCGTGGGGCTGGGTGAAAGCCCTGTCGCTCAGCGGCGTCGATCTGATGGCAGAGCCTGCCCAGCTGGACCCGCAGTTTGCTGAGATGGTCACCGACGGACGATTCAAAAAAGTGTCCGCCTCTTTCTACCTCCCGGATTCACCGTCCAATCCGAAGCCCGGCGTGCTCTACCTTCGCCATGTGGGCTTTCTCGGGGCACAGCCACCTTCCGTCAAGGGGCTGAAACAGGTGTCCTTCAGTGAGCAGGAAGAAGGTGTGGTGGAGTTCGCCGACTGGCAGGCCATCACGAATGCCTCCCTGTGGGGAAAGCTGCGCGATTTTCTGATCGCCCGCTTCAGTCTGGACGAGGCAGAAAAAGTCCTGCCGGAATGGCAGCTCAACAGTCTGCGCGAAGAGGCGTACCGCGACACACTGTCGCAGGATGCAGCAGGTGCACAATTCAGTGAGACAGGCCCGGGGCCGTCTTCCGCAAGTAACGAGGAATCATCGATGACAAAAGAAGAGATTGAAGCCCTTCAGGAGGAGAACCGCCGCCTGAAGCAGCAGGCTGCTGATCGCGATGCGCGTGATGCACAGGTCAGACAGGAGCAACTGCATAAGGACAATGTGGCCTTTGCAGAAAAACTGGTCGCAGAGGGCCGTCTGGCTCCCCGCGCCTCCTCCGTGGTGGTTGCCCTGCTGGATGCCGTCGCCGGTGGCGACAAGCCGGTGGAGTTTGCTGAGGGGGAAAGCCGCACACCGCTGGCCACCGCCTTTCGTTCATTGCTCTCCGACGGGGAGCCGGTGATGAATTTCGCCGAACAGGCCACAAAAGAGCGTGTCGGCGACACGGTGAAGGTGGATGTGGCAGAGTTTGCGGAAGCCGATCCTGAGCGTCTGGCCCTGCATCAGAAAGCAGTGGCCCTGTCCAAAAAAGAAGGCATCAGCTATGAGGCTGCTGTCGCACGCTGCCTGTAATTTAAGGAGAGAGCATGTCTGATTACTTAAAAGGTAAACGTGTCGTTGATCCGGTACTGACCAGTATCGCCCGTGGCTATAAAAATGCCGCATTCATCGGCGAACGTATTTTCCCCGTCGTGCTGACGGACAAGGAAGGCGTGCGTGTACCGACCTTCGGGAAAACCGCCTTTGTGGAATATGACACCGAGCGTGCCGTCGGGGCGGACAGCAATGTTCTGGTCCGTGAAAAAACAGGCACGCTGGACCTGGTGCTGGGTGAACACGATCTGGCTGCGCCGGTGGACTATCGCGAGCAGGCGGAGTCCATGTTTAACGAAGAGAGCAAGGCCATCCGTCGCGCCACGAATGGCGTGAACCTGCGCCGTGAACTTATCGCTGCCCGTCTGGCTCAGGATGAAAAGGTCTACCGTACCGGGCACGTCAAAAAACTGACAGCCAGTGATCGCTGGGCCAGTGGTAAGGGGGACCCCATCGGGGTGATTGAAGCCGGTATGGAAGCGGTCCGTACGGCCACGGGGCTGCGTCCTAACCTGATGACCATGGGGGCCGGCGTGATGGCGCTGCTGAAGTTCCACCCGGCGATTCAGGCCGCCATCGGAGCCAACGAACGCAAGCGCATCACCACAGAAATCCTGCAGGACCTCTTTCAGATCGAAGAGATCGTCATCGGTGCCCCAGTCTCCCTGCCGTCCATGAAAGCGGCAATGGATAAGAACAGCGTGCCGGCGGATATCTGGGGAGACAATCTGATGCTGCACTATGTCGGCAAACCGCAGCCGGGGGCGGACAGCGCGGACGAGAACGAGCCGTCCTTCGGCTACACCCTGCGTCGTAAGGGGATGCCTGTTGCCGACAAATACGACGGAGCCGGTGGCAAGGTGAAGTACTGCCGTTATACCGATATCTACAAAGTCGCCGTGGTTGGTGGCGATGCCGGGTATCTCATTACCGGTATCAGTAAATAAGGAGGCGTTATGGGAACCACTCAGCAGGTCATTCTGATCACAACCGTAACGGCAGGGGCAGCACTGGCACAGCAGCGTTTTGTCGGGGCAGATAATACCCCCTGTAAAGCCGGTGCCGCAGCGCTCGGGGTTGCCGAAGTGGATGCTGTTACCGGCGACAGCACGCCGGTGAGCGTTCTGGGCATTATTGCTGTCGAGGCCGGGGCCGCTGTCAGCCGTGGTGTGGCTGTTCAGTCAGATGCTCAGGCCAGAGCCGTGCCGCAGTCCGGCGACGGTAAATCCTGTGGTATTGCACTTGATGAAGCCGGGGGTGAAGGCGACGTCATTCGTATCCTGCGCGGGGTGTGACATGTACTGCACCCTGGAGGATTTGCTTGCGCAGGTGCCGGAGCGGACGCTTATCGAGCTCACCAGTGAAGAGATGGACTTCGACTCACCTGCAACAGTGAATACCCGTGTGGTGGACAGCTGTATCCGCTATGCCGACGAGCTGATTGATGCCCATCTGCGCGGACGCTATATCCTGCCACTGGCAGAGATACCGACTGTTCTGCGGGACATTGCCATCACGCTGGTCCGTTACCGGCTCTACGCCCGCCGCCCGGAAGGTGACCTCCCGGATACGGTGAAGGATGACCACAAAGAAGCGCTGCGGCAACTCAGGGAGTTACGTGATAACAGGCTCACGCTGGGGCTGCCGTCCACTCAGAAAGATGTGCCTGAGCCTGGCGAGTTTCGTGTACGCAGTCGCCCGGCTACTTTCGGCGGTCGTGACGGTTTACTGGAGAAATACTGATGAACGTTCTGCCCGTCCTTGATGCGGTACTGGCCCGGTTACGCGAGAAGCTGCCGCAACTGCAGGTGGAGTACTTCCCGGAGAAACCGGCTGAATATCGCCTGAACCATCCGGTTGGCGCGTTGCTGTTGAGCTATGCCGGTTCGCGCTTTGACAGGCCGGATGATACCGGTGCAGTGATCCAGTCTCAGACTATCCAGCTCTGCGTCACGGTGGTCTTCCGCCAGCTCAACGGTAAAAAAGGGGCGATTAATGTCCTGGATGCTGTCCGCCGCATTCTCGGTGGCCACACCCCGCCCGGCTGCCGCCGCCGTATCTGGCTGACCCGCGAGGTGTTTATCGGTGAAGTCAGGGGGCTGTGGCAGTACGCCCTCGACTTCGCGACTGAAAGCGTCTTTATCGAAGACAGCGATTTACCGTCCGGCCCGCTGTTAACCGAAGTGAACTATGAGGAAAGCGAGTGATGAAAGAATACCGCTATTCCGGCCCGGCCAGCGGCGTCACGCTGTCGGACGGAACCGAAATCCTGCTCTGGCCGGGGAAGACGGTTTCCCTGCCGGAGGAGCATGACTACGTGAAGGTACTGGTGGCGCTGAAACATCTGACGCCGGTACCTGAAGAGACTAAACCCGCCGGCACACCGGCTGTGCAGTCACCAAAGCGCAGAAGCAGCAGTGACAGCGAAGTGAAAACGGAGGACACCCATGGCAGCTAACTATCTGCATGGTCCCGAAACCATTGAGGTGGAAAACGGTGCCCGCCCGGTTAAAACGGTGAAATCTGCCGTTATTGGCCTGATTGGTACCGCCCCGATGGGGGATGTCAATACGCTGGTACAGTGCCTGTCTGAGAAAGACGCAGCGGCATTTGGCAGCCAGTTCACCGGCTTTACCATTCCGCAGGCGCTGGATGCGATTTATGACCATGGTGCAGGTATCGTTCTGGTCATTAACGTCCTCGACCCGGCGAAACATAAAACGGCGATCGAGGATGAGGTGGTTACCTTTGACAAATCGACAGGGCAGGCCAGACTGGCGCATCCGGTTGTCGCTAATGTGGTGGTGAAAAACAGTGAAGGCAGCACCTCCCACACGGCGAACACGGACTACCGTGTTGATGCGCAGGCGGGTGTGCTCACGAACCTGGGCAAGGCTATTGAGGCCGGTGGCAGCGTGAAGGTGAGCTATGAGTACGCGGACCCGTCGAAGGTGACTGCGGCGGACATCATCGGCGGGGTGAACAGCGCCGGAAACCGAACCGGCATGAAGCTGCTTAACGACAGCTTCAACCTGTACGGCTATTTCGCCAAAATTCTGATTGCGCCGGTGTTCTGCACCCAGAAGAGTGTCGCAGTTGAGCTTATCGCCATGGCAGAGAAGCTGGGCGCGGTAACCTACATTGATGCGTCTGTCGGTACCACCTTTGCACAGGCTCTGGCAGGTCGTGGCCCGGAAGGCACCATCAACTTCAATACCAGCTCCGACCGCGTCCGTCTGTGCTATCCGCATGTGAAGGTATATGACCCGGTGACAAACACAGAGCGTCTGGAGCCGCTCAGCCAGCGTGCAGCAGGTCTGCGTGCCAGAGTCGATCTGGACAAGGGCTACTGGTGGTCATCCTCCAATCAGGAGATTCTGGGGATCACTGGCGTGGAGCGCCAGCTGTCCGCGATGATTGATGACCCGCAGAGTGAGGTGAACCTGCTTAACGAACAGGGGATCACCACGGTATTCAGCAGTTACGGCAGCGGCCTTCGTCTGTGGGGTAACCGGACGGCAGCATGGCCAACGGTCACCCATATGCGTAACTTTGAGAACGTTCGCCGCACCGGTGATGTGATCAACGAGTCCATTCGTTATTTCAGCCAGCAGTACATCGACATGCCGATTACTCAGGCGCTGATTGATGCACTGACGGAGTCGGTCAACGCCTACGGTCGCAAAATGACTGGTGATGGTGCGGTACTGGGCTTCCGTTGCTGGTTTGATCCGGCCCGCAATCCGGAGACGGAGCTGGCCGCCGGGCACCTGTTGCTGAGCTACAAATATACGCCACCACCGCCGCTGGAGCGACTGACGTTTGAGACTGAGATCACCTCGGAATACCTGTTAACCCTGAAAGGGGGCAACTGATGTCAAAGATTGAGATAAACCGCATCACGAATGCCAACATCTATCTGGATGGTACTAACCTGCTGGGACGGGCTGAGGAAGTTAAACTCCCCGATGTCTCCATGATTATGCAGGAACACAAGGCGCTGGGGATGGTGGGTAAGGTGGAACTCCCGGCTGGTTTTGACAAACTGGAAGGCGAAATCAAATGGAACAGCTTTTACCGCGATGCGATGCTGTCTGCCGCGAACCCGTACAGGTCGCTGGCACTGCAGTGTCGTTCCAGCGTCCAGCGCTACAGCTCGCAGGGGCTGATTGACGAAATCCCGCTGGTCACCTTCCTGACGATTATGTTCAAGAAGAACCCGCTGGGGACGTTCAAACAGCACGAGAACGCCGAGTTCTCCAGTAGCTTCACCTGCACGTATATCAGACAGGTACTGGATGGTGAAGAGCTGCTGCAACTGGACTATCTGGCCAACATCTTCCGGGTCGGCGGTGTTGATCAACTGACTGACTACCGTATCAATATCGGGGGCTGACGGTGAGTGTTGAACTGACGGATAAAGGAGGACGATGTGCGGCACTGGGCATGTCAAATGGTACGTGGTTTACCCTCCTTGATATTCCGGGGGTGGAAACCCTTTTTAATACCCGTAAAACCAATGACCCGATTGACTGCACACGTTCAAAGGCCCGCAAACTGGCGGATTTGATTGAAGCATGGGAGCCTCCCGACCACTGGTTCTCCGGCATCGGCAAATCTGAGGGAAAGACGCTTCTCATCGCTTTCCTGCGTAACTGCAAGGGGTTTCGCACTTGCTGACATCACAGGGGCTCCGGCCCCTTCTTCTTAATCTCCTTTAATATCCGTCACGCGCTTCTCCCGACATACTGCCCTGAACTTACACAGGAGCACAATCATGTCACAGACCCCATCCGATACTTTTAAATTGTCTTATCCCTTCACCACTGCTGCAGGCACCAGAATTGAGCTGGTTGAACTGAAACGCCTGACGGTAAAAGACCTGAAGCAGGTGCGCAAAATCAGCAAAAACCCGGCAGACTGGGACGAACCGCTGATTGCCCGCAGTACTGGTCTTCTCCCGGAAGATCTCGACAATATGGATCTGGCTGATTACCTGCAGTTACAGAAACGATTTCAGCTCATCACGGGGATGGGTGAGAGCAACCAGGGCGCTGACGCAGGCGCAGGGGCTGCTGGCGAGATGGTTCCGGTTTCAGCCGGGGGAGATTGATGCCCTCGATACTGACGATCTGGAGATGTGGCTGGAGCAGGCTGAAGAGCAAATAAAAAGCGAGTACGGCGACAAATCATAGTACAGACAGCCGCCAGTAGCGGCTGTTCTGCGTTATTCCCTCACGTCTTTTCACCTTCCCCGGAGGTTAACCACTATGTCGGGACAGTTTTCAGTCGGCGTTGTTATCGGCGGGATGATTGGCAGCACATTCCGTTCTGCAATGAGCGGTACCCGCCGTGCGCTTGATTCCCTGAGCGATACCTCACGCCGCCTGCAGGAACGTCAGAACGCTTTAACCCGTGCAACAGAACGTTATGGTCAACTGGGTTCTTCCCGGATGCAGCATCTCAACAGCGAGCTGCTGCGGGTAAGCCGCACCATGGAGCAAATTGAGCGCCAGCAGCGCCGTCTGTCAGCGGCATCCGCTACCAGTGATGCGCTGAAAGCTAACCGCATGGCGCTGTATGGTCAGGGGATTGAAGCGTATGGCATGGCACAGACTGTTTATCATACGGTTTCCCCTGCCGTTCAGCAGTCCATGTCTTTTCAGGACAAAATGATTGATATGTCGATCACCGCAAAATATGACAATAAAACGCGGGATGCACTTGCCGGACAGATAAAAGGCTGGGCGCTTAAATACAATCAGTATCAGGATGAGCTGCAGGAGGCGGTGGGTTCACTCATCAGCGACAATATTGATAATGTGTCAGATATCGGTTTTCTGATGCCGGATATTGCCCGCGCGGCAACGGCAACACGCACGTCTGCTCAGGACTGGGCAAAAGTGGCCGCAGTCTGGCAAAACTCCCTGAAAGGTGCGGCCAGAGATTTTGGTGCCGTTCAGAATATTATGGCTTATGCCGGTGACCAGGGGTCATTTGAAATCCCGGATCAGGTCAAGTGGATGCAGTCCCTGGCCCCAATGATGGCGGGTATTGCCAGTGGAAAAGAGGCTGTTGCTGAAATCGGGGCCAGTCTCCAGATAGCAAAAATCGGTGCAGGTTCCACCGACGAAGCAGCTAATAATTTTAAAAACTTTCTTACCAAAATTTTTGCCCGCGATACTCAGAAACAGTTTGCTGATCTGGGTATTGATTTGCAGGGATCTATTGCGAGTTATAAAGCTGCGGGGATCTCTCCGATTGAAGGGATGTTGAGTGTTATAGAACGTTACCTCAATGCCAAAAGCCCCGAAGCGCTGGCCGGCTTCAAATCAGCCATGAAAATAAAGAATGATACGGCAAGAGATGAGGCACTTCAGGCTCTGGCGAAAAACTTTGGTCTGGGCGATATGTTCGCGGATATGCAGGTCATGGCATTTATCCGCCCGATGCTGGCCAACATGGACAGATATCGAGAGATCCGTGCCGGTGCTCTCAGGGCTGCGGATAACGATTTGCTTGCCAGTGCTTATGATCAGCGGCTGAAATCTCCCCTTGAAGCCACTAAAACACTTATGGTCAGCAGTCGCGATCTGGCAATTACGCTGGGCGATCAATTAGCTCCATCTTTTATTTCTTTGACTCAGGAACTGCTTCCACTCATTCAGGGGGCAAAACACTGGGTAGCGACTCACCCGCAATTTGTCAGTGGGGCTTTTAAGCTCATCAGTGCGCTCCTTGCGATTAAGATAGCGACTGTTGGTCTCAAACTGGGGCTGAATCTCCTTATTTCCCCCTTTGTAAGTGTCTGGAAAAATGCTGTTTTACTTCGGGCCAACTGGCTTCGTCTGTCGCTCGCACTGGGGCAAGGCGGTAAGCTCCGCTGGCTGGTGACCGGATTTAGCGCCGTCGCCAGAGGAGCCAGAACACTGAGTGGCGTGCTCTCCGGGGGGCTGGTTCGCGGAATTATGCTCGCCGGACGTGCTGTTCTCTGGATTGGACGTGCGCTGATGATGAATCCCATCGGTCTCGTTATCACCGCTGTCGCGGCAGCAGCTTACCTTATCTACCGCAACTGGGGGGCAGTCAGTGGCTGGTTTAAACAGCGCTGGGCAGACATTCAGGAAGCCTTTAACGGCGGCATTGTGGGAATTGGTAAGTTACTGATTAACTGGTCGCCGGCAGGCCTGCTCTATAAAGCCTTTGCGGCTGCGCTGAAATATTTCGGCGTTGCTCTGCCGGCAAAGTTCACCGACTTCGGTGGCCATCTTATCGACGGTCTGATTAACGGTATCAAAAACAAATGGGGGTCGCTCAAATCCAGTGTAACCGGAATGGGTGACAGCATCAGTAGCTGGTTTAAACAGTGCTGGGCTGACATTCAGGAAGCCTTTAACGGCGGTATCGCGGGAACTGGTAAGCTGCTGATTAACTGGTCGCCGGCAGGTCTGCTCTATAAAGCCTTTGCAGCTGCGCTGAAATATCTTGGTGTTGATCTGCCGGCAAAGTTCACCGACTTCGGTGGCCATCTTGTCGACGGTCTGATTAACGGTATCAAAAACAAATGGGAGTCGCTCAAATCCAGTGTAACCGGAATGGGTGACAGCATCAGTGGCTGGTTCAGCGAAAAGCTGGGCATTCATTCGCCGAGCCGCGTGTTTATGGGCTTTGGTGACAATATCGCGCAGGGGGCCGCCATTGGCCTGCAGCGGACCACTCCGCTTGCAGCTCTGGCCGGGCAGCGAATGGCCAGTGAACTGCTCCCCAAAATGCCCGTGAGCATTCAGGGGCCAGAAATACGGGATAACACTTCAGGTGTTCGCTTCAGTATGCCGTTGCCCGATATCAATGGGTTTATGTCGTCTGCTAAAAATGCGATCGGAGCCGTAATCAATAGTTTGTCTTCCATGCCCGCTATCCCGCTCTCCACCCGGGCATCGATTTTACCAGGGCAACGTCTGGCAAATGAGATGACACCGGATGTTCCCCGTATCCCCTCGCCTGAAATCATGGCTGCCGGATATTCAGGCCGTGGTGCAGCTGCAACCGGCGGTGGAACGTCTGGTGGTATCCAGGTCAGCTTTAATCCTCAGTTTTTCCTCAATGGCAGGGAAACCACAGCGCCTGCAGGACTGACTGGTGCCCTGAATATGAGTCTGCATGAGCTGGAAAAAATGCTGGAGCGTCTGCTGGCTCAGAAACAACGTAAGGAGTACCGCTGATGTTTGCCGTACTGGGTGATATTGAGTTTGAGCTGATTACCTACTGGGACGGCTTCGAGGCCACGTTCGGCGTCGATTATGCGGAGCATGCCCGCATCGGGGGTAAGCCTGGCCTGCAGTTCGTCGGCGACAGGCTGGACGAAATCCAGATAACTCTGGTTTTCCATCAGCATTATTGTGTACCCGATGTGGAGCTGGCGAGACTGCGAACAGCCATGAAAGCCCATCAGGCACTGGCGCTGGTCTTCGGCAACGGTGACTATCGCGGCTGGTTCGTGATTACCGATGTGACTGCAACCAGCGAGCAGACTGACAGTACCGGCAACGTGCTGGCTGTCAGTGCCACCGTGTCTCTCCGGGAATACACCGGTGACCCGAAAAATCCTCTGCAACCACCGGCAATACGCACGAAGCTCCCGGGTGTCGGGGCGGTCTCCGGTGCCATTCCTTCGCCTTCAGGGGTGGCGCAGTTCATCCGCAACGGCGTCAACTATGCGAAACAGGCGCAGTCTGTACTCCAGACCACTATCAGCGCCGTTCGGGTGACACAGAAAATGAAGGATAACCCCGTTGTCGCACTGACCCGTGTGCCGGGGCTGATGAGCGGACTGGGTAATATCTCCGGGGCTCTGGGGAAAAGTGTTCCGGCGTTTAACGCACTCTCTGAATCCATGCCCGATGCCATCAGTCTGGCCAGAACAGCCAGCGAAGCAGCCACGTATGTACAGCAGGCACAGTCTGCGCTGAGTGGTGTGGACAAAAGAAATATTGCAGGTGCTCTGGATACCGTTTCCGGGCAGCTTAACGCCGCCGGCACAGCATTCAACCGCATGTCTCCGGGATTAAGTGCAATGGCCGCCAGAATACTGACGAGGAGTGTGTGATGTTTCTTGAACATATTACCCGTGACGGAGAGCGCTGGGATTCGCTGGCATGGCAGTACTACGGTGACCCGCTGGGCTATCCCCGGATTATTGCAGCCAATCCGCACGTGGCCATCACGCCGGTGCTGCCCTCCGGGTTGTTGTTACTGATCCCGGTTATTGAGGCTGAAGATGCCCGTACAGAAGAGGATATTGCCCCATGGCTGAGATAAACAGTACTGCGCAAGCCACATCAGCGTTAACCGGCGTCAGCGATGTGCTGACGCCGGTATTCACTCTGTGGTATCTGCAGAAAAACATCACCTCTGATATCGCGCCTTATGTCACCCGTGTGGTCTGGAGCGATAACATCAAAAATGAGTCCGATACCATTGAGGTGGAGCTGGACGACACCGATGGCCGCTGGCTGGATAAGTGGTATCCGGGCAAGGGTGACACGCTGACGCTGAAAATGGGTTATCAGGGCGAGAAACTGCTGTCCTGCGGTACATTCTCAATAGACGAGATCGAAGTGAGTTCGCCCGCGTCCGTTGTCGCTATCCGTGGGGTGGCCACCTCGGTTAACAGTGCTCTGCGGACTAAATCCAGCCGTGGTTTTGAGAACACCACGCTGGCAGCTGTTGCGGGGCGGATTGCCAGAAAGCACCGGCTGAAACTGGTGGGCAGCATTGAGTCCATCAGAATCGACCGGGTGACCCAGTATGCTGAAACCGACGTGGGTTTTCTGCGCCGGCTGGCCAGCGAGTATGGTTATGCAGTGAAAGTGGTCAGTGACCAGCTGATTTTTTCTCATCTGGCCACACTGCGCAGTCAGGAGCCGGTCAGGCAGTTAAAACCGCAGGATGTGGCCCGCTTTTCCCTGCGTGACACCATCAACCGGGTCTATAAATCTGCAAAGGTAAAACACCAGAAAAGCAGCAGTAAAAAACTGATCGTCTACGAAGCTGATGGTGGTACCCGTGAAAGCGACAAAAAGCTCAAAGGTGGTAAGGTTACCAGCGCTGACTCACTTAAAGTTAACAGCCGCGTCAGCGACCCGGACAGTGCCCGGATTAAAGCGGATTCAGCACTGGCCAGACATAACGAATACCAGCAGAACGGCTCCCTGACGCTGACGGGAACACCTCAACTGACAGCAGGCAACAAAATTGAACTGGTGGGTTTTGGGCAGTTATCCGGGCCATGGCTCATAACCACTGCCCGCCATGCGTTTGACCGTAACAGCGGCTACACCACAGAGCTGGAAGTGGCACGGGGGCCAGTCACAAGAGGGAAAAAACAAAAAACTCAGAAACTCACGGTTTATCACCCGGATGGCAGTACATCGACGGTGATTAAGGAGAAGAAAAAATGACTGGTGTCACTCGTCAGGTCGGTACGGTCAGTGCCGTTGATGCCGACAGGGTTCAGGCCCGCGTTCGTCTGCCTGAATGCGATAACCTGCGCACAAACTGGCTTAACGTGCTGCAGCGCAATACCCAGGATAACAAAGATTACTGGCTCCCTGACGTGGGGGAGCAGGTTGAGGTGCTGCTCGATGCCAACGGCGAGGATGGTGTTATTCTGGGCGCGGTGTATTCAGACGTCGATAAACCACCGTTCAGTGACAAAAATATCCGGGGAACCCGGTTTGCTGATGGTGCAGAGTACAGCTACAACCGGAAGACGCACACTCTGATCATCCGGGGCGGCATTGAGCATATTGTCATTGAGTGTGGTGCTGATGTGGTATTGAAAACACAGAAAGCCACGATTGACGCACCGGAAACCGAACTTACCGGAGATCTGCGTGTCAGGGGTAAACTGATTTACGAAGGAGGCATGGCGGGTTCTGGTGGTGAAGGTGTTACCGCGACCATCCATGGCAATATCGAGATTAAAGGGAATGCCCATGCCACGGGCAGTATGTTGTCTGATGGCGAAAACTCCAGCCACCACTCCCACTGAGCTTTTTAAACGCCTTTAATATCAGCGTTCCCGCACGGGGGCAATACTGCCCCCATGAAAACAACCTCAGTATTCTGGCAACCAGCCCTGCAGGCTCCCGGCGAAATTGTCCGGGGGCTGGATGATATCCGGCAGGCGATTCAAATTATCCTGCGGACTCCCCGCGGCAGCGACCCGCATCGCCCGGAGTTCGGCAGCAATCTGCATCTTTATATCGACTGGCCTGTAGACCGGGCCATTCCGCATGTGGTGCGCGAATCCGTCGATGCCATCCGGCGCTGGGAGCCCCGCTGCCAGCTTATGTCAGTTAAACCCGCCGTCGACGGCGAACATCTTACGCTCCGGGTGAGCTGGAAAGGCTCAGACGGACAGACCCGGACTCAGGAGCTGCTATGGCGCTGACAGAACCCGATTTTATTGAACGCGATGCCGACAAAATCACGGCAGAAATGATTGCGAAGTATGAAGCGGATACCGGCAAAACGCTGTACCCGGCACAGGCAGAACGTCTGCTGATTGATCTGTGGGCCTATCGCGAAATGCTGGTCAGGGTTGCGGTACAGGAGGCAGCAAAGCAGAATCTGGTCGCCTTTGCCCGTGAGCCGATGATTGATTACCTCGGTGAACTGGTTGGTGTATACCGTCTTGCCGCGCAGCCTGCCACCACCACGCTCCAGTTCTCCGTAGATGAGGCACTGGCCATTGATGTGCTGATCCCGGCAGGCACCCGCGTCAGCGCTTCCGACAGCGTTATTTTTGCCACCGATACAGATGTGGTACTGAAGGCCGGATTGCTGCTGGTCAATGTCACGTCCACCTGTACCGAACCCGGTACCGCTGGTAACGGCTGGCAACCTGCGCAGGTCAGTCAGTTACTCGATGAGATTGATAACGTCGACCTGCTGGTGAGCAATCTGACGGCCAGTTCCGGCGGTTCAGAACAGGAAGACGATGACAGGCTCCGGGAGCGTATCAGGCTGGCCCCGGAGTCATTCACCAATGCCGGAAGCCGTGGCGCATACCGCTTTCATGCCATGCAGGCCCATCCCAACATTGTCGATGTTGCTGTGCTTTCCCCGGTTCCCGGGACCGTAGATCTGTATCCGCTGCTCAGTACCGGTCTGCCGGACGGCGGTGTTCTCACGCTGGTAGAGAGTTTCTGCTCTGATGAGAAAGTCAGGCCACTCACTGATACAGTGCGGGCTAAAACACCAGTGAAGGTGGATTACACCATTGAAGCCAGGATTACGATCTATCGTGATCAGGATGCCAGGTCTGTAAAAGATGCCGCTAACAGCGCCATACAGAACTGGGTGGCATCACGTGCCGCCACGCTGGGGCGCGATATTGTCCCAGCCAGATTATCAGTGCATTGTCCGTTTCCGGGGTGTACCAGGTTGAACTGGTGACACCGGCACTGCGGGTGGTGGCAGAAAACGAATGGGCAAACTGTACGGCAATCACTCTTAACATGACTGGAGTGTCTGATGACTGAGCCATTACAACTCCCGCCACCGCTTGAGGGTGATATCAGTCTCAGGACGCTGGGAAGACTGGCAGGACGGCTGGATAACATCGACCTGAGCGTACTGATGGTCTTTCTCGTCGATATCGTCGACAGTTCCGCGCTGCCATGGCTGGGCGAGCAGTTCTCACTGTCTGGCGATGGCTGGGAGCTGGCGGAATCGGACGATGTTCGCCGCATGCTTATAAAAGCAGCCATCGAACTGCACCGGTATAAAGGGACGCCGTGGTCAATCCGGGAAGTTATCCGCCGTTTTGGCTTTGGTGAAGTGGATCTGATTGAAGGCACAGGTCGTCTCAGTTACGACGGCAATCGCAGCTATAACGGACTGTTTGTTCATGGAGATGCAGCCGCCTGGGCAGTTTATCGCGTTATTCTGAAACAGCCCATTACTAACGATCAGGCCGCGATGCTGCGTCAGACGCTGGCTGCATTTGCACCGGCCCGCTGCCATCTGGCCAGCCTGGAGTATCAGTCTGTGGCCATTCGCTATAACAATACAGCCATCCATGATGGCAGTTATAACCACGGGAGCAGTTGATTATGGGAAACCTGAATGAAACAGAAAAGTGGGAAGAAAATATCTATCAACTGGAGACATCAGATCCGGTTCTGGGTGGTGCAGACGGGATATCAAATCGAGCCCCCCGGCAACTGGCAAACAGGACGAAATGGCTGAAGAAAAAAACGGAGGAAGCCGCACAGTCACTGGCTGAACACGTACGTTCCCGTAACCACCCGGACGCGACACTGACAGCTAAGGGGTTCACCCAACTGAGCAGTGCCACCAACAGCACCTCTGAAACGCTGGCCGCCACACCAAAAGCCGTCAAGGCTGCATACGACCTTGCAGCCGGCAAGGCGCCCGTCAGCCACACTCACCCGTGGAGTCAGATAACGGGAG
>OATL01000621.1_pt1 | contig 15103 bp, 11 predicted proteins | sample 1476011 | NCBI WGS metagenome assembly OATL01 (sample SAMEA2579975, study PRJEB22360) | human gut metagenome | biome: human gut; feature: human-associated habitat; material: faeces | place: Denmark | collected 2008/2010
TCCGGATTCTTACACAGCCACTGGATCGGTCAACTGATCCTTAACTGATCGGCATTACATCCTTGTAAGCCATTTTTTTCTGTAACCGCTGCGCCATTGGTAAGGCTAGTTCACTGGCCCCAATAAAGAGGGTGAATATCCACAGTCGTTGATGATCTCGTTGCAAGCAGGTCATAAACGAAGGAATGGCCGTACTGCCAAAAATCCCCAGAATCTCTTTCTCACCTGAATATTGCTCCTCAATGATTATTTGGTTGAGAAATGAAATCGCCTGTTGTCCCGGTAAGTAACAAAGTGCAGATAGATTCCAGCTCTTGTTGGCATTGTTGTGATATTTCGCAAACTCAGCTTTTAGTGTTGGAAAATCAAAGCGCAACAAGGCATCAACAGCGCTTTGCGGTATATATTTTTTTTCATGCAAGTCATCCTCGCAATGCCGCCATTCATTAAAACCTAATTGCCAAAGGATTTGTTGTTCTGGTGTAAAAGGAATGAAAGATGTCTCCCAACTTTCTTTTTCAATTAGTGGCAGATCGGTAAATAAGGTTTGCTGTGATGCCTGATATTGCGCGATTTCACTGAATCTGGATATGTCAGTATGACTGATTAACTCTGTAATTCCAGGTGTGATATCCGTCACGGCTGGAACAGGAAGCACAGGTAAATCAAATACGGGTATTACATTTTTCTTCTTATTTATTACCCACGGTGGAGCGACAAATAGCTGCGGTAGCATATCCGCAGTAGCGTATTCATATTCTTCAGCGACTGACTGAGGACGACATTCAGATAAGATGCCTGCCGCCTTAGCATTAACCCAGGGAATGACGTCGCATACTAACTCTGGCGTGATGGTAATCAATTTGACAAGCGCTTTATGCCACTCTTTATCTTCATGTATTGCCAGCAAAGTTGCATAAGCGGCAATAGCCGCAGCGGGATGTTTTTGACAGGCTTTGCTTAAGTATTCCAGGTGCTTTTTCTTGCCAATTACACCGAGGATCAGAATTTGAATCGCATCCGGGTGATTCGTTTTCCATAACCATTTGACAAGATCTTCAGTCTCGCTGATGCGCTCGAAGAGATAAGTGGGATTGTCAGAATGCTCTTCCACAAACTCAGTAAGTATCCGGCTTACACCGCTCACCCCATTATTTGCCAGCAACATTGCCAGATAAGCGCGAAAATCACGATATAACGGTGGGAAGTCGTATTTTTCTGCTGCAGTCAGAGCGGCATCATCGGTTACTACCAGTCTTAACCAGGTCATCGCCGGAACGTTTTGGTCTGCGTAACGTAGAGCCATAGCATTGGCAATATCCGGGCGTTCAGGGAGCAGTAACGCCGCAAAAGGTTGCCGTGCTGGGGATAGCGTCGGAATAGCAGTAAGCACTTTATTCACACAGCGTTGCCACTCATCTTCTGAAGCGAGTGAAAGATGATGACATAGACGTTGATGCCAACTCGGTAGCGATTCTGCTTTGTGACCAGGTGGAATGATGGTGGTGACTGCGCCTTTTACTGGTTTATATTTGAGTTGAAGAGCAAAAAGGGCGATTTCAACGGCACTTTCCAGACCACAGCGAATGACTAAGTCATCGACCAGTTCATCTGCAGAGTAAGAGTTCCAAAAACTCCAGAGCAATGCCGCATCAGATTGCGCACTCCCTGTTTGTTGATTGTCCAGAATTCGACTTTGTAACTCGGCAAACGCTTGCTGCCAGTTTTCAGGATAAGAGCGGTAATTATTGTCGGGGTCATATGCCCTGGTGTTATTCGCAATGCGCTGCCATATTTGACCATCTTTGTGCAGATAATTGATCTCTCTGGGGCGAGAGCGATGTGGAAAAGCAAATCGATTAATATCGTCAGTGACAGGAATGACTGCATCATCAGCCAGCCATGGGTGTTTATTTTGACTCACAGGGGGAGTTTTAACTTCAGGAGTGGCTTTGGTGACTGGAGGGAGATATACGTTTGCCGAATTGCCTTCCACATACCCCTTTTTCGTTTTCTCCGCAATCAGCTTCAGCTCCGCTTTTTCCGCCGCCGCAGCATCCGCAAAACTTTTTACCTGGTTTTGCCCTTTGGTGCCAACTTTTCCCCAACAGATATGCAACTCGTTTCCCTGCTGCTCCACCGCCCAGAATTTATGTGATTTTTCGTCCTGATAGATAAAGTGTTTCATTCTGCATCCCTGTAATTTTATCCAGTTGAATGCTGATGCTACCAGTATTTATGCGGGTTAGAGAGAGACAAAATCGCAAGAAAACAACTTTAGGAATTTATAAAGAAAAGGCGCTGTCGATGCAGCGCCTTGAAGGGGGATTATTTCACCTGATGACCCGGTTTAGCACCAGCATCCGGGCTTAGCAGGAAGATATCTTTCCCGCCAGGACCGGCAGCCATCACCATGCCTTCGGAGATACCGAAGCGCATTTTACGTGGTGCCAGGTTAGCCACCATAATGGTGTGACGACCAATCAGTGCCTGCGGATCCGGGTAAGCAGAACGAATGCCGGAGAAGACATTGCGTTTTTCACCGCCGAGATCCAGCGTCAGGCGCAGCAGTTTGTCAGAACCTTCAACAAACTCTGCGTTTTCGATCAGCGCCACGCGCAGGTCAACTTTGGCGAAGTCGTCAAAGGTGATGGTTTCCTGAATCGGATCATCTGCCAGTGGGCCAGTAATTGGCGCGGCAGCTGCTTTCACTTCTTCTTTAGACGCTTCCACCAGTGCTTCAACCTGCTTCATATCGATGCGGTTATACAGCGCTTTGAACGGATTCACTTTGTGGCCCAGCAGCGGTTGCTGGATACCATCCCAGGTCAGTTCTGTATTGAGGAATGCTTCTGCGCGCTCGGTCAGTTTCGGCAGTACCGGCTTCAGGTAAGTCATCAGCACGCGGAACAGGTTTATGCCCATTGAGCAAATTGCCTGCAGGTCGGCATCGCGGCCTTCCTGTTTTGCCACCACCCACGGAGCCTGTTCATCGACATAGCGGTTAGCCAGATCAGCCAGCGCCATGATTTCGCGTACTGCTTTACCAAATTCGCGGCTTTCCCACGCTTCACCAATCACTTCAGCGGCATCAGTGAAGGTTTTGTACAACTGCGGGTCAGCCAGTTCGCTTGCCAGCACGCCGTCAAAACGCTTGTTGATAAAGCCCGCATTACGAGAGGCCAGGTTAACCACTTTGTTAACGATATCGGCATTCACGCGCTGAACGAAATCTTCCAGGTTGAGATCGATATCATCAATGCGCGAAGAGAGTTTCGCAGTGTAGTAGTAACGCAGGCTGTCGGCGTCAAAATGATTCAGCCAGGTGCTGGCCTTAATAAAGGTACCGCGAGACTTAGACATCTTCGCGCCGTTCACCGTCACATAGCCATGAACAAACAGGTTGGTCGGCTTGCGGAAGTTGCTGCCTTCCAGCATTGCTGGCCAGAACAGGCTGTGGAAGTAAACAATATCTTTACCGATGAAGTGGTACAGCTCGGCGGTGGAGTCTTTCTTCCAGTATTCATCGAAGCTTACGCTGTCGCCGCGCTTGTCGCACAGATTCTTGAAAGAACCCATATAGCCAATCGGCGCATCCAGCCAGACGTAGAAATATTTACCCGGCGCGTTCGGAATTTCAAAACCGAAGTACGGCGCGTCGCGGGAGATATCCCACTGTTGCAGGCCGGATTCAAACCACTCCTGCATTTTATTTGCCACCTGCTCCTGCAACGCACCGCTGCGGGTCCATGCCTGCAACATTTCGCTGAAAGAGGGCAGATCAAAGAAGAAGTGTTCAGAATCACGCATTACCGGCGTAGCGCCAGAAACCACCGATTTCGGTTCGATCAATTCAGTCGGGCTGTAGGTCGCGCCGCAGACTTCGCAGTTATCGCCGTATTGATCCGGGGATTTACATTTCGGGCAGGTGCCTTTCACAAAACGGTCCGGCAGGAACATGCCTTTTTCCGGATCGTACAGCTGAGAAATAGTGCGGTTTTTAATAAAACCGTTTTCTTTCAGGCGGCTGTATATAAGCTCTGACAGCTGACGGTTCTCTTCGCTGTGCGTAGAGTGGTAATTGTCGTAGCTAATGTTAAAGCCTGCGAAATCAGTCTGATGCTCCTGACTCATTTCGCCAATCATCTGCTCCGGGGTGATACCGAGCTGCTGAGCTTTCAGCATGATCGGTGTACCGTGGGCATCGTCGGCGCAGATGAAGTTGACCTCGTGGCCGCGCATTCGCTGGTAACGGACCCAGACATCAGCCTGGATGTGCTCCAGCATATGGCCGAGGTGGATTGAGCCGTTAGCGTACGGCAGTGCGCACGTCACCAGAATTTTCTTCGCGACTTGAGTCATAGTAGGCATTACTTCTTAATAGTGAAAAGGGGTTAGATAGTACCAAATGGGAAAATGTTAAGTAAGTACTTCTCTATATTCTTCAGGTAAACTATCAGCTGATGGTTTATCTATACAAAAAAGGAGTCGGGATGAACGAACAATCCCAGGCCAAATCACCAGAAGCCTTGCGCGCAATGGTCGCCGGGACACTGGCCAATTTTCAGCACCCAACCCTGAAGCATAACCTCACCACGCTGAAAGCGTTGCACCATGTCGCCTGGATGGACGACACGTTGCATGTGGAACTGGTTATGCCATTCGTCTGGCATAGCGCGTTCGAAGAGTTAAAAGAGCAATGTAGCGCCGAACTGCTGCGTATCACCGGGGCGAAAGCTATCGACTGGAAACTGTCGCACAATATCGCCACCTTAAAACGCGTGAAGAATCAGCCGGGAATTAACGGCGTGAAGAACATCATTGCGGTCAGCTCCGGTAAAGGCGGCGTGGGTAAATCCTCCACGGCGGTAAACCTGGCGCTGGCACTGGCGGCGGAAGGGGCGAAAGTCGGCATTCTGGACGCCGATATCTACGGCCCATCAATCCCCACCATGCTGGGCGCAGAAAATCAGCGTCCAACTTCGCCGGACGGTACCCACATGGCACCGATTATGTCTCATGGCCTTGCAACCAATTCAATTGGTTATCTGGTCACTGACGACAATGCGATGGTGTGGCGTGGTCCGATGGCGAGCAAGGCGTTAATGCAAATGTTGCAGGAAACCTTGTGGCCGGATCTCGACTATCTGGTGCTTGATATGCCGCCAGGCACCGGTGACATTCAATTGACACTGGCACAAAACATTCCAGTAACTGGCGCGGTAGTGGTCACCACCCCGCAGGACATTGCGTTGATCGATGCGAAAAAAGGCATTGTGATGTTCGAGAAAGTCGAGGTTCCGGTGCTCGGTATTGTCGAGAACATGAGTGTGCATATTTGCAGTAACTGTGGTCACCATGAACCGATTTTCGGTACCGGTGGTGCAGAGAAACTGGCCGAGAAATACCACACGCAGTTGCTGGGGCAGATGCCGTTACACATCTCCTTACGTGAAGATCTCGATAAAGGCACGCCAACGGTTATCAGCCGTCCGGAGAGCGAATTTACCGCTATCTACCGCCAGCTGGCTGACCGCGTTGCAGCCCAGCTTTATTGGCAGGGAGAAGTCATTCCTGGCGAGATTTCCTTCCGCGCGGTCTAACGCGTATTAACCTTTTTGGTTGTTTTTCATACACCGCAGAGATGTACATTGATGCGGTGTATTTGTTTTTGCCGCATTAATGAACACTTATTTAATGCTACGAATATTCTGCGGACCTTCGTCCGAAACTCTATAAAGTCGATTGATCGTACAGGCAATGCTTCATTATCATCCTTCGTGGCTGTGTAGTGGATGTACAGCTATAGTTTGTTATGCACTCATTCTATCCAGGCATAACCTTTACTACAGGGATAACGTTCAATGAATAAGTACTGGCTGTCAGGAATTATTTTTCTTGCCTATGGAATGGCTTCTCCCGCGTTCTCTTCACAGACTGCCACATTAACGATTAATGGCAGGATCAGTCCCCCAACATGCAGTATGGCTATGGTTAATGGTCAACCTCAACAGCATTGTGGTCAGTTAACGTATGATGTTGATACCCGTCATCAGGTTTCTTCGCCAGTCAAAGGTGTAACGACAGAAGTGGTTGTTGCAGGTAGCGATAGCAAACGTCGAATCGTGTTAAATCGCTACGATTAATTTGCCACCCTGGTTTTTTAATCGGATTTAGAAAGCTGAAATCATTCGTGTGAATGATTTCAGCTTTTTTATTGATATCAATAATGCCATTTACAAAAATCCGCATTAATTAATAGATGTGATAAATATTTAATATGCTTAAGTATTTGTTGTATTTATATTGCAATAGTTAATTTGTTTTAAATCAATAAAACAATATGTTTACATTGCGGCAACTTTTTTGATGTGAGAAATTTGTTTCCAAGAGATACAGACTCTTAACAACCAAAAAATAAATTTTATTAAGGAACATATTATGAAACGTTCAATTATTGCTGCCGCTGTCTTTTCTTCTTTTTTTATGAGCGCTGGGGTATTTGCCGCAGACGTTGATACCGGAACATTAACCATTAAAGGGAATATTGCAGAATCTCCGTGTAAATTCGAAGCGGGTGGCGATTCAGTAAGTATTAATATGCCAACTGTACCAACCACTGTCTTTGAAGGTAAAGCTAAATACTCGACCTATGATGATGCAGTCGGTGTAACCAGCAGCATGTTAAAAATTAGCTGTCCGAAAGAAGTTGCTGGTGTAAAACTCTCGTTGATTACCAACGATAAAATAACCGGAAACGATAAGGCGATAGCCAGTAGCAACGATACCGTGGGGTACTATCTCTATTTGGGTGATAACAGCGATGTCCTGGATGTTTCTGCACCTTTTAACATTGAGAGTTATAAAACAGCGGAAGGTCAATATGCTATTCCGTTTAAAGCAAAATACCTGAAGCTGACAGATAATTCAGTGCAATCAGGTGATGTGTTATCTTCTCTGGTTATGCGTGTGGCGCAGGATTAATAAATAAAATTTCAAGTTTCTCTAGGTAATAAACATGGCCGCTATCCCCATGGCGGCCTTTTAATTTAAGAGGCATTAAGATGAAAGGATTATTTGCTTTACTCATTTCTTCTATGGTCCTTCCTGCACATGCCGGTATTGTTATCTACGGGACGCGTATTATTTACCCGGCAGAAAATAAAGAAGTGATGGTGCAGTTGATGAATCAGGGAAACCGTTCTTCGCTGCTGCAGGCGTGGATTGATGATGGTGATACGTCGTTACCACCAGAAAAAATTCAGGTTCCTTTCATGTTAACGCCACCAGTGGCAAAAATAGGGGCAAATTCCGGGCAGCAAGTAAAAATCAAAATTATGCCGAATAAACTGCCCACTAATAAAGAGAGCATTTTTTATCTGAATGTTCTGGATATTCCACCAAATAGTCCAGAGCAAGAGGGCAAGAATGCACTGAAATTTGCAATGCAAAACAGAATCAAATTGTTTTACCGGCCTGCGGGTATTGCACCGGTAAATAAAGCGACATTTAAAAAGTTACGGGTAAATCGCAGTGGCAATGGATTGGTGATAAAAAATGACTCAGCAAATTGGGTGACGATTTCGGATGTCAAAGCTAATAATGTCAAAGTCAATTATGAAACTATTATGATTGCCCCCTTAGAAAGTCAGAGTATTAATGTCAAAAGTAATAATGCGAATAACTGGCATCTGACCATTATCGATGACCATGGCAACTATATTAGTGACAAAATTTAATTGCAGGAGCTGCCTATGTTGAGAATGACCCCACTTGCATCAGCAATCGTAGCGTTATTGCTCGGCATTGAAGCTTATGCAGCTGAAGAAACCTTTGATACCCATTTTATGATAGGTGGAATGAAAGACCAGCAGGTTGCAAATATTCGTCTTGATGATAATCAACCCTTGCCGGGGCAGTATGACATCGATATTTATGTCAATAAGCAATGGCGCGGGAAATATGAGATTATTGTTAAAGACAACCCGCAAGAAACATGTTTATCAAGGGAAATTATCAAGCGGTTAGGCATTAATACCGATAACTTTGCCAGTGGTAAGCAATGTTTAACATTTGAGCAACTTGTTCAGGGTGGGAGCTATACCTGGGATATCGGAGTTTTTCGTCTCGATTTCAGTGTCCCGCAGGCGTGGGTGGAAGAACTGGAAAGTGGCTATGTTCCACCGGAAAACTGGGAGCGGGGTATTAATGCGTTTTATACCTCTTATTATGTGAGTCAGTATTACAGCGACTATAAAGCGTCGGGTAATAGCAAGAGTACATATGTACGTTTTAACAGCGGGTTAAACTTACTGGGGTGGCAACTGCATTCTGATGCCAGTTTCAGTAAAACAAATAGCAATCCAGGGGTGTGGAAAAGCAATACCCTGTATCTGGAACGTGGATTTGCCCAACTTCTCGGCACGCTTCGCGTGGGTGATATGTACACATCAAGCGATATTTTTGATTCTGTTCGCTTCAGCGGTGTGCGGTTGTTTCGTGATATGCAGATGTTGCCTAACTCGAAACAGAATTTTACGCCACGGGTGCAGGGGATTGCTCAGAGTAACGCGCTGGTAACTATTGAACAGAACGGTTTTGTGGTTTATCAGAAAGAGGTTCCTCCTGGCCCGTTTGCGATTACAGATTTGCAGTTGGCCGGTGGTGGAGCAGATCTTGATGTCAGCGTGAAAGAGGCGGACGGTTCGGTAACCACCTATCTGGTGCCTTATGCAGCAGTGCCGAATATGCTGCAACCCGGCGTGTCGAAATATGATTTTGCGGCAGGTCGTAGCCATATTGAAGGGGCGAGCAAACAAAGTGATTTTGTTCAGGCGGGTTATCAGTATGGTTTTAATAACTTATTGACGCTGTATGGCGGATCGATGGTCGCGAATAATTATTACGCGTTCACTTTGGGGACTGGCTGGAATACACGCATTGGTGCCATTTCCGTCGATGCCACGAAGTCGCATAGTAAACAAGACAACGGCGATGTGTTTGACGGGCAAAGTTATCAAATTGCCTACAACAAATTTGTGAGCCAAACGTCGACGCGTTTTGGTCTGGCGGCCTGGCGTTATTCGTCGCGCGATTATCGGACATTTAATGATCACGTATGGGCAAACAATAAAGATAATTATCGCCGTGATGAAAACGATATCTATGACATTGCCGATTATTACCAGAACGATTTTGGCCGTAAAAATAGCTTCTCTGCCAATATGAGTCAGTCATTGCCAGAAGGCTGGGGTTCTGTGTCCTTAAGTACGTTATGGCGAGATTACTGGGGGCGTAGCGGCAGCAGTAAGGATTATCAGTTGAGTTATTCCAACAACCTGCGAAGGATAAGCTATACCCTCGCGGCAAGCCATGCTTATGACGAGAATCATCATGAAGAGAAACGTTTTAATATTTTTATATCGATTCCCTTTGATTGGGGTGATGACGTTACGACGCCTCGTCGGCAAATATATATGTCTAACTCAACGACGTTTGATGATCAGGGGGTTGCCTCAAATAATACGGGATTATCAGGAACCGTTGGAAGCCGGGATCAGTTTAACTATGGGGTCAACCTGAGTTATCAGTATCAGGGAAATGAAACGACAGCTGGGGCGAATTTAACCTGGAACGCGCCGGTTGCGACAGTGAATGGCAGTTATAGTCAGTCGAGTGCTTATCGACAGGCTGGAGCCAGTGTTTCAGGGGGCATTGTCGCCTGGTCGGGTGGCGTTAATCTGGCAAACCGTCTTTCTGAAACGTTTGCTGTGATGAATGCGCCAGGAATTAAAGATGCTTATGTCAATGGGCAAAAATATCGCACAACAAACCGTAATGGAGTGGTGGTATACGACGGAATGACACCTTATCGGGAAAATTACCTGATGTTGGATGTGTCACAAAGCGATAGCGAAGCAGAATTACGTGGCAACCGGAAAATTGCCGCCCCTTATCGCGGCGCGGTTGTACTGGTTAATTTTGATACCGATCAGCGCAAGCCATGGTTTATAAAAGCATTAAGAGCGGATGGGCAACCATTAACGTTTGGTTATGAAGTCAATGATATCCATGGTCATAATATTGGTGTTGTCGGCCAGGGAAGCCAGTTATTTATTCGCACCAATGAAGTACCGCCATCGGTTAATGTGGCAATTGATAAGCAACAAGGGCTTTCATGCACAATCACCTTCGGTAAAGAGATTGATGAAAGTAAAAATTATATTTGCCAGTAATAGTCAGGTGGTTCTATGGAAATTCGCATAATGCTATTTATATTAATGATGATGGTTATGCCTGTGAGCTATGCAGCATGTTATAGTGAGTTATCTGTTCAGCACAATTTGGTTGTTCAGGGGGATTTTGCACTTACTCAAACACAAATGGCGACATATGAGCATAATTTTAATGATTCGTCATGCGTGAGTACAAATACTATCACCCCTATGAGCCCGTCGGATATTATTGTTGGACTTTATAACGATACCATTAAATTAAATTTACATTTTGAATGGACCAATAAAAACAACATCACGTTGTCAAATACTCAGACCAGTTTCACCAGTGGTTATTCGGTAACGGTGACACCTGCGGCCAGTAATGCAAAAGTGAATGTTTCTGCGGGGGGCGGCGGTTCAGTGATGATTAATGGTGTTGCGACATTATCCAGTGCTTCATCATCGACACGCGGGAGTGCTGCAGTACAATTTTTACTGTGTTTATTCGGTGGCAAGTCATGGGATGCATGTGTAAATAGCTACAGAAATGCATTGGCACAAAATGCAGGTGTCTATTCCTTTAATCTGACATTGTCATACAACCCGATAACCACAACCTGCAAACCGGACGATTTATTAATTACGTTAGAGAGTATTCCCGTTTCACAATTACCAGCTACAGGTAACAAAGCAACAATAAATAGTAACAAAGGGGATATTGTTCTGCGTTGTAAAAACTTATTAGGTCAACAAAATCAAACATCACGGAAAATGCAGGTGTATTTATCAAGTTCTGACTTGTTAACCAACAGCAACACGATCCTGAAAGGTGCGGAAGATAATGGCGTAGGATTTGTTCTTGAAAGTAATGGTACGCCAGTCACACTTTTAAATATCACTAACAGCAGTAAAGGATATACAAATTTAAAAGAAATTGCGGCAAAGTCAAAACTTACAGATACAACGGTTTCAATTCCGATAACGGCCAGTTACTACGTTTACGATACAAACAAAGTTAAATCTGGCGCACTGGAGGCAACCGCATTAATCAATGTGAAATACGACTAATAATAAGCAAGACGAGCAAGTGGCTAATAATAAAAAATAACAAGGTGTTTGCATTTCCCCCTCTCTCCGAGGGGGCTTTTTTTAGCGATGATAAAAAATCTCACCGTCGTAGGCTTTAATGATTTTACCGTCGGTGTCGCTGATCAACACGTACGCGCCACCCATATAGGTCCAGTGCGTCCCGGCATCAGGCGCGGGCAGGTTACGTAACTGCCACTGCTTAATGTTGTACTCATCGGTACGGTACATTTCTGGTACGGTGTCACCTGGTTTGAAATGCTTAAAGTCAGCAATGAAACTGCTTAACTCATACTTAGAAATTCCCGAGGTATTGGTCGAACCCGCGGTGGCTGGTGCGGCCCAGGCGGCACTGGTAACCAGCAAAAGCGCACCCAGCAACATCTTATTTTTAATGGTCATAAACTCTCCACTTTGGGGATCTGTAATATCAGTCGCATATCTTTCCTGCCATACAATATAACTGACAAGCGATATTTTGTTAGTGATCCCATGATTTCGTAAAAAGTGTAAATGAAAGGATGCCCTAAAAGCATCCTTAGCGAGCAGAGAGTCAGCGGAAATAGCTGATTTAAGAATCATCCTGGGCTGAAGATAACATGCAAGCCTAAAGGATTGAGTTATCGCATTATGCCCATGAAGCCATGTACGCCCATATACACACCAACTAAGCCAATCAACAGACTGGAAAAATAGAGAGCGCGTTTAGCGAGAGTGTTAAATCCGCTCCAGCGTTTTGCGACCTGCTGAACGCTGATTGCTGCGCCAACGCCTACGGTGACAAGCGTTAACGCCAGGCCAATGCTAAAACTGACGACCAGTGTTGCGCCCAGTGTCAGGGCTTTCAACTGAATGCAAATCAACAGCACGGTAATTGCTGCCGGGCAGGGGATAAGGCCACCGGTTAAGCCAAATAACAAAATTTGCCAGTTGGTGACCTCTCTACCATCAAATCGTCTTTTAATGTCATTGGCATGGGCTCGTGCATGGGCATCCTGATACTCGCCATGTTCGTGATGGTGATGATGCTCATGATCATGCTCGTGCTCGTGCTCGTGCTCGTGCATATTCTCCAGCCAGTTGCGTTCGCCGCGCCAGGTACGCCAGAACATCCAGAACGCGGTGCTAATAATGATCACTGCGGAAATCAACTGGAGCCACGGTTCTGCTGATTGAGCAGTAAAGCGTTTGCTGATCACCATCCCGCCAAAGGCAATTAACCAGACCACTGCGGTATGCGAAATAGTTGCTGCCAGTCCGAGCATCACCGCCTGTTTAATGGTGCCTTTGATGGCGATGATAAACGCCGCCATCATCGTTTTTGAGTGCCCCGGTTCCAGGCCATGAAGCGCACCAAGTAAGATGGCGCTGGGGATGAAGAACCAGGCGTTTCCTTGCTGAAGAAGAGTTGTAAATTCGGTCATGATAATAATTCTTAGTATTAATTCGGCAATCTGATTCTACTCCCCCCCAGTACCTGATACTACCCCCCAGTAGATTAATAGTGCTATGATTTTTCATATTCTTGTTAACCTGGTGTTGCCATGTCTCATACCATCCGTGATAAACAGAAACTGAAAGCGCGTGCCAGTAAGATTCAGGGCCAGGTCGTGGCGCTCAAGAAAATGCTCGACGAGCCGCACGAATGCGCTGCAGTTTTACAACAGATTGCTGCTATCCGTGGCGCGGTAAACGGTCTGATGCGGGAAGTGATTAAAGGTCATCTGACGGAACACATCGTTCACCAGGGGGATGAGCTAAAACGTGAAGAAGATCTGGATGTCGTTCTGAAGGTGCTGGATTCATATATCAAATAATTTATTAACGCGATTGTAAAACTGCCGTTTTTCCTCGTTTACAACGCGTGCGCTGGACATTACCATCCTCCTTTGCGATTTATCATCGCAACCAAACGACTCGGGGTGCCCTTCTGCGTGAAGGCTGAGAAATACCCGTATCACCTGATCTGGATAATGCCAGCGTAGGGAAGTCACGGACCACCAGGTCATTGCTTCTTCACGTTATGGCAGGAGCAAACTATGCAAGTCGACCTGCTGAGTTCCGCGCAATCTGCGCACGCGTTACATCTTTTTCACAAACATTCCCCCCTTGTGCACTGTATGACCAATGATGTGGTGCAAACCTTTACTGCCAATACCTTACTGGCGCTCGGTGCATCGCCAGCGATGGTCATCGAAACCGAAGAGGCCAGTCAGTTTGCGGCAATCGCCAGTGCGTTGCTGATTAACGTTGGCACGCTGACGCAGCCACGCGCACAGGCGATGCGTGCCGCCGTTGAACAGGCAAAACGCTCTCAAACACCCTGGACGCTTGATCCAGTAGCGGTGGGTGCACTCGATTATCGCCGCCGTTTTTGTCTGGAACTTCTGTCTCATAAGCCAACCGCCATACGTGGTAATGCTTCGGAAATCATGGCATTAGCTGGCGTTGCTAATGGCGGACGGGGAGTGGATACCACTGATGCCGCAGCTAACGCGATACCTGCTGCACAAACACTGGCACGGGAAACTGGCGCAATCGTCGTGGTCACTGGCGAGGTGGATTATGTTACCGATGGACATCGTATCGTTGGCATTCACGGTGGCGATCCGCTAATGACCAAAGTGGTAGGAACTGGCTGTGCATTATCGGCGGTTGTCGCTGCCTGTTGTGCGCTACCAGGCGATACGCTGGAAAATATCGCATCTGCCTGTCACTGGATGAAACAAGCCGGAGAACGCGCAGTTGCCAGAAGCGAGGGGCCAGGCAGTTTTGTTCCACATTTCCTTGATGCGCTCTGGCAATTGACGCAGGAGGTGCAGGCATGAAACGAATTAACGCTCTGACGATTGCCGGTACTGATCCGAGTGGTGGTGCGGGGATTCAGGCCGATCTTAAAACCTTCTCGGCACTTGGCGCTTATGGTTGCTCAGTTATTACTGCACTGGTGGCGCAAAATACCCGTGGCGTACAGTCGGTGTATCGCATTGAGCCTGATTTTGTCGCCGCCCAGCTCGATTCGGTGTTCAGTGATGTGCGAATCGACACCACTAAAATCGGTATGTTGGCGGAAACCGATATTGTTGAAGCGGTGGCAGAACGGTTGCAACGTTATCAGATCCAAAACGTGGTACTCGACACCGTTATGCTGGCAAAAAGCGGCGACCCGCTGCTTTCACCTTCGGCGGTTGCTACGCTGCGCAGTCGATTATTGCCACATGTTTCATTAATAACGCCAAACTTGCCCGAAGCAGCCGCCTTGCTCGACGCGCCACACGCGCGCACCGAACAGGAAATGCTGGAACAAGGGCGATCGCTGTTGGCGATGGGCTGTGGCGCAGTGCTAATGAAAGGTGGTCATCTGGATGATGAGCAAAGCCCGGACTGGCTGTTTACTCGTGAGGGGGAACAACGGTTTACCGCACCGCGCATTATGACCAAAAACACTCACGGCACTGGTTGTACGCTCTCTGCGGCGTTGGCTGCACTGCGCCCGCGCCATACAAACTGGGCTGACACCGTACAGGAGGCAAAAAGCTGGCTTTCATCGGCGTTAGCCCAGGCCGACACGCTGGAAGTTGGTCACGGTATTGGTCCGGTTCACCACTTCCACGCCTGGTGGTGAGCACCGTACTATAGCTGCTTTGGTGATTGTCAGCCTTTGGCGCTGACATTCAGGGATGAAACCAATGCAGCTGAGAATCACCAGTCGAAAAAAATTCACCGCTTTATTATGCGCTCTTGGGCTAAGGAAGGTGCGAATAAGCGGGGAAATTCTTCTCGGCTGACTCAGTCATTTC
>OATL01000629.1_pt1 | contig 14889 bp, 12 predicted proteins | sample 1476011 | NCBI WGS metagenome assembly OATL01 (sample SAMEA2579975, study PRJEB22360) | human gut metagenome | biome: human gut; feature: human-associated habitat; material: faeces | place: Denmark | collected 2008/2010
GTGGTCGGCGACCGATGCGCCGGGCTCGTCGCCACGGTCGGCTCGATGCTGCCCAAGGCGAAGTACCAGCGGTGCATGGTGCATTTCATGCGCAACGTGCTCTCGAAGACGCCGCCGACCCACAGGGAATGGGCGTCCGCCGCTACCTGGACATGTCCCAGCTCGATGACAACCTCGTGGAAGCGAACTGATCATCGCGCCATGGACGGCCATGATCCAAAGTGCGCAACTTTTCGGACACTACCCGCCCTCACGAGCTATCATGTAGATATGAGTGAAGATATCAAATTAAATGACCTGCTCCACCTCACTGACGAGGAGATCAGCAGGACGAAAATCCGTTTCATGACCAACTACAATGGCACCGAACCCATCAAGGTGTTCAGGAGAAAACCCGATGAGCTCAACACCGATTGGCTTCTATCCCGAAAAAGGAACGACAACGGGAAAGATGCGGAGCACCTGCACAAGGGGGAGAACGTGATCGGCCTGGTACGTCTTCCAGAAAACAACGACCTATGGGGGCTCACATGTCTCAAGCGTATCGGGGACCCATCGGAATGCCCAAAGGAAAAGAGCGAAGACGACGACTCCCACTATGTCGGCTACGAGGGAGAGGAACTGACCGAATACCGCAAATTCTACGGCAGAGTCATCGTGCGCTATCACAAGGACACACAACAGCCCATACGGTATGCAGAAGGACTTTTAGACAATCTCATCGTCGAGAAAGTCCTATCCTCTGCAGAATCCCTATAGTGACGCCTTCGTAAGATACGGAAACAGCACCGCATTACGATTCAGACATTAAAAAATCCGTGCGATCAGATGAATGGTCACACGGATTTCTAGTATGCAGAAACTCGCGCACAGCTATGGCACGGTATAGCCACAACAAACGATGACAATCCGTCTTGCATTAGTTTAGCTTTATGAAATATAATCGAAAGGATTTACATGAGAACGCTGTATCTTCTTGGTAATGGCTTCGACTTAGCATGCGGGTTGAAATCTCGCTATGCAGATTATTTTGAATCACGTTTCAAATGGTACAAAGGATATAACTCTTCTGATTCAAAAGCGATTCCAGCAATTTATAAAGAAATTCAAGACGGAGGCATCAAGAATATTCCCTCTGCTTGGTTCATTGTCTTTGCCTATGAACATGACCAACCTGGTTATAGGAATGATTATGTTCTTTGGAAAGATATAGAAAAAAATATCGATACGTTTTTACAGGATTATCCACAAGAAAACGAGATATCTATCAGCGAATATTTTAAATATTTTTCCAATAGCCCAGAAAATACACCTCCTCAAAAGAAGAGCATGTATGAGCTTTTAACACTTTACTTCCAAAAGAAGGATATCGCTTTCCGTACAGAAGAAAATTTATTTGACATATTTGATCAAGAGCTAAGCAATCTTGAAAACGATTTTGCAAAATATTTAAGGACAATAGACCAAAATCCCAACTATCAAGCCAACGCAAAGCTACTATTTGAAAAAATTCAGAAAGCCGAGACCTCAAAACGGATTGAATATGTTACCTTTGGAACCATCGGAGGACATATGTCCAGTATGCCCAAAGAGCCCCACGAAGAATTTGTAATGTCTTTTAACTACACCCGGCCATTGGAAGACATACCTAACTACGTTAACCTTCATGGTGAAGAGAATCAGGGCACTGCCATGTTTGGCATCGCAGACGACAACGGTTACCCTACTAAAACTGAGATGAAGATTACATCAGGTTACCGCTCTTCTTTCTTCAAAGACACAAGACGACAACAAAAAGAATGCTTAGATAGGCAATCTGCAAGAACCATTAATGAATTAAGTAAAAAACAAATTGACGAAATCAAATGTTTCGGATGTTCATTCAGCGATGCTGATTTTGATTATTTCAGAAGATATTTTGATCTTGCAAAATTTGACAAATCCGACTCTACGTTGGGTATATATTACACAAACGGCATATCCAGAAAATCTGCAATAAAAGATTTACGCAAACTGCTTAATAAATACGATTTAGCTCACGAATCTGATAATAATACGTATCAAACCTTGGAAAATAGTGGCAGAATTTCTTTTGAAGAAATCCAACTTCCATTAAGCAATACAAAATAACAAGTATTTCGCGAATCTTATTACGCTTGGGGATTCTTCAGCCACTAGATATACAAGGTTGCGCATTTGGGAATCATGCATGTGACGTAAAATCCTAGGTGCGCAACCTCTCGGTCACTACTCTGCTGATTCCAGATCACCTTTTAAAATATCTGTGGGCTAAACGTCCAGCTTTTCTTTCAATGCTTTCCTCATAGAAGAACCTATTGAATCTTCCAGGGCAATCAGTCGTTCTCTCATTCTGGCAGGAATTTCCTCAGTAGATTCGATCACCGCTTCAGCTACCCATTCTTTTTGAGCAAGCGTACCGTTCGCCATTATGTCCTCAACAGTTTCGGTTACGATCACGCCACCGAAATTGCATAGCTCGAGTTTGGTCAACGCGCCGGCCGCAGTATCGCACATGCCAGCAGGTCCCATTTTCAGCATGGTGACCATCAACTGTACGTACCTCTCAGCGGGGAACCGTTGCACTATGCGAGCGACCGCATTATATCGCTTATTCGATATCAGATAATCAATAATATTTTGACGTTCATCCTCACACAGTGATGCCATCGCCTCATACGCTAGCCAATAGACAATATTGGCCTTATCCTCAAAGCTTTTGACAAAACACGACAACATGCTGAAAAGTTCCTCTCGAATTCCATCAGGCAATTCATTACTGAAATGTATAAGGAATTTCAAAGGCCATCTTTTGTCTTGAAGCGCCTCAGCGTTGGACAGCATAAGCTTCGCGAATGAATCCCAATCAACTAATTCCGGATGAGCATATCCGCAGAAGAGGAATGCGCTCAGCATGTGATCCACACCATGAACAGCAATAACCCCAGACTGTTCGTAGCTTGCTATTGCCTCAGCACAATATGCAGAAAAACAATCAGAAACCCTTCGAATCTCGTCCTCGGAAAGTTTTTGCGCATCATCGACTCTCTTGATTACATCAACTTGACCGCTCTTCACCTTTACGTGCCATTGCGCTTCCGATTCCTCATCATGAGAGCTTTGCTTATATTCGTACCATTGCTGCAGAGAGCCTGCATCGCCTCGTTGCAGCAAGATTGCCAGATTGTCATCACCCCAAAAGGACTCCGGAAACAGAATCGTCAGATTCTGCGCTTCTGAGGCATAGCTTTCTCCCACGCAAGGCAGCTCCAAGAACCATTGCTCAATCTCTTCCTGTACATCTCGACTTGTAGCCATATAACAAGCTTTAAGCGTCTTGAACAGTTCAATAGGGATATTGAACGTCGCAGAAACCTTTCGGACGTATTCCCGCACAGACGCCATCGTTGTCAAGCACCAACGGCAAACTTCATCAGCCTTATCTGCAGAAAGATAATCACCTATGCACTGGAACAACGTCAGATCATTCAGTGCCGTTGAATGCGTGGACTCATCCAACGATACAGTTTCGGCATATTCAACAATCCTGGAGTTTGAAGTTCTCTGGATGGCGGACCGAAGCGCTTTCCGATAATCATCTCTGGAAGAACACCGTCGAAATGCTTCAAGCACATTGACAATGTCTGTCCCTTCTTCATTACCGTTCTCGATCTGTACATAAGCGTTTTCCGCTTGCATACAGCAATATCTTCTCCACCCACCTCTATCTCCAAGAAAAGCCGTTTGAAGAATAAGGGAGGTGAAATGCCGTTTTAGCGAATAGTTTTTCTCTCTTTCTCCGATACTATGAAGCCACCGATTCGACACTGCGTTACCCGCAATGCTACGCTCTCCCAATTCGAGCCACCAGAAAATTGGATTGTCGGATGACTGAATCACCGCAGCTACATCAACCTGCTTTTCAGATGACTTAACGTTTCCCCAAATCCAATCGTATTGCCATAGCAACCTTACCGCCACACCGCAGATTCCATTAGCGGTAATATCATCTGGATTCTGCAAGCAAAGACTCACTGCATTCGAACCGGCAGAAATAGCTTCATCCTTACGACCGAGTTCAAACATCGCCCATGATTCGTGGACCAACAGCCACGCTTTATCTACAGGATAAAGATCATAAGTCATAACAGCTTCAATATGTTGAAGAGCGGCACTCCAATCATTATTATCTATATCAAAGGCAAATTGCATTACCGCCGATGCGGCTCGCTCTTCAGGAGATTTCGCAACCGAAAAAAGCTCATCCAAGCGTCCACCCTGCCCATCAAGGTAATCATAAAAAGCCGCGGCCGCCTTCCAGCACCAGTCAGATGAAGCCCATGCCTCATCCTTTCTTTTCCCTTTCTGCATGGCCACGTCAGCCATGGAACCACTTCCCGCTCTCCAGTACCACTCCAATCCATACTCATTCCCATATAGCAAGGAAGCCAAGGCCTCATGACCTTTTAAGTTATCTATATGTTTATTCACATGCGGGGCTATCACACGAGGAGCGAGCATTGCGAGTCGAATGCGATCCTGGTTTTTAATGTTTTTCAGGCCATTCCACACAACTCCGTTGAATGCAGACTTCTCATACGTGCTGCACGCGAACTCGGAGAGCTCCTCCTCGTCCGTCTTTTTCAGCACATGGTCCTTACGTACAAGAATTCTGGGCATCTGACAAGAGTGGTCGATCTGCGAAGATTCAATCTTGGACCAATACATTGTCCCTTCATCAGAAATCAAAACAACAATATGGGCAATTCTCCCATTAGTCCATGAAACTTCATGATTGGCGTCAAACACGAACCACCAACCGACCAAATTGCCTTGCTCATCTTTTTTGGGATACCTAAAATAGCTTGCGCCCTTTTTTACTTGCACGCCAAGGACTGCGAATGAGGGCACTCCTTCAGCGTTCACCGGCATCACCCATAAATCAGTGCCAAAATCAAGGTCCTTGGACATCACGCACCATTGGAAAGTATCAGAGAAAAAGGCCCTTACCTGGCTCTCGCCGCCTTCTCCCCTCCGAGATTCAGCTGGAATCTTAACTCCAAGAGTTCCAGACATTGTTACCCCTCATAGACAACTTCGATGTACGCTCCACTGGTTCTGTTTTAGATTTCACAAAACTGAGATTCGTTTTATGCCTATAGTGCATCTTGTTTTTCCAAAACTAGCAGTTGCACAAACCCAGACTTCACCAGATACATACCATTGCGAAACGCAACAACAATTTCAATTCGAATTACCTATCAGCCTATTCAATCCCACAATAGCAAGAGCATTAAATCAACTTGCCCACGTACAACATCGTTTCAAAATAACCTACGGTATTGTTGCATATAGCACGGAAATCAATTCAAAGGGATCACTATGGCGACAACCGAGTTCAACGAGAAAGTGCACGATGCGGTGCTGTCCGCTCTAAAAAGGACCAATCGCATTCCATATCTGTTTGTCGGTTCAGGAATTTCTCGGCGTTACATGGGGACAGAAAATTGGAATGACTTACTTGAGTGGGTGTGTAACATCGTCGGAACACCGATGCGTAAATACGCCATATACAAGCAAATGATTCAAGCAGCAGGCTACGACAATGAATTAGGCCCTAACCCCGCGATCGCCAGCCGCATGGAAATAGATTTTCTCAACGCGTTAGAAAATAACTCCCTTACAGAATGGACAGAAAAGCGTAGCTCCGATATTTACGACAATGTTCCAGCAATGAAATTGTTCATAGCCGACCATTTGCGCAATGATTTCAGCACTAGGCTGATGACCAACGAACTCAAACTTAAAAAATCAACTACATCATCGGCCCCTGGATGATTGGCATTGGCTGCGCAATGCACAACATATCCCATAGATTGCAAAGTAGCAATATTATCCATGAGAAAGCTCCGGACAAAACCCGCAAGCGCCGTGACGATTAACACATCGCGACTCATGTTAAAGAGCCTTCCTACTAAACACTTGCACATATTGATTGGCGATGTATTGCCAGCTATATGCTCTAGCAATACGCTGAGAAGATTTCTCCCCTAGGTCGGAAATCTCATTAGCACTCATATGGTCAGCTTGATCAATAAGAGAAGCAAGGTTGCCTGGCCGCTTCGTCCAATACAGCGCTGAATCCTCAGCAACCTCACGATTGAACCCCACATCCAGCAAAAGATTCAAATCAGTAGATCCAAGAGCTTCCAACAAGCTTGGATTGGTACCACCAACCTCATGACCATGGAAATACCCATATGCATTCTCACGAATCTTCATAAGCAGTTCCTTGTCATAGACAGTTCCTACGAATTTGATACGCGGATCCTGATCGAAATGCGTCTTTTCCTTCAGCTCTTCCAAGAACTTGTCGCTCACATTGGTGATGAGCGCAAAGTCGCGCTTAGAGTGACTTTTCATGAATTCGCGAATCATGGTCTCATAGTTGTTTTCCGGCACGAAACGTCCGACAACCAGATAATACGACTTCGACGAAAGTCCCTTTTCCTTATACCAAGCAGTCAGCTTTGGGTCATCATCCGTTAATTTGCTCTTACGTGTCTCAGCACCATATGCAATGAACGTAGTCTTCGGATTATATTTGCCGTACTCATCGTGAATATACTTCTCGATGTTCTTGCTGTCGCAGATAAGCAAGTCACAGTGCTTGGTCATCAGCTGTTCGGAAATCTTCCAATACTTACGTACCGGAGCGCTCCACTTGGCACGCATCCATTCATGACCATCCGGATTGATATACAGTTTCCCGCCAAGCTTATGAATCACCTTTTGGAAATGAGCGGCAAACGGTCCAATGCGGCAAGCGAGAATATACACAATTGGATGCTGAATATTGTGCTGTTTAATGTACTTCACGCATTGATTCAATGCAGCAACATCATAATAAATTGCCTGAGCAGGTCCAATGCTGGGCACCTTCACATCGAAGCAATCGGCGTTATGATACTCAAAAGTTTTGGTATCTTTAGCTTTGCATGCCACATGGTATTTCAAATTCGGATTGTTCTGGTGGTACTCAGTAAGCTTATCCACGAACGTTTCATAGCCACCGTAGTTACCGGGGATTCCCTTTGAGCCCACGATAAAAACATGTTGTACGGATGAACTGTCCAGCATCAATCTCCCCTATTGTTCCCAAATCCTTGTATGCAAAAACTTCTATCAGTATGCGCCCTTATGGGTGAGCACTGCACCGACCGTACGGAAAAGCAGCACGACATCCCCCAACATGGACCAATTCTGCACGTAGGTAACGTCCAGAGCCTCGGATTCCTCCTCACTCAGGTTGGACCTGCCGGATACCTGCCAGGGGCCGGTGATACCGGGCTTCACCAGCATGCGGGTGGCATACAGTTGGTTGTACTGGGCCACTTCCTCAGGCAGCGGCGGACGCGGACCGACCACGCTCATGTCACCCCTGAGTACATTCAGGAACTGCGGGAACTCGTCAATGGAGTACTTACGAATGAACTTGCCCACCTTGGTGACTCTGGGGTCGTCCTTCATCTTGAAGATGAACCGATCCGTCTGCCCGGTCTGCTCCGCCAGTTCCGACTTCATCTTGTCGGCGTTCACCACCATGGAACGGAACTTAATCATCTTGAACGGCTTGCCACGGCGACCCACACGGGTCTGAGTGTAGAAAATAGGTCCTCTATCGGTCACCTTGATGGCAATGGCCACCGGGATGGTAATAATCGCGGTGCCAACCAATGCCACCAGCGACACCACAATATCGAACACACGCTTCTTGAACATGGCCCACGGCGAATACTGCGGCAGGCTGATGGTCATCACCGTGGAACCCTGAATCACACGGATGTTGGTCTCATGGCCGCTCACATCCACCGCGGAGGTAATCAACGCCACCTCCAGGTTCATGGCCTCCACGTCCAGCACAAACGTGTTGAAATTGACCGAGAACCGGTGCATCACATCCGTTACCATCACCGTCTGCACGCCCATGGACACGGCGCGTTCGGCAAAATTCTTGCAATATGGCAACGTGGCGATATCCCTACCACAAATCTCACGGATCCGCTGCTTAAATTCAGCGGTAACATCAACGGCCTTCACATAGCCGGTCTGCGCATCCAGCCCAATCGGGCACACCGCAATGGCATGGTAGTTCAGCTGGCTCTTCCGGCTCAAAAACTGCAAGGCATGCTCAATGCCCTCCAGCGAGCCGACCACCACGGTGCCATACGAGTACGTGCCCCGCTTGCGTTTGAACAGCACGAATTGACGGACGGCAAGACGCACCACCATGGTGACCAGCAGCGCACACAGCAGCTCCAGCACCGTGGACAACAGTGACACGTAAATGTTCAGAATGAACTCAAACGCGCAAATCATCAGCCCCGCGAACACAGCCCCTTTAAACAGGAGCACATTCAGCTGGCAGCCATCCCCCATTACATGGCGGTGATATACCCCCACACTGTGCAGGCAGAAGACCCACACCAGCGCACAGACCACCACATACGCCCACAGATTGATATGGAAGTGGAAGCAGGAGGAATACAGGTTAATTTCGCTCTGCGTCATCAGCACCACGACCGCGGCGAGAATAAACGAAAGCATGTCGCAGAACATCAGAAGAGCATTGACGAAGAAGCGCTAATACGCGACGCTCAATACCCTCCTCCTGGAGGTCTCCTTCAAATCCGTTCCCACACTGCCGGCCTGGGACATTTTCCTTCTCTTTCTCATGCCCCACACCCATAAGGGGGCAATCGATTTTAGAATAGCGTTAGAACCGTACAACATTCCAGACGCGGTTGCATACCCTCGTTGCGTAGGGGACGAATACACCCTTGCAGATTTTCTGTGGAAGGCTGTGTGATAGCTAGGCGACAATCTGCGAGCGCACGCGTCGTGGTGCCTGCGCATGCTGACGAAACCTACGCAATCCGCGCACAAATCATGCGAGACGGGCAACAGGTAGCGAGAGCATCAGCAGAAGCCCAGCAAGAGCATCGCAGCAAATGAGCATGAAATCAATAGCACGATACCTTAAGCAACATCAATTTGAATGTTTGATTATTGAAACAAAACAGTGTACAGTATTGTTTCAATAATCAAACAGTAGATAGTTTGTATGAAAAATCAAACAGGTACACAATGACTGAATTCCAAACCCAGCTCAACTCGACCAACCAATTGACCACTTCAATCCAAGACGCACGAAGAGCCAAAAACATGACCCAGACAGAACTCTCCACCATCACCGGGATTCCCCGTCCCTGGATCAATCAGCTCGAACACGGCCATATAGAGAATCCAGGGTTTACCAAGCTTCTTAAAATCATGGATGCGTTAGAAATGCGCATATCCGTAAGCTACGCCATTCACGAATCAACGCAAGATTCACCGGAAGAAAAAACCTCACCAGCCCCCACGGCTACCACACTCGCCGACGCTTACGCGAACCTCGCAAAAAACATAGAGCATTCCTCCCAGGCCTCTTCAATGATTCCCTCTGTGAGCACGGTAATACAACAATGGAAAACCATCGAACAGTCGAATCTCACAGAAGTCAGCAAACACCTAGGGGGACTCCTTAAGAATTTTGGACAAAACTACGCCGACACATATACCGCATTACAAAAACCGGTCAAAACTCATCGAACAGCAAGCCAAAGGACTCGACGAGCACGAAGCCAACACTAACGAAGAAGCTTAATTTCCCATGCCTGACAAAAAACTCATCGTATTCCTTGAAGGACAGCGAATCGGAATCCTGCAAGAAGACATATCCGGAAAGCATTCCTTCACCTACGATGTCAACGCTCCCACGCAACTGTCCCTATCCATGCCAAGACGATCCGGACCATGGACCGGCAAGCCCATAGAAGCCTACATCGATGGCGTGCTCCCAGACGATCCCATGATGCGTAGAACAATTGGCAAACAATATGGAGTCAATGGAAAGGGAACCAGCGCCCTAGAGAATTGTAACGATTCCGCTTTAGAGAACCGGAAGATTCTCATACAAAAAATCGAAGAGGGGCTTGTCAAACAATGTAAACGCGTTGAAAGTTGGTTCGCCTGAGTCAGGCAACGATTTGGGAGCGGATGGGGGCGGGGGTTACCGCACGGTGTTTGCGCATGCTTTTCAGGATTTTGCGGATCGCACCGTTCGTCTGTTCGGCGGCGACGCAGAACATGCTGAATTCGCGGCCATGCGGGTCGGCGATGTCTTTCGGCTGGGGAATCATCGGACGAATCATCGAGGACTTCTTGATTACCGACTGAAGGCGTTCCTGGATGGTCAGTCCGGCAATCATATTGTTGCGAGCGCAGTAATCGCACATATTCGCGAAATCGTCAAGCAGGAACGTGTATCGTACGGCGGCTGGCGCCAACGTGACGATTTCCTTGCGCTGCTGCTTTTCGAAGCAGAGGATCAGGTCGGCTTCGTCGGCCATCTGTCGGGTCAGTCGTCGGGAACGGAAACCGCTCGACTCAATGCCGACGCTTTGCATAAGGCGGCCGCTCGACGGATCGATCGGATGCATCGGCAAACCACGCGTGCCGGCGCTCGATACCTGCACGGTGGTGCCGTTCAGATAGTGGGTCATCAGAAGCTCGCCCATAGGGGAACGGCAAATGTTGCCCGTGCAGACGAACATGATGTGCATACCAAACCCCTTGAAAACTTCTTCAACCAACGGTTTTCCGCGACGCAAAGCCTTGCGGTGCTCTGCAGCGCGCTCTCACAACCTGCTATTTTATCGTGAAGCATGCCATTTGCGAAAAATCGTGCCCAGAGCTTCACAACACCCGCCATCGGCAAGACGTTTCAGCATACTTCGAGGGTGGCGAGGAGTGCGCGGTGGTCGGAGCCGGGGATGTATGCGGTTTTGAGGTTGCCTACGGTCACGCCTTTGTCATGCACGATATGGTCGATTTCGGCGATCGGCATCATGGCCGGGTACGTCATGTGCAGGCCTTCGCCCGCCTGCTGGCCGGAATCCAGGAAGCGGCTGCCGAGCAGGTATCGGAAGCTGGCGTGGTCCCATGTGGAGTTGAAATCGCCCATCAGCACGTACAGATTGTCGTAATGCTGCAGTTGGGCGAGCGAGTCGAGACTACGGTTCCACAGACCTTGGTTGCGGGGGCGCGGCGAGAACGGGTGGACGGAGCCGAAGCGCACCTTGCTGCCGCCGAAATCGATCGTCGCGGCGGAAACGCTGCTTGATTCCACGGGAATGAGGCTCTGTTTGGCGTTTTCCATCGGCGCGGCGCTGTACAGCACGTTCACACCGCCGTTGTCATGCCACGTTTGCTGCGCGGCCACGGAATACGGCAGATAATTGGCGATTCCGGCGCCGTTGAGCCGGTTGAGCAGATCCCATGACACTTCCTGCAGCGCGAGCACTTCCACATGCTCGTTTTTGACGATTTCGACGATCCGATTGGCGTCGGCATGCCCTTCCTTGGTGTTGAAGGTCATGATGCGGGCGTACCGGTCGGACGTGTTGGGCAAGCCATCGGACGAGACTTGCGTGACTGCGGTGCTGGCCGCGTCGGAAATCGTTTGCTGCGGCCTGATATAACCCCAATGCCAGCCGATTTGCACAACCACGCACACCACGCTGACGGTGGCGAGCAGGACGCGGCCGCCTATTGCACGGACGGCTATCGCGGTGATCGCAATAATCAAAGACAGCATGCCCAGCCACGGCATCAGCGCGACGATAAGCGGCACGTACCGTTTGCCGTCGAGGTTGTTGGGCAGCATGCGCAGCAGCATGGCCAGCAGGATGACGGCGGCGACCAGCCAGAGCACCGCGGTCAGAAGGTGTGTTGCTGCGGTACGGCGGGTCATGCCATGTTGCGCGCGGTCGAGAGGGCGGCTGGCGCATGCTTTGTCGAGCTGCGCGCCCAGATCCTCGATTTCGCTTTCGCTTGTGCGTTCGCGTTCGGCATCGTTATTGCCGCCGTTCTCACGCTCGCTTTCGCAGGTTTGCCGCATGGTTGCCTTTCATTACGTTCCCGTTCACCATACGCAACACGGCACGGGTGCGCCACCTCCTTCCCGCGAGGTTCACAGTGCTTTTACGTGCACCCGTACCGCATGCCACTATGCGGACATTTCTCTCATTTCCTACTGCGGGGAATGGCGGCACTTGAGCAAACCACGCTCATGACATGCCTACGGAACGGCGAAAATGCGGTAAGGGCGGACAGGTAAGGCTAGGCGGCGTGGGGGTGGACGCGATTGAGTGCGCGCTGGACGGTGTCGCGGGTGGAGCCGGCGCCGTTGCCGCGGACGCCGAAGAAGACCATGACCACCATGATGAAGCAGATGGTGGCGCTCACGCGCAACGCCCACTGGATGCCGAACACGTTCGCCACGGCATACATGTTCTTTGCACCTCCAATGGCGGCCCAACGCACAGACGTGAACGTTTCCATCAGAATCACCAGCACGGGAGCGCCAATGGCACCGGCGATCTGGCGGACCGTATTCGTCACGGCCGAACCGGCGCTCACTTCCTCGGGTTCCAGGCAGTTGAGCGACCACGTGGTAATCGGCATGAGCACGAATCCCATGCCGATTTGGCGCACGAACTGCCAAATCGACACCCACCAAATCCATGAGGTCATGGAAATCAGGCTCATCATGATGGTGCCGAACAGCAGGGTGATCGAGCCGATCAGCGCCACCGGACGCGCGCCGAAACGGTCGAGCGCCTTGCCGCCGAAGAACTGCGCGATGCACTGGCCGAACGCGCCGGGCAGCATCACCAGACCGCTGATGGTGGCGGAATAGCCTCGGCAATCCTGAATGTAGAGCGGCATGATCACCATGATCGAGCTGAACGCGAAGAACGACAGCGCGGCGGTGACGGTGCCGACGGTGAAGCTTTTGTTTTTCAGCACGCTCAGGTTGAGCAGCGGAGGCTGCTTGGACGGGTCGGCCGACTGCCGGCGAGCGCCGTGGATCTGCCGCAGCACGAACCAGACGATGCCGACCACACCGATGAGCATGGCGAGCCACACCATCGGATGTGTGAACGGATACGATTCGATGTTCGTGAAGCCGAACATGAGGCCGCCGAAGCCGAAAATCGACAGGCCGACGGAGAAGAAGTCGGCTTTGGCGGACGCGTCGCGCGTGCCGAAATTACGCAAGCCGAAAATCGCAAGAAGCAGCGAAATAACGCCGATGACCGTCAGTGTGAGGAAAATCGATCGCCAGCCGTTCAAATCGGTCTGCACACCACCCAACGTGGGGCCGATCGCGGGCGCGACGCTCATGGCCATGCCGACGGTGCCCATCGCCATGCCACGGCGCGAAAGGGGGTAAATCGAAAATACCGTGATTTGCAGGACCGGCCACATCACGCCGGTGCCGACGGCTTCCAGCAGACGGCCGATCAAAACCAGTACGAACGATGAGCCGAGCCAGGCGAACACCGAGCCGAGCGTGAACACCGCCATCGAAGCGATCACGATCTGGCGGGTGGAGAATCGGCGGGTCAGGTAGGCGGTGAGCGGCACCATAACGCCCATGACGAGCTGGAAAACCGACGTCAGCCATTGGCCGGTCGTGACGGAAATGCCGAAATCGGACACGATGGTGGGCAACGCGGCGCTCAACTGCAGCTGCGTGAAGTTGCCGACGAACGTGATAAAGGTGAGAATGGCGATCGATACGAACGCGGCATGCGTCAGATGGTCGTTTTGGTACGATTCCTCGCGCGTGAGCGGGCAGGATAGGCTGTGGCGATTGTGGCTGACGTTTTCCTTGCTGTTGCCGCCGTTGTTGTGGCCGCCGTCGCTGCCGTTGCTTCCGTGGACATCGCGGTTCGGACGCGGTTTTGTCTCCGGTTCCATATTCTTCAGCAATTAAACCCCTCCGTTTGCAGACTGCACAAGTCTAATACCGTGGGTAGCCGGAGCGTGCGGCAAGGGTGCGGGAAGTCTCGTATAACGGAAGTGTCGGTGCGGCGGAAATCAGGCTTTGCCGAGCATTGTCAGCACGATCAGCACCACGTTCAGAGCGACTATCAGCACGGCGACCGCGATATTGACGGCGTGCTTGACCGGACCGTCCACATACTCCCCCATCAGCGTGCGGTCGTGCGTGTAACGCATCAGCGGAATAATCGCAAACGGAATGCCGACCGACAACACGACCTGGCCGACGATCAACGCTTCCGTCGGATTGCTGGCGAACCACAGCACCACCAACGCGGGCACCAGCGTCACCACACGGCACGCCCACATCGGCGCTTTGATGCGCAGCAAGCCATGCATGATCTCACTGCCCGCATATGTGCCGACCGACGTGGAGCTCAGGCTCGACGCAAGCAGACCGACCGAGAAAATCGTGCCGATCACCGGGCCGAGCACATGCTGGATGGCCCGTTGCGCGCCTTCGATGGTGTCGGTGCCGGTCATGCCGTACAGCGAGTTCGCGGCGAGGATGAGCAGCGCGAGGTTCACCGAGCCGGCAAGTATCAGCGCCCAGGCAACGTCGATTTTGCTGCCGTGAAGTAGCTTTTTGATGCTCGGCTTCGCTTCGCCGGGGGCGTAATGGTCGTTGACAAGCGTGGAATGCAGGTAGATGGCGTGCGGCATGACCGTGGCGCCCAGCATGGACGTGGCCATAAGCACGGTATCAGTGCCTTTGAAGCGTGGAATCAAGCCGGCGACGACTTCTTTCGGATTTGGCGGGGCGATGAACAGACCGGCGATGAAACCGAACGTAATCACCAGCAGCAGGCCGATGATGAGTTTTTCGAAAATGCGATGCGTGGCGCCTTTTTCGAAAATCAGCAGCACCGTCGACACCGCGCCGATGATGCAACCGCCGACGAACAGCGGCAGACC
>OATL01000637.1_pt1 | contig 14772 bp, 9 predicted proteins | sample 1476011 | NCBI WGS metagenome assembly OATL01 (sample SAMEA2579975, study PRJEB22360) | human gut metagenome | biome: human gut; feature: human-associated habitat; material: faeces | place: Denmark | collected 2008/2010
CAGCAAAACAGGGGGTTTGTTTTCCAAACAAAGCGCCCCGCCATAGGCGGGCCGGATTTACATTGGCGATGCGTTAGATTGTAACGACACCAATCAGTGTGACAACTGTCAGGATAGCAGCCAGACCGTAGAAAACCCATTTACCCGCAGGTACGTGGATTTTCAGATCGTGCATCGCGTGGTGCATACGGTGTAAACCACACCACAGCGGCAGAACGATCATCAGGAACAGGAATACGCGACCAATGAAGCTCTGCGCGAACGCCAGAACGCGCTCGTAGCTCAGCGCATCACCCGGAAATAGCCCCAGTGGCAGCAGAATACCAACCAGCAGGATCATCACCGGCGCAATAATTGCGCTCCACATACCACCGGCCCCGAAGAGGCCCCAGAATACCGGTTCGTCAGAACGCTTTGGATTTGGATTAATCATCTCAGGCTCCTTACCAGTACAGGGCAACAAACAGGATTACGATGGTGGCAACCACAGTTACCGCCCAGAGACTTTTGATAATTGGCTCTGGTCCCATTTTTTCGTCTTTTACAATGATATTGGCTGCTTTTGGTGCCAGCTCAAACCAGGTTTTGGTGTGCAGCAGGGCTGCCGCCAGAGTGATCAAGTTAATGATCACGATAACCGGGTTTTGTAAAAAGTCGACGAATCCCGCCCAGGCTTCCGGGCCATTTTTCAGGGCAAACAGCCCGAAAATCAGTTCAATGCTGAACCACACAGCCGGAACCGCCGTGCCTTCGCGCAGCATGTAAAAGCGATAAAACGGCAATTTTTTCCACCAGGTGGACGTCATTGGCCGTACATACGGTTTACGTTTAGTCGTCATGTTGCACTCCTTAGCGTGGTTTCAGGGTCGCGATAAGAAAGTCTTTCGAACTTTCTACTTTGCCCTGCTGAATGGCCGCAGCCGGATCGACGTGTTTCGGGCAGACTTCGGAGCAGTAGCCCACGAAAGTACAGCTCCATACGCCGTTCTGGCTGTTCAACTGCGCCATACGCTCCTTCTTACCGTGGTCGCGGCTATCTTCGTTATAACGATGCGCCAGCGTAATGGCAGCCGGACCGATGAACTCTGGGTTCAGGCCAAACTGCGGGCACGCGGCGTAGCACAGACCACAGTTGATGCAACCGGAGAACTGGTGATACTTCGCCATCTGCGCCGGGGTCTGGATGTTAGTACCCTGATCCGCGGTGCGGGAGTTGCCGATGATGTACGGTTTGATCGCTTCCAGACTTTCGATGAAGTGGGTCATATCGACCACCAGATCGCGTTCAATCGGGAAGTTAGCTAACGCTTCAACCTTCATACCGTCGGTGTAATCACGCAGGAAGGTTTTACATGCCAGTTTTGGCACGTTGTTAACCATCATGCCGCAGGAACCACAAATCGCCATACGGCAGGACCAGCGGTAGCTCAGGTCCGGTGCCAGGTTGTCTTTGATGTAGCCCAGCGCATCCAGTAATGAGGTAGTTGCGTCATAAGGCACTTCATAGAATGCGCTATGCGGTGCGGTATCGACTTCCGGGTTATAGCGCACCACCTCAATTTTCAGGTTTTTCATCTCAGCCATTCGCCTTCTCCTTCTTATTGGCTGCTTCCGCCTTATCGGCTGCATCCGCTTCGCCACCGTAAACGCGTTTAGCTGGCGGCAGCGTAGTAATCTTCACGTCGCTGTACTCCAGGCGAGTCGTGCCATCAGCATCGCGGAAGGCGAGGGTGTGTTTGAGGAAGTTGACGTCGTCACGCTCGGTGCAACCTTCGTCCAGACGCTGGTGCGCGCCGCGAGACTCTTTACGTGCCATTGCGGAGTGCGCCATACATTCAGCAACGTTCAGACCGTGACCCAGTTCAATGGTGTAGAGCAGGTCGGTGTTGAACACGCTGGAAGTGTCGGTGATGCGCACGCGCTTGAAGCGTTCCTGCAATTCTGCCAGCTTGTCGATGGTTTTCTGCATCAGTTCTGGCGTACGGTAGATACCGCAGCCTTCTTCCATGGCCATGCCCATTTCGTCGCGGATCTTAGCCCAGTTTTCGCCGCCATCCTGGTTAACCAGATCTTTCAGGCGCTGTTCAACGCCAGCAACCTGAGCATTGATTGCTGCATCGTTGCCATTACCGGCAGTAGATGCGCGTTCCATAGCTTGCTCACCGGCCAGACGACCGAAGACCACCAGTTCCGCCAGCGAGTTGGAGCCCAGACGGTTCGCACCGTGCAGACCAACAGAGGAACATTCACCCACGGCGAACAGACCTTTAATGCGGGTTTCACAGTTCTGATCGGTTTCGATACCGCCCATGGTGTAGTGTGCGGTCGGACGTACCGGAATCGGTTCTTTAACCGGATCGACGCCAACGTACGCTTTCGCCAGTTCGCAGATGAACGGCAGACGTTCATGCAGTTTTTTCTCGCCGAGGTGACGCAGGTCGAGATAAACCACATCGCCACGTGGCGTGGAGATGGTGTTGCCTTTACGCCATTCGTGCCAGAAGGCCTGAGAAACTTTGTCGCGTGGACCCAGTTCCATATATTTGTTTTTCGGCTCGCCCAGCGGAGTTTCCGGGCCCATGCCGTAATCTTGCAGATAACGGTAGCCATTTTTGTTGACCAGAATACCACCTTCACCGCGGCAGCCTTCGGTCATCAGGATACCGGAACCTGGTAGACCGGTTGGGTGATACTGAACGAATTCCATGTCACGCAGCGGAACGCCGTGGCTTAGCGCCATACCCATACCGTCACCGGTAACGATGCCGCCGTTGGTGTTGTAACGATAAACGCGACCCGCACCGCCGGTAGCCATAACGACCGCGTTAGCACGGATCTGCACCAGCGTGCCTTCCATCATGTTCATTGCTACCAGGCCGCGAACATGACCATCATCAACCAGAATATCCAGCACGAAATGTTCGTCAAAACGCTGGATCTGCGGGAATTGCAGAGAGGTCTGGAACAGCGTGTGCAGCATATGGAAGCCGGTCTTATCGGCGGCGAACCAGGTACGCTCGATTTTCATGCCGCCGAAGCGACGTACGTTGACGCTACCATCCGGGCGACGGCTCCATGGGCATCCCCACAGTTCCAGTTGGGTCATTTCGGTTGGGCAGTGGTGGACGAAATAATCCACGACATCCTGCTCACACAACCAGTCGCCACCCGCTACTGTATCGTGAAAGTGATATTCGAAGCTGTCATGATCCTGCGCGACAGCGGCGGAGCCCCCTTCTGCAGCAACGGTATGGCTACGCATCGGGTATACTTTTGAGATTAGTGCGATTTTTGCATTTGGATTTGCCTGCGCGGCAGCAATTGCAGCACGTAATCCCGCGCCACCGGCGCCTACAATGGCAAGATCGGCTTGAAAGGTTTGCACGACATTCCTCCAGATTGTTTTTATCCCACAGCCCCGTACTTCAGGGTAAGTGCCTGAAAGTTACGGTCTGCGAACGCTATTCCACTGCTCCTTTATAGGTACAACAGTATAGTCTGATGGATAAGTCTGAAATTTGACGAGATCGATTTTTTTAGTGCGCAAGAGGGCTAAATTATCACTGAAGATGATTAATTTAATTACTAAACCATCAGATCGTGCTTTTTTTAGTCACTGCCCACCCTTGTTTGATTCCTGCGTAAAATTTGTCTCGCCGTCGCGTTGCGAGTAGACTTCGTGCCCTTGTCAAAAACTGGAGATTTAACTATGAGCGAAACGGCATCCTGGCAGCCGAGCGCATCCATTCCTAACTTATTAAAACGCGCGGCGATTATGGCGGAGATCCGTCGTTTCTTTGCCGATCGTGGAGTGCTGGAGGTGGAGACGCCTTGTATGAGCCAGGCGACGGTAACCGATATTCATTTGGTCCCGTTTGAGACACGTTTCGTAGGCCCCGGGCATTCGCAGGGGATGAATCTCTGGTTAATGACCAGCCCGGAATACCATATGAAACGCCTGCTGGTTGCTGGTTGTGGGCCGGTATTCCAGCTGTGCCGCAGCTTCCGTAATGAAGAGATGGGGCGTTATCACAACCCTGAGTTCACTATGCTTGAGTGGTATCGACCGCACTATGATATGTACCGGTTGATGAACGAGGTGGACGATCTCTTACAACAAGTGCTGGACTGTCCGGCAGCAGAAAGTCTTTCTTATCAACAAGCTTTCTTACGTTATCTGGAAATTGACCCGCTCTCTGCCGACAAAACGCAACTGCGGGAAGTGGCAGCGAAACTGGATTTGAGCAACGTTGCCGATACTGAAGAAGACCGCGACACGCTTCTACAATTGCTGTTTACCTTTGGCGTAGAGCCAAATATTGGCAAAGAAAAACCGACCTTTGTGTACCACTTTCCAGCCAGCCAGGCATCACTGGCGCAAATCAGTACCGAAGATCATCGGGTCGCTGAACGCTTTGAGGTTTATTATAAAGGTATTGAGCTGGCGAATGGTTTCCATGAATTGACGGATGCCCGTGAGCAGCAACAACGCTTTGAACAAGATAACCGTAAGCGCGCGGCGCGCGGTTTGCCGCAGCACCCCATTGACCAGAATCTGATTGAAGCCTTGAAAGTCGGTATGCCTGACTGTTCCGGCGTGGCATTAGGCGTTGATCGTCTGGTGATGTTGGCGCTGGGCGCGGAGACACTGGCTGAAGTCATCGCCTTTAGCGTTGACCGGGCATAATTCTGAAAAATTACTGAATTAACCGCGAAGAATGGCGTGATAAGCGCCATTCTGTAGCATATGTTTTCATTTTTCCGCTAAAGGCCACAATTTAAGACTGGATATTTGATATCATCCAGGTATCAATTCTGTATTGGTTTTTACGCTGCCCGCTCAATGTTGGGCAGTGCAGTTCAGTGGGCGCGTTTTATACACGCGCTGAAATGAAGGATGGTTTCATGCCTCACACGATAAAAAAGATGAGTCTGATAGGACTCATATTGATGATCTTTACTTCCGTATTTGGATTTGCCAATAGCCCATCGGCTTATTACTTAATGGGTTATAGTGCGATTCCCTTTTATATATTTTCTGCATTGTTATTCTTTATTCCATTCGCCTTAATGATGGCTGAAATGGGAGCTGCTTATCGCAAAGAAGAAGGCGGTATCTATTCCTGGATGAATAATAGTGTCGGACCACGTTTTGCCTTCATTGGTACATTTATGTGGTTTTCCTCTTATATCATCTGGATGGTGAGCACCTCCGCGAAAGTTTGGGTACCGTTCTCAACATTCCTCTATGGTAGCGACATGACCCAGCACTGGCATATTGCCGGACTGGAGCCTACGCAGGTGGTTGGTCTGCTGGCAGTGGCATGGATGATTCTGGTCACCGTCGTTGCTTCAAAGGGGATTAATAAAATTGCCCGCATTACTGCGGTGGGCGGTATTGCAGTAATGTGTCTGAATTTAGTATTGCTGTTAGTAAGCATTACTATTTTGTTATTAAATGGTGGGCATTTCGCGCAGGATATTAATTTCCTGACATCACCGAATCCAGGTTATCAGTCCGGTCTGGCAATGCTATCTTTTGTGGTATTTGCTATTTTTGCCTATGGCGGAATTGAAGCGGTTGGTGGTCTGGTCGATAAAACGGAAAATCCAGAAAAGAACTTTGCCAAAGGTATTGTTTTTGCCGCTATTGTTATTTCAATCGGTTATTCGCTGGCAATATTTTTATGGGGCGTCAGCACAAACTGGCAGCAGGTATTAAGTAATGGTTCCGTTAACCTCGGCAATATTACCTATGTGCTGATGAAGAGCCTCGGGGTGACGCTGGGTAACGCACTGCATTTGTCACCAGAAGCGTCATTGTCGCTGGGCGTATGGTTTGCGCGTATTACCGGACTTTCGATGTTCCTCGCTTATACCGGTGCGTTCTTTACGCTTTGCTATTCACCGCTGAAAGCCATCATCCAGGGAACGCCGAAAGCATTGTGGCCGGAACCGATGACGCGCCTGAATGCGATGGGGATGCCGTCTATCGCCATGTGGATGCAGTGCGGGTTGGTTACTATCTTCATCCTGCTGGTTTCGTTTGGTGGCGGTACCGCATCGGCGTTCTTTAACAAGCTGACGTTGATGGCGAACGTGTCTATGACACTTCCTTACCTGTTCCTCGCGCTGGCTTTCCCGTTCTTTAAAGCACGTCAGGATCTCGACAGACCATTTGTGATTTTCAAAACGCATTTGTCGGCAATGATTGCGACGGTGGTTGTCGTACTGGTGGTGACATTTGCGAACGTCTTCACCATCATTCAACCTGTGGTTGAGGCCGGAGACTGGGACAGCACATTGTGGATGATTGGCGGCCCTGTCTTCTTCTCGCTGTTAGCGATGGCGATTTACCAGAACTATTGCAGTCGCATGGCGAACAAACCTGAGTTAGCTCTCGACTGATCATATGAAATCCTGCAACTCATCGTCTCTCCGGCGATGAGTTGTCAGGAAGTAATGCGTATGGATGATACTCTCCGGGGCCAGTGATAACTGAAGATGATGTTAAGCTGCTAAATGAGCCACGTTGACATCATTTGGCAGCTTCATGCATTACAAACTTCCCGCCTGACGACCTTTGCCCGCAGAAGTTAATGTTCTCCCCGTTTGTTTACCGTTGAGGCTTTCCAGACGCATCTGGAAGGGCGGGAATGGCATATCGATACCGTGGGCATGGAAGCCTGCCAGAATTAGCTGGTGAATCTCATGGCGTAGCGGCATGCGGTGACCCATTTCTGCGGCGTAAATACGCAGCTCGAAAATCTGAATCCCCTGTTGCAGATCCACCAGGAAGACTTCCGGTGCTGGGTTGTCGATCACCAGTGAGCAGCGACGCGCTGCGGTGAGCAGGATTTCCGTCACTTCTTCACTGTTGGCATCGGCAGGGGCCGGAATCGTCAACACCACGCGCGTGACCGAGTCAGAGAGCGACCAGTTGATAAACTGCTCGGTAATAAACGCCTTGTTCGGCACGATTATCTCTTTACGGTCCCAGTCGCTGATGGTGGTGGCGCGGGTGTTAATTTTCGTCACGCTACCAGTAAGATCGCGGATCGTTACCGTATCGCCAATGCGAATCGGTTTTTCGAACAGGATGATCAGGCCAGAGATAAAGTTGGCGAAAATTTCCTGCAAACCAAAACCGAGACCAACACCGAGCGCGGCAACCAGCCACTGCAATTTCGACCACTCAATACCAATCATTGAGAAGCCGACCAGCCCGCCAATCAGCATCAGCAGATATTTGGTGATGGTGGTGATGGCGTAACCCGTACCCGGCGTTAAATCCAGGTGCTGCAAAATCGCCAGTTCCAGCAGCGCGGGCAGGTTGCGCACCAACTGCGTGGTGATGATAAACACCAGAATGGCAATCAGCACCGCACCGAGGGTAATCGGCTCCAGGCTTTCCACGCCCTGTACCGTGGAAGTGACATCCCACAGAGAAATATTTTCAAGGAAGCCGAAAGCGGAATGGATTTCTGACCACAGCACAATGACCGAAAGCAGGGCGATCAACATCAAAATTGAGCGCACCAGCCGCAAGGATTGCGCACTGATGGCATCGAGATCGACTTCGCTTTCATCGACTTCAATTGCTCCTTCCGGGCTACTGTGATGATGCGCTTCCTCTTCGCCACGCGCACGCTGCGCTAACATCTCTGCCCGGCGATGCTTCGCCCGGTCAAACGCCAGCCTGCGGCGCTGGATCAGCATCCAGCGGCGGATAACGTGATAAACCACCAGTAGCAGGAACCAGATGGCAACCGAGGTTTCAAGCCTCGCTAACAGTGCCTGCGCCGTTGCCAGATAACCCACCGCCGACGCCAGAATAGCGACCAGCGGTGCGCTAATCATCATGTTCCACAGCATATGGTTGGTAATGTTGTCGCCGCTGCCTTCTTTGTTGAGATACAGCGGGATCCCGGCCTTTTTCAGGCTGAGGGTGACCACCGCCAGCGCACCGCAAATGAGGATAAAGCAAAGCCGTCCCAGCGAACCGGAAAATTCGCGGTCGTCGAGGTTATCGAACATCATCAGCGCCATAATCAGTGGCACAATAAGCCCGATGCTCATCAGGTAGTAGCGCATCCCACGGGAAACGCGTTCACGCGGCCAGCCAAAATGAGCGATAAACAAGCCGTTCGGGCGGGCAAAGGTAGCGCAAATCATCACTACCCACAGCAGCGGCACGGTGGCCGTTACACCATCGCCAATCGCGACCGCCAGCGGATAAGGCCACGCCTCGCGCAAGCCGTAACCCAGCGTCATCCACAGCACCGGTAGCGGTGACGCGACGAGAATCGACCAGAAAAGAGTGCGTAACGTCAGCCAGAAGTGATCCTGAGTCACTTTGCCGACTTTCGCCGCCGAACGTTCAAGAAAACGGGTGAAATAGCGGCGTGAGTAAATACTGCAACCGACCAGAATCAACGCGCCAAACAGCGGTAAAATTGTCTCTTTACTGGTCAGCATCATCACACTGGCTTTGCCCAACTGACTGAAGGTGTCCAGCGAAATGAGACGACGCAGATCCTGGGCGATTTCCAGCGGCCAGGCGATGGTCATCGGGCGCACGTCAGAGGTCCAGAACAGATAGCGGTGCGTCGCTTCATTCACCTCTTTCAGCGCATCCTCCAGTTGCCCGTTGGAGACTTTCAGCTTGGTCAGTTCCAGTAGTAGCGTGTCTCCACCCTGCAACAATGAGTTCAGCAACTCACGCTGAGTGCGTAGCTGTGCTTCCAGAATACGGTTTTGCTCGGCGGTCAGCGGCTGACCGTCGGCCTGATGAATTTGCCTTAGCTGCGGCTGTTTATTAAGCAGATCCTCATAACGTAACCGTTGCACACGCAACTGCGCCATTTCGGTATCAAGTTGTTGTGGTTTTGGCATTTCCGGCAGCCGTGCCACCTGCGCCCGCAACGCTTCGCCGAGCAGGTTGGACGAGCCCAGCCATTGCGACTGTTCACGCAGCGTATTCAACGCCTGCCGGACCTGTAACGTCTGGCTGGCAGCCTGACGCTGTTGCGAGGCAACGAGATCCATCCGCTGCGCCTGTTGATTCAGCGCTGCCGATAGTTCGCGGTTAATTTTGAATTGCGCGACGATATCTTTCGGCAAATCGGCACTGTTTTCTGCCAGTAATTCGGTACTTTCCAGCGCCCGCTCCGCCTCAAGCTGACGTTGGCTGTTCAACTGATTACGTAAGGCCTGCAAATATGCATCCAGTTGCTGGCTCTCTTTTTCCGCCAGCTCTGAGCGTAAACGCGCTAATTCCTGGCGGTTATTGGCGGACAGCTGCGCCAGTTCCAGTTCATCGACGAGCGCTTTCAGGCGTGCGGAGTCAGACTGCAACGCGAAATTTTGTGCCTGATTGAGCGGGGAATTGCCGGTAAGCGTCCCCAGGCGGCGCTCGATTTCATTTAACTGACGGCGGGCATCGGTTTGCTGTTGCGGCAGTTGATTCAGCGAATCGGCAATCTCGCGGGCGCGTTCCTGCTCTTGCTGGGCCTGACGGCTTTTATCCAGCAACTGGCTGCTGACCTGGAGAATTTCCTGATTCAGCGCGTCGGTAGACATTCCCGGTGACACGCTGCGCGGCTCGTCACGCATGTTGTTTAATTGCGCGCGCAGAGTAGCTGAGAGTTTCGGATAATTATCAATGACTTCTTGATATTGCTTGATGCGCTCAAGGGAACCTTTTCGTTCCTCAAGCGCATTTAAGGCAGACTGGAGCGCCTCTACGACTTCCGGTTGCGCGGGTTTCGCCGCTTTTGCCTGCTCCAGTTCTTGTGAGATTTGTTTGCTATCGGGGGCCGTCGCGGCGTACGCCCCCCAACTGAGGCACCAGGCCATCAGAAAAGTGATAATCAGGCGCACGTCAGCGTTTCCTTTGATGGATTAGGCCTGGTCTTTTTTGTCGTCAACCAATGGGCTGGCGTCGTGTTCTGCTTCGATCTCTTCAGCAGGAAGCGGGGAGGGTTCAGCGTCTGGCGTAACAAAGGTTTCGGTAGATACTGCCAGCGGCTGGCCAATTTTCGTGACAGACAGGCTTTCCAGTTGCTCAACCAGATTCACTTTACCCGGTGCAAACAGGTTGATAACGGTGGAACCGAGTTTAAAGCGACCCATTTCCTGGCCTTTCAGCAGTGCCACAGAACCGTCGTTTTCCCCGGCAGGCCAGGTCCAGCGCTTGATGATACCTTCGCGCGGCGGCGTAATGGTGCCCGCCCAGACCGTCTCAATGCTGCCAACAATCGTCGCCCCGACCAGAATCTGCGCCATTGGGCCAAATTCGGTATCGAACAGGCAGATCACGCGTTCGTTACGGGCAAACAGATTCGGCACGTTCTGAGCGGTGAGATGGTTAACGGAAAAGAGATCGCCCGGCACGTAGATCATCTCACGCAGAATACCGTTGCACGGCATGTGTACGCGGTGGTAGTCACGCGGGGAGAGGTAAGTGGTCACAAACGTACCGTTGCGGAACAGGTCCGCCATCAGATAGTTGCCTGCCAGCAGGGCTTCGAGGCTGTAGTTGTGGCCTTTGGCTTGCAGGATTTTATCTTCTTCGATTTTACCCAACTGGCTGATAACGCCATCGGCAGGCATAACCAGTACATTCGGATCGGTATCGATTGGGCGTACTTCGTCACGCAGCGGACGGACAAAGAATTCGTTAAAGGTGCGGTAGCTGGCGGTATCCGGCTTTTGCGCCTCTTTCATGTCGACCTTGTAGTATTTAACGAACAGATCGATAACCAGTTTTGTCAGCCATCCTGCCCGCTTGCTTGCGCCCCAACCCGCCAGGCGAGTAAGCCATAGTTTCGGCAGAATGTACTGTAGCGAAAGTTTAAATGAATTTAACAAGGTAGCCTCCAGGCCATTGTTTTGTCGTTCCTGATCCGGCCTACATGCCGGATCCTGAAAAAAGGGGACGATTCTAACGACGGTTAGCTTAATTGTCAGTCATCCGTATCAGAAAAGTTTTTACGCGTTTTTACCTGCGCCATGCTTTCCAGAATACGGTGATAGTTTTCGAAACGGGTTTCCGCGATTTTCCCTTCCTCAACCGCTTCCCGGATAGCGCAGCCCGGATCGGTATCGTGTTTGCAATCGCGATATTTACACAGACCTAAGTAGTCATGGAATTCGACAAAGCCCTGAGTGATTTGTTCCGGCTCCAGGTGCCAGAGGCCGAACTCACGCACTCCTGGGGAGTCAATCACATCACCGCCGTGCGGGAAGTGATACAGCCGAGCGGCGGTCGTGGTGTGCTGACCGAGACCCGAGTTGTCAGAGACATCGTTGGTCAGGATCTCTTTTTGCAGCCCCAGCAGCGCGTTCAGCAGGCTGGATTTACCGACGCCAGACTGCCCGGCAAAAATGCTGATGCGCCCGGTCAACGCCTCTTCCAGCGGTTTCAGCCCATCCTGAGTATGACTGGAAACCATCAATACGCGATAACCGATATTGCGGTAGATATCCATCTGCTCGTTGACGAACTCCATGCCTTCGTCGTCCAGCAGGTCTATCTTGTTGAGCACAATAATCGGCTCAATCTGCAAGGTTTCGCAGGCCACCAGGTAACGGTCGATAATATTGAGCGACAGCTCCGGCAAAATGGCGGAGACAATGACAATCTGGTCGATGTTGGCGGCAATAGGTTTCACGCCGTCGTAGAAATCCGGACGCGTCAACACCGAGGTGCGCTCATGCACCGCTTCCACGATCCCTTTGACATTTACTCCTTCCGCCGCCGGTTTACCCGGACGCCAGACTACGCGGTCGCCGGTCACCAGCGAACGGATGGTACGGCGAATATTGCAGCGGTGAACGTCGCCATCTGCGGATTCCACATCAGCGTGCATACCAAAGCGGCTGATGACGATACCTTCATCAGGCCCGCCAAACAGATTGTCGTCGTAGTCGGGCTTCTCCTTAGACGTTTTAAGACGACGCTGGTGATTGGCGTTCACGCGGCGCTGCTGGCCTTTGGAGAGTTTATTTTTACTCAATCGTACAGACTCCTGGTCGCCCCTGATGGGCAAAACATCTATGATACACGCAATTGTGGATCAATATAGTCACTGTGAATGGGTGGAAAATAGCATGAGTGCCAATGAAAACAACCTGATTTGGATCGATCTTGAGATGACCGGTCTGGATCCCGAGCGCGATCGCATTATTGAGATTGCCACGCTGGTGACCGATGCCAACCTGAATATTCTGGCAGAAGGGCCGACCATTGCAGTACACCAGTCTGATGAACAGCTGGCGCTGATGGATGACTGGAACGTGCGCACCCATACCGCCAGCGGGCTGGTGGAGCGCGTGAAAGCGAGCACAATGGGCGATCGTGAAGCTGAACTGGCAACGCTCGAATTCTTAAAACAGTGGGTGCCTGAGGGAAAATCGCCGATTTGCGGTAACAGCATCGGCCAGGATCGTCGCTTCCTGTTTAAATACATGCCGGAGCTGGAAGCCTACTTCCACTACCGTTATCTCGATGTCAGCACACTGAAAGAGCTGGCGCGCCGCTGGAAGCCGGCAATTCTTGATGGTTTTACCAAGCAGGGGACGCATCAGGCGATGGATGATATCCGTGAATCGGTGGCGGAGCTGGCTTACTACCGCGAGCATTTTATCAAGCTGTAAATTTTTTCCTGGTCACGTAAGCGCCGTAATCCACTTGCGGTGGCGTGATTTTGACGCTAAATTGAACGTCTTGCCGATAATTTCAGCACTTGAGATAAAAACTCAAAAAAAATTTTTTAGGGGGGTTGCAGAGGGAAAGATTTCTCGTATAATGCGCCTCCCGTAACGACGCAGAAATGCAAAAATTACGAAAGCAAAATTAAGTAGTACGCGGGAATAGCTCAGTTGGTAGAGCACGACCTTGCCAAGGTCGGGGTCGCGAGTTCGAGTCTCGTTTCCCGCTCCAAAATTTGAAAAGTGCTGCAAAGCACAGACCACCCAAGCGGGAATAGCTCAGTTGGTAGAGCACGACCTTGCCAAGGTCGGGGTCGCGAGTTCGAGTCTCGTTTCCCGCTCCAAAATTTGAAAAGTGCTGCAAAGCACAGACCACCCAAGCGGGAATAGCTCAGTTGGTAGAGCACGACCTTGCCAAGGTCGGGGTCGCGAGTTCGAGTCTCGTTTCCCGCTCCAAATTCTTCTCTCAATAAAATATCCACAGCGACGCGATGCGTTATTGCTGGTTTTTGTTGTCTCTGACAAACTCTTGTAAACAGAGTTATCCACAGCCTCAGGCCGTAATCTTAATTTCAAAGAAACTTCGCACGGTGAATAGTATTTTTTTAACATATTGATAGATAAGTTAAAAATTAAGATTTCGTTTTGTCGTATCGATCACTTGACGATTTTTTCCGGCTTGAATTGCAATGCGTTTTTATTTTTATTCACAAGCTGTGGATGAATCAGGCGTCACGCGGTAACCCTTTTTCAATCACCCGAACCAGACGCTGTTTTTTCGGTAATTGCACTTCGACCACGCACGCATTTCGCCTCTCGATTTGCTGCGCAATCGCCCACGCTATGTGCTCATCAAGAAGTGGGTGCTCACCTTTACGACTTTCCAGCGCTGTCAAAATCGTTTCATCCCAGGGGGCATTGCCTAATGCTACGGCGATATTACGCAGCCAACGCAGGTGACCTATACGGCGAATCGCCGAACCTTCCGTGACTTTTAAAAACTTCTCTTCACTCCAGGCGAATAACTCAATGAGTTCCGGTGCGTGTAGCGGCTTACGCGGGCTGAAATCGTCTTCTGTAGTGAGTTGCGAATAGCGATTCCACGGGCAGATAAGCTGGCAGTCATCGCAACCGTAAATACGGTTTCCCATTAACGGTCGCAACTCTTCCGGGATCGCCCCTTCCAGTTCGATGGTGAGATAAGAGATACAGCGGCGAGCATCGATGGTATATGGCTCGACGATGGCACCGGTCGGGCAAATCGTCATACAGGCCACGCATTTACCGCATCCTTCCTCGACTGGTTGATCCACGGGTAGCGGAATATCGACCAGCAATTCGCCTAAAAAGAAGAACGAGCCGGCCTCGCGATTGAGGATAAGTGAGTGCTTACCTGTCCAGCCAAGACCTGCTTTTTCAGCTAACGGGCGCTCGAGAATAGGCGCAGAATCGACAAACGGTCTAAAATTCAGCGAAACACAATGTTGCTGAATCATCTCGCCCAGCTTTTTGAGTCGGTTGCGCAGAAGCTTGTGATAGTCACGGCCCAGCGCATAACGGCTAACATAGCCGAGTTTGGGATTTTTCAGCGTGCTGGCAAATGCGGCGTTAGCAGGAAGGTAATTCATCCGCACGCTGATCACGCGCAGCGTACCGGGCAATAATTCGTGAGGACGAGCACGCAGCATACCGTGACGCGCCATCCAGTCCATTTCGCCGTGGTATTGTTTGTCCAGCCATGCTTGCAGTTTGGGCTCGGACGCGCTGAGATCGGTATCGGTAATACCTACCTGCTGAAAGCCCAGTTCCAGCCCCCACTGTTTAATTTTTTGCGCTAACTGATTGAGATCGAGGGGCTCTGACATGACGGACCATACAATGAAGAAAAACCCCATAAGTATACCACACACCGTCTGGTACGCCGACGATATCCGCCGCGGAGAACGCGAGGCGGTAGATGCGCTGGGGCTCACACTCTATGAGCTGATGCTTCGCGCTGGCGAAGCCGCATTCCAGGTGTGTCGTTCGGCTTATCCTGACGCCCGCCACTGGCTGGGG
>OATL01000643.1_pt1 | contig 14556 bp, 10 predicted proteins | sample 1476011 | NCBI WGS metagenome assembly OATL01 (sample SAMEA2579975, study PRJEB22360) | human gut metagenome | biome: human gut; feature: human-associated habitat; material: faeces | place: Denmark | collected 2008/2010
TCCTGCTTTCTACGGCCAGGGAAGCGGCCCTTACACCAACATTCGGCACGCGATCAGTTGAGACACGAAGGTTTTCGCAGGAAAACGGATGCGATTCAAGATTGACGGGGACAAAAGGACGCGTTTTCCTCCATCCCCAAGGAAGCAATCGATAGCGCTCGCCAGAAAACTAGCCCATCTACTACGTTTGACTCGATACCCCCGACCATAGCCGCTTTTCATGAAAAATCGGAGGCGTTCTACCTGCGATTTTCATTTCGCATTACTTGCCGTGGTCGAGGGTTGCCACCTAAACGTAGTAGATGGGCCCATTTCGTGGCAGGCGGGTCACGTGACAGCCCTCGCAAGGCCAAAATGATCCGTTTCCCTCTGTCCACGGGGCTCAAGAGCCGTTACGGATATGGCGCCATTTCAAAACTATGCCGGATTACGGGGCTAAAGCCGAGGCCCTCATCCATACCTTCATTTTTTGAAAAACGGCAGGCTATCTACCTGCGGTTTTGTTTTTGCGATTTTCTATATGGTCGGAGGTTCGCTATCCAGCCCCGTAATCCGGCATAGTTTTGTTCGCGGCGGCACAACCGCGCGCTTAAGCGCGGGGCCGGTGGGGCATTTTTGCCCCACCGGCCCCTATTCCAGCTCTGTTCTAGCGCCATTCCGGCTTGGTTTCTACCGTGGGAGTCTTGTCCGCTGCGACTGGGGTGCGGGCGGTGTCCATAGTCAGACAGTGCTTGGGGCAGCTCTCGATGCACTCACCGCACACCACGCAGGCATACGGGTCGATCGACCACGTTCCACCCTTGCGATCGACTGCGAGCGCGCCCGCCGGACAGCGACGCGCACACATGCCGCAGCAGATGCACGCGTCCATGTCGTTGACGATATGCCCGCGCAAGCGCTCGGGTGCCACGAGCTTCTCCTGCGGATAGCACACCGTTACCGGCTGCTTGACCATAGAGCCCAAGGCCGTCTTGGCAAATGTCAGCAAACTCATGCCGCGCCTACCTTTCCGTGCAGCTAATGCAGGGGTCGATGGTCAGGATAATCATGGGCACGTTGGCAAGGAGCACGCCCTGCAGCGCATGTGTCAGACCCGCCAGGTTCTGCGACGTCGGCGTGCGCACGCGGAAGCGGTCCAGGTTCTTGGTGCCGTTACCGCGCACATAGTAATACGCCTCGCCGCGCGGCTGCTCAATCACAACCTCGCCGCGCGCACCGTCGGCCGGCGTGAGCTTGGTGCGCCCGCCGATTCCGTCGTGCGGAATCTTGCCCACAAGCTCCTTGATGATGTCCATGGCCTGCGTGACCTCGGCACAACGCACCTGGCAGCGGGCATAGCAGTCGCCGTCGGTCGCCACGATGGGCTCGAACGCGGCCAGGTCCGCATAAGCACCGTCACCGAACATGCGCACGTCGTAGCCCACGCCCGAGGCGCGCCCAAACGGGCCGACCATCGACAGATCCAGCGCGTCCTTCTTGCTGATCACGCCCACGCCATGCAGGCGCTCGCCGCAGCTATTGTCGTCCAAAAACGTATGCACCAGGGCCTCGTAGTCGGGGCGCATGGCGTCAAGCGTCTGGACAATACCCGCCAGCTCGGAGTCCTCAATGTCGTGCTTAAGGCCGCCGATCTCGTTAATCGACAGAATCACGCGCCCGCCGCAAGTACTCTCAAAGATCTTGAGAATCTGCTCGCGCAGGGTCCACGAACGATAGAACAGCGCCTCGAAGCCAAAGGCATCGGCGAGCAGGCCCAGCCACAGCAGGTGCGAGTGAATGCGCGAAAGCTCGTGCAAAATGGTACGGATATACTGCACGCGGCCAGGCACCTCGATGTCGAGCATGCGCTCGCAGGCGCTGGCATAGCCGCAGCTGTGGCCCACGGCGCAGATGCCGCAGACGCGCTCGGCGATGTAGCCAAACTGGTGCATGTCGCGCTTTTCGGTGAGCTTCTCGAGTCCGCGGTGCACAAAGCCGATCTGCGGAATTGCCTCGATAACGCGGTCGTCATCAATCACCAGGTCCAGATGAAGCGGCTCGGGCAGCACCGGGTGCTGCGGGCCAAACGGAATAACGGAGCGATGTGCCATGGACCTTACGCCTCCTTTTTCTGCTTGTCGCGGGCGGCCTTGGCGGCAAGCGCCGCGCGGACCTTGGCCGCTTTCTCAGGATCCATGGCGGCGAGCTTTGCCTCCATCTCAGCGGCCTTGAGCGCGGCCTTCGCAACAGCTTCGTCATGCTGAGCATCGGAGCCGGCAGCCGCAGCGGGCTGGGCGGCAGCAACGCTCGCAGCATCGCCGGCACCTGCGGCGCCCTCCCCCGCAGCAGCAGCGGCGGCCTTTTCGGCTGCGGCCTTGCGCGCCTTGGCCTCGGCGGCCGCGCGGACCTTCATGGCCTTCTCGCGCGCGGCCTTCACCTCGGGCGTGATAACGCTCATGGGCTCGGCAGTCGAAACCTGGTAGAAAAAGCCCTTAAAGTCGATCTGCATATCGGTAATGGCAAGACCAAACAGGTCGTGGGCCTCATTTTCAAACGGGAACACCGCGGGGTAATACGAGCTGATGGACGGAATCTCCTGGTACTGGTCGATGCCCTCAACCACCAGATTCTCGATCGCATAGCTGCCGTCCTGCGCAATATGTTCCTGAGCAGCGTGAACGTTGATAAACGTATAGACCAAGCGATACGAGCCGTCGTCGACGTTGCGCTCGGCGTGCATTTGCACAAAGCGCGCACCGACGCCCTTGAGCGCCTGGACATGCGACAGGAGCTCGTCGATCCCAACGGTGGTATAGATAGCCTTTTGCATTACTCGGCCTCCTTTGCAGCGACGGACGCGGCGGGCGTCCCAGCAGGTGCGTCGCCAGCGGCGGGCGCGTCGCCGGCCTCAGCCGCGGCCACAAACCCGTCCTCGCCCAGCTCAACGCCACCGTCCCAGGTGGCGGCGCCGCCCACGGTGAGCGGATCGCCGCCGGCGCGCATCACGGCCTCCTTCTGGTCCAAGATGCCGCACGCCTCCACGATGGCATCGATCACCGTCTCGGGGCGAATGGCGCACCCGGGCGCGTACACATCCACGGGAATCGCGCGGTCCACGCCGCCGATCACGTTGTAGGCATCGCGGAACACGCCGCCCGAGCACGCGCAGATGCCGCACGCCACCACGCACTTGGGCTCGAGCATCTGGTTGTAAATCTGACGCACGACGGGCAGGTTCTGGGCATTGACCGACCCCGTCACCAAAAAGATGTCCGCATGCTTGGGGTTGCCGGTGTTGACCACGCCAAAGCGCTCCGCATCGAACAGTGGGGTAAGCGAGGCCAGCACCTCGATATCGCATCCGTTGCAGCTCGAGCCGTCGTAATGAATAACCCACGGTGAGCGCGACATTTTATGATCCATGGATGCCGCCTCCTAAATAAACACGTCGACGAGGATGGGCATAAGGTTGAGCAGGCCAAACACCAGCGCCACGCCCCAGCCGAGCTTAAAGCAGCTGCGCCAGGTGCTGCGTGCGAAGGTGTTGTCGATCAGCACCTCGACAAAATACGTCGCGGCCATCACGACCAGGGCTACGACCCAGCTCACCGGGTTGTCCCAAACAAAGAACATGCCCACCCACATCAAAAACAGCACGGTCTCGCACCAGTGCATAAGGGTCATCTTGGCCAGCGTGCCGCCGCTCATCTCGGTGGCGACGCCCTGGACAATCTCCTGATGCGCGTGATGCGAGTACGAAAGGTCAAACGGCGACTTACGCAGCTTGATGGTGAGCACCGCGAGCAGCGCAAGGAAAATGGGCGCGCTGTACACGATGATGGGCGCCGACCGCCCCGTCACGGCGATGGAATCAAAGCTGTCGGTGGCAAGGTAGAGGCCCACGCTCATCAGCAGAACGGCGGGCTCGTAACTCATAACCTGCAGCAGCTCGCGATCGGCACCAACCTGGGCAAACGGGCTTTGCGTCGAGGCGGACGCCAGCACCACAAAGATCGCGGCGAGCGTAACCATAAAAGCGCACAGCAGCGTGTTGGAACCCGACACAAAGATGCCGCCGCCCACGACGGTAAAGATGAGCGCGCACGCCATGTAAGTATCGTCCATGGTGTTTACGCTGGCAGGGGCCTTGCGCAGCAGCTTGGCAACGTCGTAGAAGGGCTGCAGCAGGCGCGGGCCCACGCGGCCCTGCATGCGGGCCGAAAGCTTACGGTCAAGGCCGTCAATCAGGCCGCCCACAAGCGGCGCCAGCAAGGCAAACGCCACGGTGCCCATAAAGATGCCCACGACACCCGAACCTTCAAAGTACTTACCGCGCAACACCGAGGGCGCGCTCATGGCAAGTCTCTCGGGCCCAATCCACGCACAACACAGCAGCGCAAACAAGATAATGCTGCAGCACACGACGCTACCCGCGGGACCAATACGCTTCTCGCCAAGGGCGTCCACCGAGTACCAATTGCGCTTTTCGGCCTTCACCTCGCGTCCCATCGAGCCGCGGAAATGGCGGTAATTGTCGGTTCCCACACCCGAAAGATATACGTTTACGTGCGGTTTGTTGCTCACGCGGAATGAAGTCAGCAGCACCACGGCGATAAAAGCCACGATAACCACCATCAGATACATGGCATCCTTGCCAATAACGTACGGCACGCGGCCAAACACCATGGCCAAGTAAGGCGACACCAGACCGCTCGAGATAACCGGGAACGCCACGCAGCACAGAATCAGCAGCGCGGCGATGGTGTTGAGGGCCATCCATTCGGTCTTATGGACATTGACCTCAACGTTTTGAGCCGTGGGGTCGACGCCCGAAAGCTTGGCAAGCCACTTGCCCCAGAAGAAGAACGTCGCGGCCGAGCCAAAGGCAAGCACCATGATCATGAGCACGTTGCCGGTCTGGGCAAACGCCACCAGGGCGCCCCACTTGGACACGAGCATGCCAAACGGCGCCACAAACATGCCCATGATACCCAGCATCATCAGGCGCGTCAGGTGCGGCATGCGGCTGAACATACCGTCCATGTCCTCGATATCGCGGCTGCCGATATGATGCTCGGCCGTGCCCACGCACAGGAACAGCAGCGACTTTGCCACCGTGTGGAACAGGATCAGGAAGATGGCGGCCCACACGGCCTCGGGCGCGCCGACGCCCAGGCAGGCACTGATGAGGCCCAGGTTGGAGATGGTGGAGTACGCGAGGACGCGTTTGGCGTTGCTCTGCGAGATGGCCATGAGGGCAGCGAGCAAAAACGTGATGGCACCCACGCTCGTGACCATAAAGCCGGTCACGGGATAGATGGCATAGAGCGGGCTGAGCTTGACCATCAGGAACACGCCGGCTTTGACCATGGTTGACGAGTGCAGCAGGGCACTCGTGGGCGTGGGGGCAACCATGGCACCCAATAGCCAAGTGTGGAACGGCATCTGTGCGGCCTTGGTGAGCGCGGCAAGCGACAGCAACAGGACCGGCATCACCAGCAGCGCGGATTGCGCGGTTCCGGCGCTGGAAAGCTCGATCATGCCCGAGATGGTCAGCGGCATGCCGTTAACGTGCAGGTACATGAGTCCGGCCAAAAACGCGATGCCGCCCAGCATGTTGAGGATGATCTGCGTGAAAGCGTTTTTTATGGCCTCGGGCGTGCGCGTGTAGCCAATCATGAGGAACGAGCACACGGTGGTGATTTCCCAGCCACAGAACAGCCACTCAAGGTTGTCGCTTGTCACGATGACGAACATGGCCGAGAGGAACAGGAACATAAGCGCCAGGAACTGCGGGCGTCGGTCGGGCGCCGCCTGCCCGCGCAGCGCTGCCTCGTGCTCGTCGTGGGCCTGGAAGTCCTTCATGTAGCCCAGGGCGTACACGCAGATAAGGCTGCCGACAATGCCGACGGCAAGCACCATGATCACACTCATGTAATCCAGGTAGAGCGGCGTGGCGGTGACAACCTCGGCCGCGGGCAGCGTCATGGCAGCGAAGGCAACCGAACCCACCAGCTGCACCACGCCGAGCACCGTGGTGAGCGTGCTCTTATATTTACGCGCGTTGTACAGGATGACGGCGCACAGGATCACGTCGATGACGGAGCTGATGATCGAGAGCACATGCGAGGTGCCGGGGGCAACCTCGAAGCTCTGCGGGCCCGTGCCAAAAAACATGACGGCGACTACAACCGTCACCGCCATAATGATGCCAGAGCCTACAAGCCCTACCGCATCGCGGGCGCGGTCACCGCGCGCGAGCAGCATGCCCAGCGCCGGTACCAGCGGAAACAGGGTAAGGAAATACAGTAGCGTCATACCATCACTCCCCCATGCAAAAACGCTGCAATTGTTTAACGTTATAGCTCAGTTGAGGAGTAGCGGCGGCGGGTTTTCGGTCAACTGGGGAGTTTTAGGCGTACGGGGTAACGAGTCTGTCCGCTTTGGAGCAGAGAGGCGACGCTCCCCCTATCGCGGCGGCGGGCGCACGGGCCACTGCGCGCGGTTTATTAACCACTTTGGAGGATGTTCCAGTAGGCTCACGACGGTCCAAAAAGTTGGCGCGGCAAGAAAAATGCGCCCCTGTGGGCGCACCATCCCGTTCGCTATTCCGCCTTTTTAACGCGCGGCTTGCGACCGCGCGGCTTATCAACCAGCGCGGACTCACCGCTCTCGCGATACTGGCGGCACCAAGCCTTGACCGAAGACTCGCTGGGAATCTTGTGCTTGATCATGGCCTCGCGAACCGTTAAGCCGTTTTCCAAGCGGTCCTTGACCACGGCGAGCTTAACTTCGTACGAATAGGTGTGATGATGCGAACCGGCGTTGAGAACGGCGTCGGCACCGCCTACGGCATACGCGCGGGCCCACTGACGAGCCGTGGCCTGGGGAATGCCAAGCTCCGCGGCGAGGGCGCGATGACCGACCCCCTCTTGGAGGATCTCGACGGCGCGCTGCCTAACCTCGGGCGCATGCGTGCGAGTCCTAGTTGCTTCCGACATACCTGCCACTTCTTAGCCTTAACCGTTAATCTGCTTTCTTACGTGCATGTTAGATAGTAGCATTTTGCTGTTTGCGCGTAGCAGTTAATTAAAATAGACGCGGCGTTATCTGGGCATTTGGCACCAATTTACGACATTTCTTTATCGATTATTTACGCTGGTAGCTGACTCGCAGCCAATCGTCATTCGCCTGTCAACAAAATTGACATCTCTTTATGTCCTTTGGCATAGAGGATATAGTTATTAACCCCTCCCCCAATAATTTTGAGCAATCGGCAAGGCAGTAGACGTCCTTACTCCTCATGATTACCGCGCATTGCCATCCACCGGAGCAAAACAAAAAGGGCGGGGCCTGCTGCGCTTGCAGGCCCCGCACCGGTTGACACCCGACGGGACACAGCCGGGCGAGGCGGATCCGTGCTACCGCCCCGCCTGGCCGCGATGTTCAACTACAGCTCGTTGGCCGCGTGATACGCCGTGCGAATGGCGCTCGCAATGTCGGCGGTGCGCTCGCCCGAGCAGTCGCCCACGCAGGTCACGGGCACCGTCACGCCATCCAGGTCAAACGCGTTGGCCTTGGAGCCCACGGCCATCACCACGTAATCGCAGGCGATCTTCACCGGCTCCTCGGGGCCGTCCTCGGTGGTGTGCACGGCCTCCACGCCCTCGTCGGTAACGGCGGTCAGGCGGGTCTTAACGTGCTGTTCCACGTTGTGGGCGGCGAAGTCGCTCATGATCAGCGGCAGAATGGTCTCGGACTCGCCCGCGGCAATCTTGTCGAGCATCTCGACGATCGCCACCTCGCAGCCGTGCTGCAGCAGGTACTCGGCAGTCTCGGTGCCCACCAGGCCACCGCCAATGACGGCGACGCGCCCGCTGAGCTCCACCTTGCCGGCCAGCACGTCCCAGCTCGAGACGACCTTGTCCGAGTCGGCACCCGGAACGGGGATGACCACGTCGTGTGCGCCCACGGCCACAATCGCGGCGTCGGCGGCGTTGAGATCCTCGGCCGTAGCGGCATGGTTGAGCTCGACCTTCACGCCCAGGCCGGGCAGAATCTTCTCGTAGTACTCGACCGAGCGCATGATCTCGTCCTTGCGCGGAGGCGCGGCTGCCAGCACAATCTGGCCGCCCAAGTGATCGCTCGCCTCATAGACGGTCACGTCGTAGCCGCGCTTGGCCGCCACGCGCGCGGCCTCCAAGCCGGCAATACCGCCGCCCACCACGGCGACCTTCTTGTCGCCCTCGCCCGGCTTGATGGCGATGGTCGCCTCGTCGCCGTTCTCGGCATTGAGCACGCACGAGATGTACTTGCGGTTTTGAATCGCGTCGACGCAGCCCTTGTTGCAATTGAGGCACTCGCGAATGGGCTCACCCGTGGCGGCCTTCAGCGCAATGTCGGGGTCGCACATGAGCGAGCGGCCGTACGCGATGATATCGGCCGAACCGTCTTCCAGAATCTTCTCGCCGGCCTCGACCGAAACAACACGGCCGACAGTGGCCACCGGCACGGAGACCAGGGCCTTGACGCGCTCGGCCACGGGCAGCGTCCAGTTGTAGGGCATGGCGCCCATAGGCGGAATGGTGTCGCCCATGTTGCCGGTATGGTTGGCCTGTGCAACCTGGATCATGTCGATGCCGGCGCCCTCGAGCAGCTTGGCAAACTCGCAGGCCTCATCGGGCTGCAGGCCGCCCTTGCCGCGCGGCGTGCCGTCGGGGTTCTCCATGATCACGGGGAGCTTGTACTCCACCATCAGCTGCGGCGCGGCTTCCTTAATGGCGGCGACAACCTCGAGCGCATAGCGAACGCGGTTCTCGAACGAGCCACCGTACTCGTCGGTGCGCTGGTTGAGGATGGCCGAGCACAGCGAACCCACCAGACGGTCGCCGTGAACCTCGATGGCGTCGATGCCGGCCTGCTGCGCGCGGGCGGCCGAGGCAGCGATGGCCTCCTTGATCTGGGTGAGCTGCTCTACGCTCGCCTCGTTCACAAAGTGCTGCATGTCGTGGTGCAGCTTGGCGTAGGCCTGCTTGCGGATCTCGTTGGACTCGGCCATCTTGGCGGCAAAGGTCTCCTCGTCGCCGGCGGCCTTGGCCTCCTGCGCAGCCTTGGCGGCGGCCATGGAACCCATGACCATGCGGCCGACGCCGGGCACGTCGTACTCGGGGTGGAACAGCTGCAGCGCGACCTTGGCGCCGTGCTTGTGAACGGCGTCGGCCAGCGCCTTAAACGTGGGGATCTGAGCGTCGGTCGCCAGCTTGGGCGTGGGGCTTGCGGTCATGACGGGAGCAACGTCGCCGATGACGATGTAGCTCACGCCGCCACGGGCCAGGCGCTCGTAAAAAGCCAGGCTGCGCTCGCCAATGGAGCCGTCGCGCTCCTCGTAGCCGGTGGTCAGCGGCGGAAACATAATGCGGTTTTTGAGCTCAAGGGGGCCAACCGTAATGGGCTGAAGCAGCTTGGATGCAGGTGCGGTCATGGACATTCCTCTCTTGTAGGCGCGGCGGCGATGATGCCGCGTAGTTGTCTAGAGGATATGGCATGGGGGCACAGCGGCACAACGGAAATCGGCGAATATCAGGTGGCGGCGGGTGGATGGGGATGGGCGGGGCGGCCCGTCGGTTTGTCTCAATCTATAACAGTTACGCGGCAAAACCGGGTCTTACTGTTACAGATCGAGACATTCCTCTCGACCCATCCTCAACAATCTAGATCTGTAACAGCTAGGCCCACTTTTGACCCCTACCTGTTACAGATCGAGATAATAGAAACCATCCCAACAAAATGTCTCGATCTGTAACACCTATCGACCAAAACCGGCCCAGGCGTTACAGATCGAGACAAACCAAACCGTACTTCCGAATAATCTTGATCTGTAACAATTAGACGACAAAAATCACTCCTCGTGTTACAGATTTAGACAAACGGAGGCTGGCGCGCTGGTTTGTCTCGATTTGTAACGGCTAGACGTCCAAATCGGGTCCATCTGTTACAGATCAAGATATTGTTTGAGAAACTGTAGACCGTATCGAAAGATGGTCCTTGGATAATAAAAAAGCTCGCCGGCTAGGCCGACGAGCTGCAAGTTCTTGGTCGCGGGGGCAGGATTTGAACCTACGACCTCCGGGTTATGAGCCCGGCGAGCTACCAGACTGCTCCACCCCGCAATGTCTGGGCGCCTCATGTGCGCAAGAAAGAATATTACGCGGGAGTTCGGTAAACGGCAAGGAAAATCTCATAGAGCATAATTCCTTCATATTTATAACCCCTCAGCCCCTATCACCGTAAACGAATCGCGGCCGAGCGCCGTCGACGGCACGTATACAATGGTGCGCGTCCTTTTACGCCGACACCTGGAGTAGACATGCTGCTCGCTATCGATATGGGAAACACGCAGACGGCCATGGGCCTGTTTGACGGAGACGAGCTGGTGCAGTCATGGCGCATGCCCACCGACCGCTCTTATACCGCCGACGAGATTCATGTGCGCCTGATGGGTTTCTTTAAGATGTACGGCCTTTCGCTCGATGCGGTCGACGCGATCGCCTTTGCCGGCGTGGTGCCGCAGCTCTCGCGCGAGTGGCACGCCGTGGCCGACCGCATTGCCGCGGGCGCCATCGTCATTGGGCCGCAGACGGCCGCGGTGACCAAGCTGCGCGCGGCGCGTCCCCAGGCCGTAGGCGCCGATCGCGTCGCTAACGCCGTTGCGGCCGAAACTTTCTACGGCGCGCCGGCAATCGTGGTGGACTTTGGCACCGCGACCAATATCGACGTCATCGATGAGGACGGTTATTACATTGGTGGAGCGATTGCGCCGGGCATCCGCATTTCGATGGACGCGCTCGCCGCCCGAGCCGCCAAGCTCGCCAGCGTTCCGCTCGAGGCGCCCGAGCACGCCATCGGCCGCGATACCGAGGAGTGCATCAAGGTCGGCGCCGTAACGGGCGCCGCCGCCATGGCTGAGGGCCTGGTCGCGCGCATGAAGCGCGAGCTGGGCCGCGAGGATGCCACCGTTATCGCCACGGGCGGCCTCGCCAGCATCGTCGCCGGTTCGACCGATGCCTTCGACGTGGTCGACGGACAACTCACCATCAAGGGCATCTGCGAAATCTACCGCCGCATGCAGGAGCTGGGGTAGGTCGGAGGCGTAAGCCGAGCGCGAGCCGCGGACCAGACAGCACGGAAGCCCTATTCCTCAAAACTGAAAAATTTTCAATTTTGAGGAATAGGGCCTTCTGCTAGGCCTCGTCGCACAGCCACCTCGCCAGGTCCACGATCTGCACCCCATTGCGGTCCGTGGCTTCGTGATGCGTGCGGGCGAGGATTATCTTGGGATACGCGTCGCCAATGCTCAGCAGTGGTGAAATCTCGCGTTCAAATGTCTTATCCGAGCTGATGTCGTCGCTCACCTGAATGTAGAGCTTCTCGCTTCGCTTGATTGCTACAAAGTCTATTTCCTTTTTATAGAGTACGCCGACGTATACCTCATATCCGCGGCGCAGCAGCTCGATGGCCACCATGTTCTCGTACACGCGACCCCAGTCCATATCGCGTGTACCGAGCAGTGCGTATTTGAACGCGTGGTCTGCCAGGTAATACTTCTCGCCGCTCTTAAGGTATTTCTTGCCGCGAATGTCATATCGACGAACTTTATAGAAGGCAAATGCATCGCACAGGTACCCCATGTACGCACCGACCGTCTTGTTCGTTATCTTTAGCCCATCCGCATTTAATGCATCAGTAATGTTGCGTGCCGACGTAATGTTGGAAACGTTGTCCATCATGTAATCGGCAATGCGCAGCAGCGCCGATTCGTTTCTCACGTTATGCCGCTGCACGATATCTCTCACAATGAGCGTCTTGAAGACGTTGGAGAGATATTGATAGCGCTGCTCCTGCAGTGGATAAGGGTAAGAGCCGGACATACCGCCGGTTCTCGCGTACTCATCGAAGTCGCGGTCGACCTCGCCCTCGTCGCCATAGAGACGATACTCCTCAAACGAGAATGGGAAAACCTCGATCTCGAACGTACGCCCCGTAAAGAGCGTCGACAGATCGCTCGACAGCAAAAAGGCATTCGATCCGGTAATGAATATGTCGTACTGCTCCGATGCGTGAAGGCTATTGATCGCACGCTCAAAACCGTCGCACATCTGAACTTCATCGATAAGCAGAAAGTTTTGTTTGCCGGACACTCGATGCTCTTTTACATAGGCGAGCAGCGCGTGATACTCGAGCAGGTTCTCGAACTCATCGAGGTTGTAGTTGATATGGATGACATTCGAATTGGACAGATGTGCCTCCACGTAATCGCGGAGGGCCTCGAGCAATTTTGATTTACCGCTACGACGGATGCCCGTGATGACCTTGATGTCCGGCACGCCAATAAGACTCGTCAACGTGTCCATATATGACGTTCTATTGATGAGTTTCATCGGGGCCTCCTCGCGGTCTTTTATCGCTATTCCTCAAAAACGAAAAATTTTCAGTTTTGAGGAATAGGCTCTATAGCGAATATACCTCGCGAAAGACCGAGCTGCCTTAATCCTATTCCTCAAAAACGAAAATTTTTCAGTTTTGAGGAATAGGGCACTGGCAACCCATTCCCCAGATAGGCGAAACCCTCCCCGGCACAGGCCGAAGAGGGCTTCGTTGTCATCGTTATCTTTGAGCGCGGGCGCCTCGCGTTACAGTCCGCGAATGCGCACGGCCTCGGGCGGAAACTCCTGCTCGCCGGCATCGGTCTTGATGGTCGCGCGGCCCCAGATGTCCAGGCCCGCAAACACACCGACCGCAAGCGGCAAACCGTTGGGCGACACCGCCGCAACTTGGCGGCCCAGCAGCGGCACCATGTCGAAGTACTCGCCCAGCACGGGAGCCAGCGGCCCTGCGGCGCCTTGCGGCGTGTTGGCAACAACCGCCCAGGCGTCCACGCGGACCAGCACGGCGGCGGCCAGCGCCTCGACCAGCGCTTCGTCAGCCACATCTACACCGAGCTCGCTCAACGCCGAACGCTCAATATCCACCGTCACCGCGGCAAACATGCCCGCGGCACCGGCACCGCCGTTGACGGCGACGCGCGCGAACGACGTCTCAAACGCAGGCGCACCGCACACGATATCGCTCGGCCACTGGATGCCCACCTTGCCGGCAAGCCCCAGGCCCGGCGTTGCGGCCGTGCCCGCGAGCGCGTCCATCATGCCCATTGCGGCCACAAACGGCAAGCCGTGGAAGGCGTGCATGTTCACATCGGGGCGCACGACCAGCGAAAACGTCAGCGATGCATCACCCGCGCTCCACGCGCACCAGCCCGCGGACATGCCCTCGCGGCCCGCGTCACGCGCCGCGTCGAGCTCGGTACCGGCGGCAACAGCATTCATCTCGATCATCTACATACGCCCCAATTCGCCCACGATATGGCCCACGCGATCCTCGGGCTCCTTGACCTCGACGCCGTTGTAGCGGAAGAACCGAGCCGGGTCGTGCATCAGGTCCTCGAGCGGCACCAGCACAAAGTCGCGCTCGCCGATCAGCGGATGCGGCAGGCGCAGCTTCTTGCCGCCGTGAGTCTCGCCATCCATCCACAGCAGGTCCAAGTCGATGGTGCGCGGACCGTTGGCCTTGGCCTTCTTGGAGCGGTCGCGCCCCAGCTCGGCCTCGATCTTCATGAGCTCATCGAGCAGTACCAGCGGCGCCAGCTCGGTCTTGATCTCGATGACGGCGTTGGCAAACGCGTCCTGGCGCGTCTCGTAGGCCGGCTCGCTCTCGTAAATCTTGGAGGAGTTGGACACGCAGGTGAGTGGAATCTCGGCGATCATCTCGCGTGCGGCGCGGATGTTGTCGCAGCGATGCCCCAGGTTGGAGCCCACGGCCACAAACGCGCGGCGCGGCTGTGGCTTGGCAACCGCCCAGTAGCCGTTCAGGAACTGCGCAAAACCCGCGGCGTCGTGCACGCGCACGATGTTGGCACCGGCCTGGATGGCGCCCAGGCACACGCCAAACGTAGCGGCATCGCGCTCGGCGGTCTCGGTCACGCCAGAGACGGCGCCCACAAAGCGCTTGCGCGACACGGCACACATGAGCGGATAGCCCAGTGACGCCATCTTGGCAGTCTCGCGCTGGATGACGATGTCCTCGTTAGCCGACTTACCAAAGCCCGGGCCAGGATCGATGCAGATGCGGTCGCGCGACACGCCGGCATGGATGAGCGTGCGGGCCTGGTCGGACAGAAAGCCCATGACGCGGCGCATGATGGGCGCCGAATCGGGCAGGGTGAAGCGGCGGAGCTGCGAGGTGGGCACGTAGGCTTCCTCGCGGCGGGCGCTGCGGCGCATCATGGCGGCCAGGCGGTCATTGGGCTCCGATGCGGCCTCGGTGGCCTCGGGCGCGGGCGCGACGGTCTCGGCGGCAGCAGCCTGCTCGGCGGCCGGCGTCTCCTGCTCGCTTGCAGGCTCGGTCGCGGGCTCCGGATCGCCAAACGGCAACGAGGGCTGCACCACGCCGCCCGGAAGCTTGGCCTCCGGCTTAGGCTCGCCCAGCAACTTGCCGCGACGGCGGCGGGCCCGCACGTGGCGG
>OATL01000650.1_pt1 | contig 14472 bp, 8 predicted proteins | sample 1476011 | NCBI WGS metagenome assembly OATL01 (sample SAMEA2579975, study PRJEB22360) | human gut metagenome | biome: human gut; feature: human-associated habitat; material: faeces | place: Denmark | collected 2008/2010
CCGGCTCCGTAAGATACACGAGGAATTTTTGATTCGGCTGCTCGTGGAACATGCGGTAGCGCACGGTGAACGGAATGTACCGTCCGTCGTTCTCATCACCGATTTCCGGGGTGATGAGTTCAACCTCACGCAGCACCTCATCGGTGGCATGCTCGCCTACCAATGTTGCTACATCGTCCGCGTACTGCTTCTTATCGTCGCGCCAGAATACGATGCGCCCGCGTTCACCTGGCTGGCTGAAACGTTTGGCGAGCAGCTTGGTTACCTGACTATCCTCACTCATACGGTTCCGTCCTTTTCTTCGCTTCAGCGTATCGAGTAGCACGAGCAGCACCAATTTTCACTGCACTGCCTTCCTCTATTAGGCTCTTCAATATTCGTTGAGCCTGCCTTTCTTGCACACCCAGTATCCGTATGGCGTCAGAGATAGAAATGCTCGCATTCTTACGCAGCGCATCAAGAATACGCTCTTTCTGGGATGGAAGCACCTCAATGGCGGCATTCGGAGCAGCACTCGTTTTTGAAGTTGTTCCTTCCGCAATCCCGTCATCAGAAAGCGGATCCCGTCGTAATCCCGTCACAATCCCGTCATCAGAAGACGAATCCCGTCGTAATCCCGTCACAATCCCGTCATCAGAACCTGTCTCTGAGCCATTGCGATAGATATTGATGCGCAGATCCGTATCGCCGCCGAGGAATTCCGGTTCAGGCAATCCGGCATCGCGCACCTCCTGCAGAACGCGCAGGATGCCGCTCCCCCAGTGCTCGATATAACCCATGTATTCAAAAGCAGAGGCCAATGCCTCGTTGCGAATTTTTGAATAGCCCTGCTTCATACGTTCAATGGTCTGTCCCATCGGCAGACGCCCGGGCGAAGTGATCTCCAATCGATTATCGTAAATCGCGATCTGAATGCTTGAATGGTCGATATAGCTGCGATGCACTATCGCGTTGACGATCAGCTCTCGAATGGCATCCGGCGGAATCTCGTACACATCCTGCCGGTACACGCCCTTGAACCGAGCGCCCATATGGATGTTACGCAGCACATACTGGTAGGACTCCTCAATAAGCTCCTGCGGAGTGCCGGCGGACTCACGTCGATCCACGAACACGGCTTTGGTGGTTCCTTTGAATACGCCGCATTGCACCACGGATCGGACGGCCTCATTGCCTGTCAGAATCGCATAGGCGTTGGTGGGCACCAATCGCCCGTCTTGTTCCGCCAGCACACCCCATTGCAGCAACTGTTTCTCCGTAACCGTTTTGACTTTTGCAGGGTCTTCGGCATTATCCTTCGCGGTTTTCGCCAGACTTGCGCACAGTGCCTCGATGTCTTCTTCCGTTATGGACAGTCCAAGGCACTGTACTTGGTCGAAGCTCCGGCTGCTGCCTTCGATGGTCAGCTCCCGAATGGTGGGCTGATCGGCTTGACGCGTGGTGCCAGCTACGCGAACGAACGTTCCTTGCTCCTGGCCGAGCGACTTGATATGGTACGGACGCTGCAAGCCGGGAGCGATCTCGGCTACGATAACCGTCTTGCCGTTCACATCATGCATGGTGATGTCGGGGATGATCATCGGCTCGCAGCTATTAACAATGGCGTCCGAAATGGAATCCATCACCGTGAACACCTTATCTTCGGCAATACCAACCACGCGAAGCGTTTGGTCTTCGACACCGAACACCAAACATCCACCTTGCCCGTTGGCGAACGCCACCGCGGTTTTGGTGTAGTTGATGCTCCTGGAGGGAGGCGTGAGTTTGTACTCCACATTCTTGGATTCGCCGTTCAGCAGTGTTTTCAAGTCATATGGCATTACGACCTACACTTTCCATTCCATATCTGAAACCGTTTTATACCTCGCCAATCAAATCAAATTAAGCGTTATACCGAGGTCGTATGCCTTTATTTATTTTCTCGGCATATTCTTTTAATTTCTTACAGTTTTTCTCGCTCCATCCGTGAGCCGCGACCCATTCAGCCATTGCATCACCAGGTAAATCAATTCCTTTATCATGAAGTTGCAGAAGCCGACGAACAACTATCTTCTTCTCATGGCCGCCTGAAATAGCATTATCGCAATTAACCATTTTGGTTATATGCTCAAGACCTTGCACGACCTCAGGCAACAGAGACAATTCCTCCTCATTCCAAGAAAGGTCATTATTCAGACTTTCTTCCGTAAGCACCTCGGCTTTTGTTTCTTGAATCCAAATTTTGAGTGAATCAACCCACTGCACGACACATAATGCAGTTATGCCGCGCGATCCCACTATCGTGCCAAGATCCTCTACGCTCGGATACATTGCAAGGACAGGCCCGTCAGCATTGAACATAAGCCTGTTCCGCCCAAAAATAATATCGACATCACTTTGTACAGACAATCTTTTGAGGAATTCGTTTCCATTCAAGCTATTCTTCTGAGGCACCCAAAGCGTAAGAGGCTGATCACTATTGACATAATCAAGACACCAGCGTAATGCTTTGTGGCATCCCTCTGGACTTTGATCGGCGACAGCGCAAGGGTAATCAATGACTGGATTAAACATAAATCCTCCTTCAAAGCCAACAATACCACACATTCGAACATTTGTTCGAAAAGGTACTGGATCTTACCAGAATGGACAATCCTTTCACTTCAATAGACAATCTTTTACCCAGGAATTATCATGTTCAAAAAAGTCAAAAAAATCCGAATAGTAAGGCAGTTGTAAGTTTCCTTTTCGTATTTTCATTTTCTCCATCACGAGAATTTGACCTACAAATTGTTTATCGAGTTTTTTCTCCGCGACACGAGTTCGTACAGGATATGCTCCTGAAAAATGATCTAGAACTTTTGACAGATACCGAGAAATTGAATACAAAATTGGTACACCCTCGTTTTGCACATGCTTGTCTTCCCACTCTGCTCGCAACCATTCTGAAGGCTTCTCTATATTATTACCTTCCGCATCCGAACACAGCATGTCGACATACACGCCTTCTTCTTCTCCATGCATGTCTGCCTTCCGCATCTCTTCCCTTTGTCTCTCTGTCAGCTCAGGCATCGGGTGATAACGCAGTATAAGCTGCTTCCATCTTTTAATTGGATCAGCACCACCATTTTTGGTAAGAGACTCTAAATTGTAATATCTGTCTTTTTTAGCAAAATCTGTAAGGAAGGTCAAAATATCTTTCAACTCATTCGCAGAAATTTTATCTTGCTTTGAATAAGCTTCACTTGAGAAAGCTTCTTCAATCTTTTGAACCTCCTGATACAAATCTATAAGCGAATGTCCGTAATTGGAAAGCTCACCCTTCTTTAGGAATTCGCCTTCCTCATAAAACTTTTTGGACTCTAATACTAATTTACATACTCTTTCCATGGCAATAGTGACATTGAAAAATCCTGCATAGTATAAGTTCTGTCGACTGGAATCAGCATGAGCTAATGTTCTAATGCCTACTTCAAGCATGCCTGCAGCTGTATCAGATTCACGACAAAGGGCAAGCCAACGCTTATCTACAGTTTCATGTTTGGCGAACATCAGTAATCCTTCTTCACTTACGGCCAGCAGCATCTTTTCCCTTCAACGAATGAACGGGCCAGGTCCAGGTGGAGACTTCTGTTCGCTTTCGCTCAATGGAGGGAATGGCACGAAGGGCTTTGCCCATGCGCAGGTAGTTCACCAGCACGCCGTCGTCCAGATCCATTTCCAGGTTGCGGGTAGCTAATGGGTACAGGATCTGGTCCTCGTAATCCTTGCACTCGAGAACGGCCTTGCGCAGTTTGGCGGCCTGCTTCTGGTCCGCAGCACGATCCGAATGTTCCAAGCTATCGGCGATGTCGGCGATTTTGTTGGCATAGTCACGCAGATAGTTGAGTACCACGTTCGTAGTTTTTGGCGTATACCGATGCAGATACACGAGCGCCTTGAATGAGCCTTTGTTGTTGGTTTGGCTGGAGTACTGCCAGTAGATCGGACGATTCGAGTACATCTTCACGTGGTCGTTGTAGAAATCGTTCACGAAATACTTGCGGACGCTCTTGCCCAGTACCTGCTCGATGTAGGCGATGTTCGCGGCCAGATTCTCCTTGCCGAACGCTGCGGTGAGGAACCTGCGGAACCGTGTCACGATATCATCTTCGAAGCAGTCCGTCTCCGTAACTGGAATGACATTGTCTGCATCCGGTTCGAATGACGGGTCTGGAATCTGCGCATAGTAGTCGTCAAGTGTTTCACCCTGCGAAACGAGAATCAAACCAGACTTATCAAGCGAATATCTGCCGAACATACAGCCCACCGCATAGGAAATGAGTTCCTTAACGACATCTTGGGCGAATTTCTCGTCGCGTACTTCCGGAGTGTCCTTCGGATATGCGAACGCGACGTTGCGTTTCAATGACACGCGTTCCAGTGGCACATCGCATGGCACATCACCGCGCACGCCATACGCATCCGCAACCATCTCGTTATTACGGATCTCACGCTGGCGCTGTTCCTCGGACACGCGGTGCCAATACTCCCGAAGATGTAATACTGCATCTTCAAGCAAATTTCCTGCTTGGGCACCCTGATCAGGGTCAAGCAACGCAAACCGTTGGAAATCCCATGACGTCTCAAAAGAATCCCAATCCTTTTCACTTGCAGATACAAGCTCTTTCTCACGGTCACGCCAGTTAGCTGAAATACCAAATTTGCATGGAAGCGATCGAATCTGTCCAACTTCAAAATTAAGTGTCGGAGATAATGCCTGCATAATAGTTAAAGCCGTCGTCGAATTAAGAAAACAGTTTAATTCAGACAACAAGGTTGAGTCCGATAAAGCAACGGCAGCGTCGCTATACGCAAATCCATGATTGCGTCTTCGGAAAGAAGGCTGCCCAGAACTGATTTTTGAACATGCTAATGCATTTTTGAATGTTATTTCACGATTTCGTGGAGTCGAGCCCGGAAAATCAAAAAGTTTCTTCCCGTTTTCAGTCCAATCAACAATATATTCATTGTTCCCAGACCAACGGCGGAAGTCGCCGCCTTTATCACATGGAACCCACCTTTGCAGTGGAGTTTCCTGCAAAGAGATTCGGTCAAATTGAATTGTTCTACAGTAGCATTCCCACCAGAATCGCAAAAAACGCGCATTATCGCCGGTGGTGACGCCCTTAGCGACATCGGCGATGTCGCTCAGGGCGTCACCACCGGCGCCCTTAGCGATTTTTCTGTCGAATATTTTAAAAACAGCCTCGGACAGCCAGTAGACAATTGGCGAACCGGGAATCTGCGCGAACTCGTGTTGGTTCACCTCGAAGCGATAATTCGCATCACCGTTAATCGCTTCCGCACAAGCATCCGCCTGATTACTGTCACCGGAGACATCCACCAGCCGAATATAAATACCCTTCCCGCTATTAGGGCTATTTTTGAGCGTAAACGCATTCGTGGAGACCACTTCGCCGCCGATGCTGTCGAATGCTCCGGCACCAAGATGCGACATCGTTTCTATAGCTGAAGAAGCAAGCAGGTTGCGCCTCAAATCCTCAAATGAAGACAGGAACATCCACGATTGCATCGTAATCATGCCCAACATCGCGTTATGTCGCAGGAATTGCCGGTTACGCATGATGAATGCAGCGAAGAGATCGGCTTTACCATCCTCATAGCGATCCTGCACGAACTGTTTGAGCTCGGCGCTCATGTTCTTTGCGCCCATGTATGGCGGGTTCGCCACTACTGCCGTGTATTTGCGGGCAAGATACCTTGTCTGGGCGAAAATCTCCTCCGCGCATTCACGCAGAAGCGAGTCAAACAATGTGGTTTCGGCTTCAGTGTCTTCTGCCGATGAGGCAAGATCAACAAGCTCCTGCGGCGGCTGAATCAGCGAACCATATACATCCGCCTTCGCATAGGTATTCCATACCGTGGAGTCCAGATTCACCTGGTATAGGTCATTCAGTTCTACGACTTCGTCTTCCTTGAACGCAATCGGCGCAATGCGCTGAATATTCGGCTCCACCTGCTTCTTGAAGAATCTACGGGAACGGGAGCGAGCCTTCATGGTCAGAGCGAAGGCGGCAAGGCTTGCGGCTCGTTCATCGATTTCCATGCCGTACAGGTTGTGTTTGAGAATCAGGCTGGGAATATCGCTCGGCGCATACCCCTCCTCCTCGTAGATCTCATACAGCAGGTCGAACGCGTAGGTGAGCATGTGGCCGGAACCGCATGCGGGATCGCATACGGTCAGGTCTTCCGGAGTCCGGATTGCGAGGATATCCTCGTTCCCGGCGGAGTCATCCTCTGAAGGCTGAATATAGTAGTTCCAGTTCTTGTACAACTGGCTGTCTGGATGTGACTGCATCCAGAGCCTGCCCACGGTGTTCTGCACAAGGTAGCGCACGATCCAATCCGGCGTGAACAGCTGGGTGGCGGCGGGAATCTCATTGGCTCCGGCTTTGTGGTTCTTCTTGAACCCGTCCATCACCTCGTTCTTGCGTTCCGAAATGTAGTACTGGTACAGCCAGCCGATGATCTCCACGTTGCCGGACGGATCGTCAACACCGCAATCCTCCGGGGCCATGACCTCCACCGCATTCCTCAACACGGAACCCTCGGCGAGCAAATCGGCTGGCATGAGCAGTTCATCCACTCTGCCGGCCTCCTTGCCGACGTTTTCGAACATGAACGGCAGGTTACGATTCCAGAACCGGCATTCGGATTGCAGCAGCAGACCATAAGCCAGGCCCTGCGGATCATCTGCCATGACGGAACCACTCAGCAATCCTTCGATGCGCTCTTTGGCCTTATCATTCACCCGCAACGAGAACACCCTGCTGTCATACTCGCCTCGTTTCGCGGCTGCAAGCACTTCCGGCAGACCATTCGTGCTGGTCAGGCCAGCTGGAGAGACCACCGGCGTGCCGGTGAACCCGTGCACATCCATGTAACGGAACGCAATGATGCGGTTGAACCACCGGTACGCATAGTGTTCCACCACATGTCTGCGGCCCTCTTCACCGCCACCGGCCTGCCCGATCTCACGCTGCAGAAAATCGAATGCACGTGGGTCGTCAACCTGGGCGTCGGAATTCGGCACCAATGCGGCGTCAAGCCGGGCCTGCACCGCATTCATGAGCTGGCGGCGCGCATCCGTTGCGAAGGCTTGCAGTTTCGACGTGTTCATAGCAGGATCTTCTTTCCATTCTCAATGGCGGCGATAAGCTCACGGCGGTAGGCATCAAGGAAGTCATCCACATCATCCTTGGTCTCCAAAGCATCCTTGGTGTGAGGTCTGCTGATGGTGGCGAACGACACGGCCACGCGCGGGGTTTTCTCTTGCCATACTTCAGGAATGTTCGTATCCGTCGGTGTAGTAGATGGAGTCTGCACCTCATCTGCGAGCGCGGTCTTCGGTCTCGGTGCGGAGGCTGCTAGTGCATTGATGAGTTGCGGGTAAGTGCGTTCGCTCAGTTCGTGTACGCTTTCGCGCATTTTGTAGATGAACGGTATGCGCTGCATGCGTTCCGCCACTTGGTCCAGTTCTGTCTCGACCTTGGTTTGCGCGGTTTGTGTTGCGTGCTGATATTCGGTGGAATCGTGGATTCTGGCGCGAATATCTTCCACGTCGTTGAGTGCGTTGGCGCGTTCGGTTTGGATGGTTGCGTCTGTTGCCTCACGCAGATCGTCAATGGCAGTCTTGAATTTATTGGTTTTGCGGAAGATGTTCGGGTCGTTTGCCAGCTGTTCCGCGGATTGGTACAGGCTTACTGCCGTAGTGCCAGATACATAGTCGATGTTCGGCTTGTTGTTTTTCAGCCATTCCAATCCGTCTGCAAGAATCCTGGATTGGGAACCGTTGAGGAAAGCGACAATCGGGTCGATTACGTCTTCTTTAAACTCGAGCAGTTCTTCGGAACCGTTTTCGGTTTCTTGTGCGGTGAAATCGCCAAGCAGCCAGTCCTCACCCATTCCGGAGGCATAGTTGATTTTCTCAATGGCCTTGTCGAGCTGCTGCACAAAGCCGAATCGGGCATTGCGCACGCGCAGCTGGGTCAGACTCTCCGCTTCCCACTTAAGTCGCGTGGTAACGGCCTCCGCCAGATCAATCGCGTTCGATGGCAGGTCCGCAGCGGTGAGTCCAAGGAAATCCCTGGCGAAGTCACGCAGCTGTGAAACTTTTCTCGTGTCGAATACGCGTGGCAGATCCACTCGGATGGAATCCTGCTTCTTCGTTTCCCTAAGCAAACGGGCGGCCTCACTACGCTGCACCGGCTTGCCATCCAGCGTCAGCGTGATTCTGTCGGAACCATACAAGTGGCCGATGCATGCGAGCGTGGCGGCGTACGGCCAACCATAGGGAACGCTGCCGTAGGCATCAAGAAGGCTCTTGACGGTGGCGACCATGCCTTTGCCTTTGTCACGACTGACCGCGGCGAACACATCATCGGCGGGAACGTCGAGTTTGTCCTGCACTGCGTTCATGCCGTCAAGCATGCCAGGCTGGTGCTGCGAAGCGTTCATGATGATGCGAGCGAGATCCGTTTCCTCGTATCTTTGCCCACCAAGTAGGGAAAAGTTCGTATAGTACCGGCCTATGAGCGTTCCAAGCCCTTCCGCCATACGTGCCTGCACCTCGGTGGATTTCACTTCCACTTTTCCGCCGTTATAGTCGAACTCGCCATTGGCCGCGGCTTTGACGATGCGGGTACGCAGCTCCGTGTAAAGCCTTTCATTGGCGACGCTCTTGCGGGAGATGATCTGCTGGCGCACTTCTGACTGGCTGTTCTTGTCGGTGCGCATGAGGTATGTGTAGGTTTTCACGTACATGCGCAGATCATCGAACAGTGTCCTGTCGGACATATCCAACAGCAAAGTGATGGTGTCGCGCATGCCCATGCCCATGCGAATGGCGTCCGCACGGTCCTGCGCATTGGTCGATGTGACCACGTTCAACCAGATGGGCTGCTGCGCGGACTGTTGCACCCCATCGATGCGCAAACCATAGCGGAACTGGGCACGCTGCTCGCCGTATGCCACGGTCATCTTGCCGAGCACGTCACTGACCAGGATCTTCTTCAGCTCGTCGATTTCCTTGCTGGAGTCGATGTCCGTGCTTTTGATCTCCTGCTCGATATCCTGCTCTTCGTTGGTCAGGTAATTGTAGGTATCTCCCACACGCTGCACATACGTGTCTTTTTCCAACTCTCCCAGAACGCGCTTGATGTTCCGTTCCAGTTCCATCACGTCCATGTCGAACTGGTCGGTCAGCAGAATGCGCAGGTTATGCGGTGTGGTGGGGAATCCGTCGACATGCTTGACCAGCAGCAGCACCTTCAGCAGGCGCACGCCCAGTTCCTTTATATCGGAGCCAAGTCTCTTTTCGGCTTGGTTGATGCGGAAGTTCGAGGTTGATTGGATGGCGTCGGCGATGCCGTCGTACAGTTTGTCGAACGGCATCAGGGCCCCGACCGTCTCATTCTGGCTGGACCGCAGCGTGCTGCTGATGGTGGAAAGCATGGACCGTTCACCCACGGATGCGTGACGCCCGGAGAACATGTTGTACCGGCTCATCTCCCGCAGCACGTTCTGGAACAGCTCGAACTCATAGTTCACGAACGGGTACGATGCGATGAAATCGTCCTTGCTGTATGCCTTGTTATTACTGAATTTCGAAGTCTCACGAGTGAATTCGAACATGGTGCGCAGGTTCGCGTTCTGCTCATCCCACAGCTCGTTCATCACCGACTCATATTCCGGTTTCTTGGTCAGCAAGCGCTTCTGAATGACCTCCACCACGTCGGCGCTGTTGAGCTTCAGCTTGATGGAGAACCTGCCCTGGATCTTCGAAAAATCATAGCTTTGTTGCTTGGTCCGATCGCCAACAATGGTATCCATGTCTTCCTGGGAAGTGACCACCACCCATGCACGCCCGTTGGTCTTGACGGCAAGATCCTCGGCGATGGATTGCAGTGACAGCATGAGTTCTCTGTTCTCACCGATGAACTGGCCTACCTCATCCACGAGGAACAGGATGCGGCGGTTCGGTTCCTGACGGGACAGCCACACGTTCACGTCGTCTGCGAAGTCGCCGACCGTCATCGTGTACGTATCCTCGTACCGTTGGATGATGCTGTCTTGCTCCGGTTTGCCTGTCACCGCGGCATAGGCTTCGCAGATCTCATCATCCCATAGCACGGCCTCACCACGGCCTTCGCTCCATGGTTTGCCAGCCACCTGTTCGAACTCTTGTTTGAAATCCTCGAAATAACCATTGCTCGCCAAATCGCGTTCGAATTTCGCAACGTATGGATTCTTGCCGTAGAAACCACGCGCCTCATCGAATACGCGAACAAAAGCGTACAGCAGCATGTCGGAGGCATTGGATTTATCCGCCTTCTGATCGATGTTGAATAGAATCGACGTGGCTGGTATCGTCAAAGCCTTTTCAAGCTGACCTGCAAGCATCTGGTCATCCTGTGCTTCGGCCTTGCCCATGAAGGCATGAACAATCTGTTCGCGACTCATGGTCAGCTTATTGCCCTTGTCAACGAGTTCAGCCGGGACCTCGCCCAGAATATGCGACAGCATCTTCAACAGGTGCGATTTACCGGAACCGAAGAAACCGGAAATCCATGCACCGTTCTGTTCGTGGTTCGACGGGTCGTTGTATGCGTCAAGGAATTTGGCCAGATTGCGGCAAATCTCCTCCGTCAGCACATACTCGTTGACCTCATCGTTAAGATTTTTCTCATCATTGGCCTTGATCACACCATTGATGTTGCGGTCAATGTCCTTGCTGAACAGCTCCTTGAAACTGATGCCGTTTTCCCCGTTCATTTGTGTCCCTTCTTCTTTGAACGAATACTTGCAAATCCTGCCTCTTGCCATGTTGCAGCTGACAGGACATTCCTTTAAACCGCTATGCTTCCAGCTGCACGCTCATCTCACGCAGATTTTGCGCACGATAGTAATTGTCTCCCGGCAAACAGTTGAACAGCGACATGACCGATCCTGAAGTAGCGCTTCTTGTGAACGTACCCGGATAAAACAGTACCAGCGGGCGATCATCGATACGCCCTTGCAACGCGTTGAGCAGTGTATGCGCACGAATATACGGGTAAACCTTGCCGATTCCCGTAATGAACACGATATCGGCCCCGCCTTCGCTCTTGGCCTGCTCGTAATGATCACGAATGGTATCGGGCAGATGATTCGCATCGGCACCCAGTATATTGTCGAGCAATCTCAAGAAGTTATCCGTGTGAACATCCGATGAAACCTTTTTGTGGCGTTTTTCCTCCCTTTTGAATATGCGATCCAAAATGCCACGCTTCTCAAGAATCTCCAAAGCAATGTCGTACAAATCCAACGTAAGCACTTGCGGAGCGTAATCGCCATCATCTTTCGGCGTCATCGTCTGCAGACGATTCGCCAACTGCTTGATATGCTCGGCGACTTCAAGCTCCTGCATGGGCGGGTAGTCATAGATGTAATACGGCTGTTCTCCTGCCAGCCCGCTGTTGGTCCGGAATGAACGGGACTCCATGATCTCATATAAATGAGCGAAATCAGCATCAATGTCACGACGCTCATCCACAAATCCAATACCGGCGATGGAATCAGCCATGCTATCCTCCGTTCTGCTCATAACGACGATTCGCGCATCGGAAGATACCCGAACGAATCCGCCCTCTTTCTAAGAATATCCGCCAAAGAGGGACTGGGAAGGAAAGACAGCACCGTGTCGGAATTTTTATCGAACAGATGTGCCTCCCTCATGGCCTTGAACAGATTGGACCGAAGTTTCTTCGCCGTTCCCTCGCTTACGGTTTCCAGTTCAGAATGCCATGTGGCTTTGTCCGCAATGAACCGATCATAATCCTCAAAGTCCAGATGCGTATTGCCGGTAAGATAATGCTTTTTAAGTACTTCGCCGGCGAATTCCCCGACGATTGCGTAATAACGGCACATCGCGATCCACATAAGTGCCTCGCGGTCGGATGTGGAGGAATCCGGGCCTGCCAAATATGCAAGCTCTCCAACCGTGAGCGCACTGAGTCGCCTAGTAGTTTCCGCCACAACGCGCCTGTTCGCGGAATCCGTGCGAATCGCAAGAACGTTTTCCTCGATAGCCTGTTGGCGAATCACGGCAATGGACTTGCCCACCTCGGTTTGGGAAGAACACTCAGCGTCGCCGCCGCCTGCATGATTCAGATGATTCAGATACATTTCCGCAAGCGCCCGGCCCTGCGAGGCAAGAAGTCCGCCGACAGTGAAGGAAAGCCGATACCGCTCCCCCTGCGTCGCTTCCGCACCGTACGAGCTCGCCATGCGTATTCCTTCCCTTTGCTAAGACATCAACGTTAAGACACAAGAATATTTCAGAATATTCCTAGGTGTGGAAGTATCGGCGTATCAACCCTAGTGCGGAACCGTTTCGGTACATCTCGCGGAACCTCTTATGATATGCAATCTCCGCTGCTCGGATAATAGGCAATATAGATGATGCGCAAACTCAATAATCAGAATAACGGAATGAATTGAAGCCAAAGGAGACATATCAAGTTTCAGCAAAGTTCGTAAGGCAAGAGCGACTGCACCGTTGACACACATGAGAAAAAGCACGACCTTCCAACCGGCACCACTCGAAATGAGGACGAATGAAAGGCACGCAAGAGCAAGACGTTTCCATCGCTCCGCAAAGAAAAAACGACACGGAACGCCGAGACCTATCGATCTGTTGGCGTCACGCCGTCATCCTTGTCGTCCTTCTCCGGGAAATACACCCACACCGCGCCCGCGGGCAGCCCGTCATTGTCTTCCGGAATCTCGATTGGACCCCACTCATAGACATCGGTACCACGGAATTTCCCGTTGAACTTGCATTTTTTAAGTGTAAAAGCCATTCCTCGAATGTCAAGAAATTTTGCTCTACATCGGAATACGGCTCCGAAGAAGTGGGCGAAACTTTTGAAGGCGGCCCCGCAGAAATTCGCAAAGTCATCGAAGACGGCTCTATCGAAGTTCGCATGGCTTTTGAAGGCGGCTCCACTGAAATTCGCATAGCCTTTGAACGTAGCCTCGCGAAAGTCAACGATATTGAAGTTAGCTTTGCAGAAGTTCACGTAGCCTTTGAAAACAGATCCGCAAAGGTTCGTGTAGCATTCGAAGGTACTTTCCATGAAGTTCACGCCCTCGTGAAAAGCAACTCCATGGAGGTCGAACGCGCAGTCGCACCACAGCTGGTCATCACGTACGATTTGCTGCACGCGGATTTCTCTGTTGTCGTCTTTTCGTTCTTTGAGAAGATGGTTGCGCATGACGGCAATGATGGTGGATTCCACGGCCTTGTCGGCGTCGCCAGACCTGGGCTGGTCCGTCGCCGGTTTGCCGTCTGCTCCGAGGGGATACGTCTCACGGTCGGAACGCAGGTAGCCGCACAGGATGTCCACCACGCGCTGACGGTACCCGCCACCATAGGTGTCCGCGACGTCCGTCAGCGCGTAGACACCTGCGATGCGTGTGGAGGCCCTGTCAGAACCCAATTGATCGACAGCGTCCTGCATCTTCGTGTTGACGAGGCGATCCTCCTCTCGGCACTCCTCTCGTTTCGCGCGCTCCTCATCCCGTCCGGCTTGCTGCCGTTCCTGGTACTTGATCACCAAATAGGCCACCGCGCCCACGCCGCCGACGATCGTCAGAGAAGTTGCAGCGATGCTCGCCACGTATTTCCCTGGCTCCGATGTCAGATGCCACAGACAGCACATGACGGCTGCGAACGCGAGGATAGCGAGAACGACCCATGCGACGATTTTGCCGAGCAACGGCCATCCACCTATCGAGTCTTTCCATCTCTGTAGCAACGTCTTCTTCTGAGGTGGCTGCATCGTTTCTCCCTACGTTCTATCTTCCATGTTCGTTATCATAGACCTTCTTCTTCCATCATCATCGGCCAAGAAGCCGATAAACAAAAGGCCTTTCGCTGTTTGGTAGGTGAAGGCTGGTTAGCAGTGAGGACATTCGGGGAGTTTGGCGGTATGGATACCACTTCGCTGTTAACCGCCGCCTTACAGTTGCCCGACCTGTGGAGGGTGCCAGGCGTGGAGTTCCGCGACGGGGCGGACGTCAAGTGCAAGCTGCGCATCACGATCGGCTTCGCGCCCGACTCACGTTTCCATTGCCCCGAGACGGGATACAGCGAGGCGTCGTGCCCGGTGCATGGCGCGCGGGGCAGGTGTGGCGGCATCTGAACTTCTTCCAGCACAAAGCGTTCATCCACGCGGACGTGCCGCGCGTGTCACATGCCCGAGGCATGACATCAGAGCGGTGACGATGCCGTGAGCACGTCTAGGAAGCAGGTTCATGCTCCTGTTCGAGGCGATGGTCGTCGAACTGGCGAAAAGCCAGCCGGTCCGGACGTTGTGGCGCAGGTCGGCGAGCACGACACCCGCCTGTGGCGGCGCCCCCGCCAACATGCCGGGGACGCCTCTGGCG
>OATL01000658.1_pt1 | contig 14193 bp, 10 predicted proteins | sample 1476011 | NCBI WGS metagenome assembly OATL01 (sample SAMEA2579975, study PRJEB22360) | human gut metagenome | biome: human gut; feature: human-associated habitat; material: faeces | place: Denmark | collected 2008/2010
CATTAATATAAACTAATTTAAATCATGTCTGAGAAAATTTCTTTGGACAGTAGTGAATGTATTTGAAGAATTCCGTATTTTTCAATTCGTTTCTTGTCTCCTCCAGCTCTTCTTCAGAACAAGGAGCTATCGGCAATCGACATGGTCCACAGTCTATTCCTGCCAGTTTCATGAATATCTTACCAGCTCTGACTCCTCCCCCATGCTTTATCAGCACATCAATGATTTCAACAGATTTCCATTGCATTTCACGGGCTGTTTCAAGGTCTCCCTTTTCCATGGCTTCCATCACAGCTTTGTATATACCCGGAACATAGTTGTAGGTACTGCCTACGGCAGCCTTAGCTCCAACCGACAATCCGGTAATCAGTATCTCATCAAAACCGTGCAAGACTTCGAACGCCCCACCGTCCGCATGAATGCACTGCTGCATCTCCATCAGGTTGTTATGAGTAAACTTGACTCCCACCAGATTGGGAATTTGCTTCTTGCCCTCTATAAGGAACTTGTGTACCGGCAAGGAAACCCCGGTTATGGACGGCATGTTATAGTAATAAAACGGCAAGCGGGAAGCCGATGCAGCTATCGGCTTGAAAAAACCTATCAGCTCATCTACAGAACCGGGCTTGAAAAAGCAGGGCGCCATGGCTGCTATCATATCAGCTCCAATAGCTTGCGCATGGGCTGCCAGCTCGGCACACTGAACCTGCGACATGCCACCTACATGCACTATCACTTTCAGTTTTCCCTTGGCTGCCTCCATCCATTTTTCCGCAACAGCCTTTCGTTCTTCTGTTGTCAGAGAAACGGATTCTCCCGTCGTGCCACAAATAAACACTCCCGTCACACATTTCTTTTGCATCAGAAACTCTGCATACGGCCCGATCACCTGCAAATTTAAGGAACCATCTTCGTGCATTGGCGTAAATGGTGCAGCGATTAATCCTGTTAAAAGTCGTTTGTTCATAAATAAAATTATATTATAATTAATGATAGGTTCAAACCTATTTTTTCTTAAAGAACAAGCTTGCCAGATAACCTATGACAAAACATGAGATAAAGCCGGATGCCGTGTACAAAAGCAAATGGAACGTCTGGAATCTGGCAACAAACAATTGTACGATGATACTTGCGACTATACCAATGATTGCTCCTCCGGAATTGGCGCGTTTGGTAAGCATGCCCAACATGAACAGTCCTCCCATACTGCCCAATATGAGCCCGAGTATCTTGTTAAATTCGTCCCACAATGAAGCGATATTCCATGTTGCCATAAGAAAAGCAAAAGATAGACTAATGATTCCTATCACACAAGTTGCCATACGTGCCGCATGCAATTCATTGCCACCCTCTCCCTTATGAAAGAAACGTGAATAAATGTCTACTATATAAGCTGTGGCTGCCGAATTCATACTGCCGCTCAAAGTGGACATTGCCGCAGCGAAGATGCCCGAAATCAACAACCCTACAATACCGACCGGTAATTGGGTAAAAATATACCACGGAAAAATAGCATCGCCGTTAGGAATACTGATACTCAGATTCTCAGGATACACCTTGTAATAGGCATAAAGCGCAGTGCCTATAAAGAAGAAAATCAGTGTGGCGGGAACAGTCAGTATCGCATTGGTCCATACACTCTTCCGTGCCTCTTTCATCGAAGAGGTAGTGAGATAGCGCTGCACCATACTTTGGTCCGTCCCATAGGTGGTAAGATGGGTAAAACATGCGGCAATAATGACAGTCCACATCGTAGCATCCTTCAAGTCAAAGTTCGTCGCTCCCAAATCGAACTTACCGTTTGCCACGGCAATATCAATCGTTTCACCCAATCCACCGGGAAGAGAACACGAGATGTATATCACTGCAAATATCGCTCCTCCCAACAGTACAATTACTTGAATGGCATCTGTCCATACAACCGCCTCTATTCCCCCTATCATTGTATATAGAATACTACAAACTCCCATAATACCGATACATAGGAATATATCCAATCCAGTCACCACATTCAAAGCAATGGAGGGCAGAAAAAGCACAACGCCCATACGCCCTACCTGGAAAATAATAAAGGCCAGACTGCAAATAACCCGGATAAAGACATTGAAACGTATCTCCAGATATTCATAGGCAGTCGTTATATTCAATCTCCGGAAAAAAGGAATAAAGACATAAACAATGACGGGGGCAACAAACACAATACCGGTATTGAACAACACATAACTCCAGTTAGTGGCATATGCCTTGGAGGGTATAGCCATGAAGGTGATGGCACTCAACGCGGTTCCGAAAAGACTCAGCCCGGCAGCCCACCACGGAATACGTCCTCCACCCTTGAAATAGTCATTCGTACTTTTCTGGCGCCGTGAAAAGTAAATTCCAATTCCGGCCAATACGGCAAAATAACCGATAATCACAAGGATATTGACAAGTCCCAACCCCTTTTCCAAAGGAACAATATCCCCTTGAAGGCTGTACAGTCTATTCGTTCCGGAACTGGCATTGCTACCGAGTATAACGAAGGAACGGTTTCTTTGCAAGACTTGCATAGTGTCATAGGTACCTGGAATACATTCAGACTTGACAAGAGTCTGCGTAATTGTATGGTATTTCCATAAAGCATTCTCTTTTTTAAGATGCTGTGTATCTTCCGGCTCTTTCTGAAAAAGAAGTATATGGTTGGCTCCGCTGGCGACAGCAGCACATATTCCTTTCGGAAAATCCGAACCTAATGAACTCCATTTACCCAATTGGGGGTTATAGACATATCCATCAGTCAAGCAAGAAGACAACCCTTCTTCCGTTTCCGTCTGTCCACCCAATAAATACAGACAAGGGGAAACGCCGTTGTTCTGTACCACGAGAATTGCATCTTCCCGGACGCATCCCGGATAGCCCGGTAGTTCTTTCCATCCTCTGGACTTGTTCGACAAGTCCAGCACAAAAAAAGAATCCGATAACCTGGACGGACTTACCGACTTCCTGCCTCCAAACAAATATACCTTATTGTCCAGTAGTGCTCCTGCCGCGTTAGACAACGGAAAAGGAAGTGGCGGCCAATCTTCCGAAACATTCAGTTTGCCCTGCTGCATTGTGACAAAAAATACATCTTCGTAGCATTGGGAAGAATCACGCCCTCCAATACACAAGATACCGTCAGAGAGTGTTATGGAAGCGCCATAAGCCAACGGCTTGGACAACACATCTTCATACAAAGCGAATCCGGCATTTTCAGAAAGGCATACCGCATTTCTTCCCCATCGGCTATAATCGTCGGAAGTGCCGCCTGCCAATACAATTTGTCCGCCAAGTACTCCGGAAAAGAGTCCCAAAGTGTTGTGTTCCTCATTAAAAACACTCTCGTTGCCCCACTTTATCTGCTCAGAATGAGAAGCATCTGCAGCTCTCAGGCTTTGACCCCAAAACAAACAAAGGCATACCAATGCAACACAATTATTTACAATCCGTGTCATTTGTCATATTTTTATTGTGATTGACCCTTATTCTGTTCTCCTAACACTGCCCTATCATAAATCAGCTTCTTATAGACATAAAAGTGTTGCTCGATAGCATTTCTGTAGCCCATTTCATCCTTATTCTTGATAAAGTTCAATAAATCGGTGTGAGTTACAATCTTTCCCTTTTTCTCCAGTTCTATATTTATAGCTTCCACCCGTTCCCTCAAATTGGTTTTTACAAAGTTCATAACCGGATGAATGATGCTTTGGAACTGTACAATCGTCTTATTCCCCGTTATTTCGTATAGTTTTGAATGGAAAGTATATTCGCTGAGATTGGCATATTCGTTGTTCCCCAATGCAACGCCTGCATTAACAATCTCTTCCAGTTCCATAATATCCTGCTCTTTAATATTATGAAATATGTCACTACTGATTCCTATCTCCAAGGCAACCCTGAATCCCAAAAGATCGAGAAGTGATTCCTGGCTCATAATACGGGGATCAACCACTCTCTTCATTCCCCCTAAGATGAAAGGCTCAGTTAATATCATTCCACGACGTGTACGGCTTTCAATCATTCCCATCATTTTCAGACGGCTAAGAGCTTCCCGAAGAACACTACGAGCTACCCCCAACGCTGACGACAACTCAATTTCGTTAGGGATAGAATCACCCACTTTCAAGTCCTGACTTCTGAAATAATTCAATAACTTGTCTTCCACTTGGTCTACCAAAGTAATCGACTGCCCATCAATTTTTAAGTTTTCCATATATTAAATCATGTTATTATTAGTCCTATTAGTATTATTTGTCAGACAAATAAATGGATAATTTTTAATAAAAGCAACATATAAAGAATATATTATTACTTCTTTTATATTTATTAACTTTTAAAGTGTTGCATTTTTGTAAATTTACTATTCACGATGTAATATATATTTCGGCTATATTACATATGCGAACAAACAATAAGAAAAACAGAAAAAGGGGAAAAACAATATAAGTGCAGCTTAAAAAATAGTTTAGAAGAATTATTAATACCTGAGAATGAATGTTCTTAAAAAAGAAAAAGACTGAATAACTAAGTATTCAGCCTTTTATAAAGAGCGGCAAGCGAGACTCGAACTCGTGACCCTCAGCTTGGGAAGCTGATGCTCTACCAACTGAGCTACTGCCGCATAAACATTTCCAAGGTCATGCCTTAAAAACGGTGGCAAAGTTAATAAATTCCTTCCTAAAAAAACAAACGTTTCGTCAAATATTTCCTATTTTTGCTCGGGAAAACAAAGATATTCTTTCAAAATACAGACTAAATACCAATGAAACGAATCATACTCATCACCGGAGGAGCACGTTCCGGCAAAAGCACCTATGCGGAAAAGTTGGCACTCAAGCTCTCTCCCACTCCCGTTTATCTTGCCACAGCACGCATTTGGGACGAAGAATTCCGCCAGAGGGTAATCCGGCATCAGGAACGCCGGGGACCGGAATGGACAAACATCGAAGAGCAGAAAGAACTCAGCCGCCACCGGCTGGAGGGACGGATCGTCCTGATAGACTGCATCACCTTATGGTGTACCAACTTTTTCTTCGACCTGCATTCAGATACCGACCGGGCACTTGCCGCAGTAAAGGCAGAGTTCGACCGCTTCACGGCACAAGACGCAACCTTCATCTTTGTAACCAATGAAATAGGTATGGGAGGAGCTTCCGAGAACGAACTGCAACGAAAGTTCACGGACATGCAAGGCTGGATGAACCAATATGTAGCCGCCCGTGCCGACGAAGTGATACTGATGGTATCCGGCATCCCACTTACCGTAAAAAACACTCATTCATAAAACAACAAACAATTAAAATTCAACAGACTGATGAAAACATTTCATATCACCCGTCCGGACGAGTCAATCCGTCCCGCATTGATTGACAAAATCAACAACCTGACCAAACCCAAAGGTTCATTGGGCATTTTAGAAGAACTGGCACTCCAAATCGGACTCATACAACAGACATTATCCCCCGCCTTGAAACATCCGCAAAACATTATCTTCGCCGCCGACCACGGCATTGTAGAAGAAGGTGTCAGTCTGTCTCCAAAGGAAATCACCTGGCAGCAAATCAGCAACTTCCTTCATGGAGGGGCAGGTGTCAATTTCCTCTGCCGGCAGCACGGCTTTACCCTGAAAATAGTAGATGCAGGAGTAGACTACGACCTCCCCTACGAGAAAGGCATCATCAATATGAAAGTGCGCAAAAGTACCAGAAATTATCTGCACGAGGCAGCCATGACGGAAGAGGAAATGGAGATGTGCCTGGAACGGGGTGCCGAGGTGGTGCGCCAATGCCATGAAGAAGGCAGCAATGTCCTCAGCTTCGGTGAAATGGGTATCGGAAACACCTCTTCATCCTCCCTGTGGATGACCTGCTTTACCAGTATTCCTCTGGAACAATGTGTCGGCGCAGGCAGCGGACTCGACAGCGCGGGCATCTCCGCAGTGTCCTTTCTCGGGCCCAGCGGGCGCGCGCCTCCGCCACAAATACGAAGTGCTGAAACAGTCTATGGAGAATTACAAAGGCGACGGCTCTCCCCGGGACATCATCCGCTACTTTGGTGGACTGGAAATGGTAATGGCCATAGGCGCCATGCTGCAAGCTGCCGAGCTGAAGATGATTATCCTTGTTGACGGATTCATCATGACCAACTGCCTGCTTGCCGCCGCCAGGCTCTACCCGGAAGTGACGGATTACGCCATCTTCGGACACTGCGGAGACGAGTCGGGCCACAAACTGGTGCTCGACGCCCTGCATGCCCGTCCGCTGCTGAATCTGGGGCTGCGTTTGGGAGAAGGAACAGGGGCCATCTGTGCATATCCCATTGTCGACTCGGCCGTGCGGATGCTCAATGAAATGGATAACTTTGTACATGCCTCCATCACCAAATACTTTTAACATGAACAATGTCTTGGCTGCATTCATAATGCTCACCCGACTGCCCTTCTGGAAAATCAAGGAAGTACCGGCAGAATGTTTCAAGCATGTGGTTCCCTATTGGCCGCTTATAGGCTGGCTGACGGGAGGCGTGATGGCGGCAGTGCTGTGGCTTGCCGGACAGATTATGCCGGTGTCATTGGCATGGATTCTTGCCCTCATCGCACGCCTGCTTGTCACCGGTTGCCTGCACGAAGACGGACTGGCGGACTTTTTCGACGGCTTTGGTGGCGGCACCACCCGAGAACGGACTCTTGCCATCATGAAGGATTCCCACATCGGAAGCTACGGTGTCATCGGATTGATATGCTATTTCCTGCTGTTGCTCCAACTTCATCACCTGCCACTGGGACTTCTCTGCATCCTTGTGCTCAGCGGTGACTGCTGGTCCAAGTTCTGTGCCTCCCAGATTGTCAACTACCTGCCCTATGCCCGGAAAGAGGAAGACAGCAAAAGCAAAACCGTCTACAACCGCATGAGTCGGCACGAGTTACTGGCCGGATTTCTTTGCGGCCTGCTTCCTTTCGTACTGCTGCTGCCTATAAAACTGTGGATTGCCACCCTCTTCCCACTGCTCACCTTCTTCCTGCTCTACCGATTGATGAAGCGACGCCTGCAAGGATATACGGGGGACTGCTGCGGGGCTACTTTCCTGCTATGCGAACTGTCCTTCTACTTGGGAAGCCTTATCCTAATTATAAATTAAAACCAAAAATTAAAGATGGAAGTAATACTCATTCGACACACTTCGGTAGATGTTCCTCCGGGCGTATGCTACGGACAGACCGATGTTCCCCTGAAACCCACGTTTGAAGCGGAAGCCGCCGTGACAGCAGAAAACCTGAAGGCATACCTTCCGTTCGACCACGTCTACACCAGTCCCCTGACCCGCTGCGTGCGCCTCGCCACCTATTGCGGCTATCCCGATGCAGAACGGGACAAACGGATTATGGAAATCAATTTTGGCGACTGGGAGATGAAGCCGTTCGAGCAGAATGAGGACCCACGCCTGCAGGAATGGTATGCCGACTACATAAACGTGGCAGCTACCGGTGGAGAATCTTTTGCTATGCAATACCGGCGTGTCAGCCAGTTTTTGGACGAATTAAAGAAGAAGCCCTATACACGCGTTGCCATCTTCGCACACGGAGGCGTATTAATCTGCGCACAACTCTATGCCGGAATCCTCAAAGCCGAAGAAGCCTTCGACGCATTGACGCCCTACGGCGGCATCGTCCGCATCAATCTCAACAAGGAATAGTGAACGAAATAGTAGAGCCTTCCTCCGCTTCGGTTTGCACCTTGTAGATACCTCCAAAATAATGAATAAAATGGGCATTGATTTCATGGCGAATCAAGCTCGTTTTATTCTCAAAATGTACCTTTGCAAACGGGGCGTTGACCACGTCGAAATAGAGGGCCGACCTAGTGCGGTCCCGTCTGATGCGGATAATCGCCTCATAACGGGCAGTGTCATTCTCTGACGGAGTCAGCATGCTGACAAGCAATGTATCGAACCACCTCCGGTCCGTCCTCGCAAACTGTTCCTTGAGGTCGGTCTGCAGGCTGACAGACACAGTGCTCTCCTCACGGCCGTTCACTTTATCCAGCACCTCACTGCACAACTGAATAATGTCACACTCCTCGTCCTCATACTGAATCTTGCCGGACTCCAAGCGAGACAACTCCAGAATGCTGTTGACATAATTCAGCAGACTTTCCGCATTGGTCTGAATCATCTGTCCGTACTCCCTCTTAGTCTCTTTATCCAGCTCCTCCTTTCCGGTCAGCAATTCGGCAAAGCCCACCACCACATTCAGCGGAGTACGTATATCATGGCTGATTTCCGATTTCAGACGTTCCTTCGCGATGTTGTCCGTCTCTGCCTGCAAAGCGGCTTCAGCCGTCTTCTTCTCTATGACAGCAATCTTTCCGGAGACATAGCGAGTATACAAGTAGAAAAGCAGCATCAGCAGCAGGCAGACACCCAGGAATATAAATCCTATACGGTAATTCATGTCCTGAATCTTCTGCTTCTCCAACAACAGCTCGTCAATGTGGTAAATCTCCTTCACCTGCTTCAACTGGTTGGCCGAGAAGGCATTGTTCAGCGAATCCTGCTTGCGTATGAGGTAGCGCCGGGTCTCGATGGCCCCGTCAATGTCCCCCTTGTCATATTGCGTACTCGCCTTGTAGTTTATCAAAGTGGCAAAGGTGGAGACGTAGTTGTTCAGTACCGTAGGGGTCACCTCGTCTATCAATGCGATGCTTTTGTCATACTCATCGGTCTTGGCATAGTATTGAAGCTGTATCAACTGGACATTCAGCCAGAAGACGGGATCTACATGCGGTTCAAGCAGTTTCTTTACTTTCTCGATATGCTCGTGCGCCACTGTAAAGTTCTTCTGGTTCATGTAGTGCAGGATATACTTCACTTCGCAGTCAATCTCGAAATTGCTCCAGTTCTTCCGTGTCTCGGGTTCTTTGGAAATAACCGTCTGCAACGTCGTGTCCATTTCATGCAAATAGGGCAGCTTCAGGCTGTCTTTACCGCCATTGCCGTATACCTGGGCAATACGCGACAGTATATCCACCTTCAGGCTGGCCTTTGTCTGGGGAGAGAAATTCCGGTAAGCCTCCAAGAAAGAGTCCAGTGCCTCATTCGGGCGGCTGGACACTCCGTAGGCACATCCCAGACTGTTATACGCCGCTATCATCCCGTTATTGCTATGGCGGAGTTTTGATTCCTCCAACGTCTCCTTAGCCACATACACCGCTTTCTCTATCTGTCTCTTGGAAGCCAGGGCGCGGCTGATGGCAGCCTTCTGCTCCAGATAATAATCGTAAGTGCCTACCTGGGAGACAAAATCCTTCAGCACATCCACCCAATACGACAGACTGTCCGGGTCGTGTTTCTTGTCATAACATGCCGCCAGATAGTAGGCGCCCATATTCTCATAGAAAGCGTTCTTCTGCCGCCGCGCCTCCTCGTACAGACGGGTGGAAAAAGTCATGTTATAGGGAGCATACTGGTGCTTGTAGGCCATGTCACGGAGATACGTCAGCCGGACAAGGGTGGCCGGCAGAGTATCGGCAACCTTCAGGATGCTGTCCTGATACCGGACAGCCCCCGTGTCTTCTGCCAGCAGCGGACAGATATATCCGCAAAACAAAACAGGGATGAGAATCAGTATTCGTTTCATTGCGCCGTTCCTCCGTGTAATGCGGGATTATACTTCAAAGGATACGTAAAACAGAAACGCGCGCCACGGGTGTACCCACTGTCCACCCACAGCTTGCCGTTCATATATTTCACAATCAGTTGGCAGATGGAAAGGCCCAGTCCGCTTCCCTGCACAAAATCATTCAGCTTTTCAAAGCGTTCAAAAATCAAGTGCTGCTTCTCCGGTGGAATGCCACATCCGGTATCCGTCACGGAGAAAAGTGCCGTATCGGCATCGGCCATCTTCAGTTCCAGCACAATGGAGCCTTGTTCCGTAAACTTGGCGGCATTCACCAGCAGGTTTATCAAGACTTGGCGGAGACGCGCATCGTCCGTATCCAGCATCAGGACGGACAAATCCGTGTCAAAACGCATTTCAACCTCCAGCTTGCGCGAGACCATCACGGTCTCCACGACCTCATTACACAACTTCACGGCATCATGCGTGCGGATGTTGAAGGTTATGTTGTCATTCTCGAAATCCGAGAAATCCAGAATGTCATTGATAAGTTTCAGCAACTGAAAGGAATTCACCTTGATAATTTCGGAGAATTCCCGGCGCGATTCGTCATCGAACGACTCGTCCTCATCCGTCAGTACCGCCGAGAATCCGACAATGGCATTCAGCGGCGTACGTACCTCATGGCTCATGTTCGAAAGAAACATATTCTTCCGTTGTATGGCTTGCACCGCTTTCTCCTTCATCGCCTCCTGCCGCATTTGGGAATGCTTCAAACGGAATATCTTCTTCCAGCCCAGCACCAGGAGGAATATCAGAAACAGTACGGACACAATGATGCCTGCCAGATAGAAACGCATGGATACAATGCGGTCGCGTTCGTTCTGGTAGGCCAGTTGGTCGGCCTGGAAACGGGTACAGAGCCGGTCTATCTCCTTGGGATAGTTCTTCTCGAACGAAGTCTTGATATACGAAAAGACCTTGCCGTACTGTCCGTAGGCTTCTTCCTTGTTTCCCATCTTCACCAGTAAATCCGCTTTTTCGAGCAGAGCTTCCTTGTAGATGTTATGGTTTATCCGGGCATATTCGGTTTGAAGGAAATCATTGTAGGCGGTCAAGGCTGCCTCATGCTCTCCGGTGGCCACCAGATAACGGGCATCTATAATCAGAAGGTATTGCTGTATCTCCGGAATCAGTTGCGTTTCAAGCTGGCCTATCTGTACCAGACAATGGCTGGCAGCTTTCAAGTCACCCTTGAATAATTGGCAGGAAGCATTGGAGATGTGACGCATGGCCAGCTCCAGCGGAGAAAGCCGGTCTTCCGGATAGAAGTTCAGACGTGCAAGATAACGCGAGGCACCGTTTACATTCCGTATGCGCAGGTTATAATCTATCAGTTCCACCAGTAGCATACGGATATGCACATCCTCCCCGTCCATCCCATCCAGCAGTCTCAAAGACTCTTCGTAAGCGGCACCGGCTTCCCGGAGCCTACCGGTATAGCTGTACACCTCTCCCATGGCATTCAGCGCAAGGGCATTGCCGAAGGGGTAGGCAAGCGCGCGGGCTTTGGAGTACATCTGGTCGCTCTGGGCAATGGCCATACGGATTTCTCCACGGAAAAGGGAGGATTTTATAAGTATTCTTTCCAGTTCGAAATAGGTGTAGTAGCGCTGGGATTCATCCAATTGGGACAAAAGGCCGTCGGCATTCAGCGAGTCACACTCCTCCCGGGTCAGATAGTCGAAACCGAGGCTGTTGTGAAAAGTGGAGATGACCTCATGGACTATACTTTCCTTTTCTTTAGTCCAAGAATCCGCTTTATCTGTTGTCGATGCAATTATTGTGCTCCCGAACCAAATAAAGAAAAGGAATATATATAGTTGCTTTATCCTCATTTATAAGACTTTGTCTGCTTTAAAAGTTACATTTTTAATGCAACGCGGTCTTGCAAAGATATTATATCTTTTTGGAACAGACAAAGAATCAGTTAAAATAACAACATTTTAAAAACAAAAGGAAGCCAAGGTCGATGTCACTATTACGGCAACTACCATCCACCACTCCACACGCCGGTTGATGCGGACAGCCACACGCATATCTTCTGTCTTCAGAGGCCGTTCATTAGAACCGATATAAGGTTTCCATACCTCCTCGCCGAAATAGTTGTGCGGACCCCCGAAACGGCAATTCAAAATACCGGCAAGGGCGGCTTCCGGATAACCGGAATTGGGACTGGCATGCTGGCTGCCATATCTGCCCACAAAAGCAAACAAGGAAAGGCGACCGGAAACCAGTACCATCAGAAAGGCTGTCAGACGAGCAGGAATATAATTGGCAACATCATCCAAACGGGCAGCAAAACAGCCGAACCGACGATAGCGTTCATTCTTGTAGCCGACCATGGAATCCAGCGTGTTCACCATCTTATAGGCAAGCATGCCCGGAACTCCCAACAGCAGATACCAGAACAAGGGAGCAACCACCCCATCGCTCAAATTCTCTGCCAAAGTCTCCAATGCCGCGGTTCTCACCTCCTGCGCCGAGAGTGCAGACGTATCACGCCCTACGATACGTGCCACTTGCATCCTCCCTTCCTCCAAGGAACGGTCCACCGCCTTGAACACCATACGCACCTCGCGAACCAGCGTAGTGCCCGCCAAGCAATAGAATATCAGCAATATTTGCACCGTCAGAAGCATGCCCGGAGAAAAGAGTGCCGCCAAGCGGAGCAACAAAAGCGTAATGACATATACCCCCAAGACAAGAGACACCGCCACAAACGCACCTTTCAGGAAACGCGAATCGCCCCGGTTCAACCGGTGCTCACAGAAAGAGATGGCTTTGCCAAAAGCCACCACCGGATGGGGTAGCCACGCCGGGTCGCCCAGCCAATGGTCGAGCAGCCAGGCAGTGAGAAGCGGCAGGTTCAAGTTGAAGGCGACACCCAAAAGTATAAGCACATCTTCTTCCATCGGTTATTCCTCCTCAAGCCATTGTCCTATTGCTTTTACAAGCCTGTCATTCTCCTCCCGGCTCTGGGCGGCTATACGGAAGAAATGCTCATTCAGTCCGTCGAAGTTGGAGGCGTCCCGAATCAAGATACCATGCTCCCCTGCCAGATAGTCTTTCAAAGCGGAAGCCCTACCCATACGGAGGCACACCAGCATGAAATGGGTTTCGGTGGCCCATACCTCCAGTCCTCCCAATGCCTCGAGCGCACTGCGCAGGCGGGCAGCCTCTTGCAAGTAAGACGCCACATCCAGCGGATTGGGAACATCATGTTCCAGCAGATGGAGCCCTGCCTCAATGGCAAGCTGGTTGACCGACCAGGGCATACGGTTGGTACGCAGACGGTGCAGCAGGTGGGGGGCGCCGATGACATATCCCAGTCGCAGACCGGGAACGGCATAACGCTTGGTCATGGAGTGCAGCAGCAAGACGTTGGGAAACTCCGCAGCCTCGGCAGCAGAGAAAAGCGGACGCAAGGTGAAAAACTCGTAGGACTGGTCGATGACGAAACATACCTGCGGATTATGACTGATAAGTGTTGCCAGATATTCCTTCTCCACAACCGTTCCGGTAGGGTTATTGGGATTGCACAGCCACAGCATGCGCACCTCTTCCGGCAAGCGATACCCCTCGCTCTCCGCAGGAAGCCGATAGAGGGAAGTGACCCGATGACCGTGCATGCGGCAGGCATCGGCATATTCACTGAAAGTGGGCTGCACAATGGCGGTGTTTGTCCCGCGGAAAGTCTGTGCGGTAAGATAGATGGCTTCGGTAGCTCCATTCGTCACGCACACTGCCTCGGCAGGAAGACGGTGGTGGCGGGCAAGACAGGCCTCAAGCGTGTAAGGCTCCGGTTCGGGATAGTTGCCGATGCCGTCAATCCGGGTACACAGATGCGCCTTCAAGGCAGAGAGGTCTACCCTGCTGTAAACGTTCGAGCTGAAGTTTGCCGTAATGGGACGGCTGTATTTATAGGAATCGTCTCCGTGTCCTTCAATCATGGTTCTTTGTCAATATTTGGTAGATAAGCGGCAGGTTGACGTGGCGGCGCACGTGCTCGGCAAGCCTATCGTATTGTTCTTCTTTGAATGTATGGTAATCGAAAGCGCCGGCATTCCCGGACAGTTTGTCTGCAAAAGGCACAAGCAGGAAATCTATGAATTCCGGATTGTCGAGAATGCCATGAATATAGGTCCCCATGCAGGTGGAGTCCACGTAGTAACCGTCGGTAGAGCCGTTCTCCAGAAGATTCAAAGGAGAATCGGGAGTACCTTCCACAGGGGTGGTCACTCCCATATGGATTTCATAGCCCTGCATTAATGGAGAATGGAGAGTGGAAGATGGAGAATGGGGATTGCACAGACCGAACTTCACCTGGCGGGTCACCTTCTCTCCCGACATGCGGGTACTGATGGGCAACAGCCCCAGTCCGGGCAGGCGTTCAATGTCCCCCTCCACATGCTCAGGGTCGAGCACCTCCTGCCCCATCATCTGATAGCCGCCGCAGATACCCATCACGGTGGCACCTTCACGGTGGGCACGGATGATGG
>OATL01000662.1_pt1 | contig 14070 bp, 6 predicted proteins | sample 1476011 | NCBI WGS metagenome assembly OATL01 (sample SAMEA2579975, study PRJEB22360) | human gut metagenome | biome: human gut; feature: human-associated habitat; material: faeces | place: Denmark | collected 2008/2010
GGAACGACAACGTCGCCGCCGTGTCCGCGACGAACGTGAAGAACGTGTCGTTCGACTACACCAACCTGCCTACCTACAACACCATCACCAAGTGACGGCTTCGTTGTGACGTTTCGCTGCCAATCGGCAACGAAAAACGAGTGGGGGTTCGAATCCTTAATGGATTCGAACCCCCACTCGGCGTTTTGCAGCCGTTTCGTTTATTTGCTTACGGCGTCAAACCTATGGCGTCAGCTCTGCACGTAGCTGCCCTTCGGAGACTTCCAACCGCAGTTCATCATCTCGCTGTTGAACACCATCGCACCGTCGCCATGGGCGGGGACGACGATCATGCCACCGTCGCCGTGGTGACGGGCCACACCGTCCAGCGCGGTCTTCGCAGCCTCGACCGGATCTTCCTTGGCATACAGCACACGGTCGGAAACCTGGTGTGCGGCGACTTCCTTGACGAACGCCTCACCGATGCCGGTGCAGGAGATCGCAACGGAATCGTTGTTGGCGTAGGTGCCGCAACCCGGCAGTGGCGAATCGCCAACACGGCCCGGCATCTGGTTGGTGATGCCGCCAGTGGAGGTGCCGGCTGCGATATTGCCGGACGCGTCACGTGCGACGGCGCCGATGGTGCCATGCTTCTCCCATTCGTCGCCATTGGACTGCGCCTCACGCAGGGATTCCTGACGGGCCGGGGTGATGAAGTACTCGCTGTCGCACAGTTCGATGCCCCACTCCTTGAGCAGGTTATCGCCCGGCTTGGCGAACATGACGTGCTTGGTCTTCTCCTTGATGGCGCGCGCCACATTGATCGGGTTCTTGGACGTGGTCAGACCGCATGCGGAGCCGACTTCGCCGTCAACGCCGGTCATCAGGCAGGAATCCATGGACACGATGCCTTCGCTCGTCAACGCGGCACCACGGCCAGCATTGAATTCGGGAGCATCCTCCATGACACGAATGGCCGCGCAGACGGCATCTTCGGCCGGAGCGCCCTGTTCCAGCAGCGCATAGCCGGCTTCAAGGGCCCTGTTCAGATCCTGCTCCACCTGGGCGCGACGTTCCGGCGTGTCCTTCTTGCCGCGATTGCCAGCGCCTGCGTGGATCACCAGAAGGATTCCATCCGGATCAGCCTGGGCAACCCGGACCGTCGACTGCGGCAATGCTGCTTCGTTTGTTGACATCTTCTCTCCTTCAGATATCTCGCTTATGTTTGACATTCGCAGATATCTTACGCCGGTGGCGGCAACGAAGCGCCCGACATGCGCAAAAGCGATGCCGTCGCGCCGTTATGCAATCAAAAACATATCGAAGCGCGACTGCGTCCTTTCTTACGTTTCATACTTTTGCAAATCGCAATCTCGTATTTCATGGTGCTCCTCCGTTGGTAGTGCCAGTATGTGTCAAGCGCATCGTTCCCCGGACAAAATCACGTTCTTAAGCAAAGTCACGCTTGTAAATCGGAAACACAAGTCGTTGTGGCCCCTACGGATTCATTGTATGTCGAAATGGCTGAATAATTATCCATCGCAAAAACTCTCGTAAGCAACACCTATCGAGATAAATGTAGCTTATTTTAACGTTAGCTACACTTATGCGGATAAGTGTAGCTAACGTACATGCGATGCGACTGATAGATTGACAATAAATGGAAACAACAAGCCATTTCGCCCAGCTCTATATGCTATCGAAACGAATTGCGTTTGAAATCGTTGTTCTCCCATATGAGTAGACCGATGGTCGCTGGGACTATCTCACCATCTGCCGCTTTTATCTCAGACACGTCGACTAGGCGGACCTATCACAGCAAGCCGGCATGGTAAACAACCGCATGGAAAGGATGGACATCATTGTGAAAGCACGGGCATCCCTTGGATGTCGGAGTCCACTACCGTTTTGAGGATGTCGCGAATCAGGTCCATGTCACGGCGTATCGGATCTCTTTTCGATTAGACCGGCATATTCTTCTTTGTCTTCGTCGTCGAGCAGCGCATAGGCGTCAAGCAAGACGTCTTGGGGGACGGCGATGTTATTTTCGAGGATGTCTGCTATTAGCCAGCTCAGCGAGTAGTATGGTTCTCCTGCATTAAAGCCATCATCGAGGGATTGGACTTGGCCATCGGGAAGAGAATCGCAATAGGGTCTCAACTGTCGGTAGGCTGCCGCCACTTGCCGATCAGGGGCCATAACCTTTCCCTTTCCTGTGTGGTGGTCAGATGGCCGGTGTAAATGCGAAAACGTTTCTCTTTGCCGTGTCTTTTCTGCAACCATACGCGGATTAGTTCTTCTTCCACGATTCTATAGCGAGTTTGCCTATTCTCATCAGCCCGTTTGATGTAATCCGGATCGGCCACCCCTAAATAAAACGCCCATTTCGCTTTCATTTCATCCCAATCGTCTAGGAAATGTATATTCCCTTCGACGCGAATATCAATCCCATATCTTTCGAAAATATGATTCCGAGCCTTGAAATAGGCACAGCCGCGAGTGGTCTAGGTCATTGATCTGACAGGCTTCTGAAACGAGTGCGTAGTGTGCTACGATTTTTTCGTTGTGGTCTAGGTCATTGATCTGACAGGCTTCTGAAACTTTCGGCTTGACGTGGATGCGCCACACGCGGTGGTCTAGGTCATTGATCTGACAGGCTTCTGAAACACTTCAAGACACTTCATGTCTTTTCTGCCAGTGGTCTAGGTCATTGATCTGACAGGCTTCTGAAACAATCGACTCCGAGCGAGATCATCTCGCGTTGTGGTCTAGGTCATTGATCTGACAGGCTTCTGAAACTATTGCTCACACGCAGGTCAATCGGCAGATGTGGTCTAGGTCATTGATCTGACAGGCTTCTGAAACTTGGATTTGAACCTGTTCTTCGGTGAGCGTGTGGTCTAGGTCATTGATCTGACAGGCTTCTGAAACCATACTGTTGGATGGGAAAGTGTTTTTCGAGTGGTCTAGGTCATTGATCTGACAGGCTTCTGAAACTGTGGTTTTCGATGTTGCGGCGGTGGTGGTGTGGTCTAGGTCATTGATCTGACAGGCTTCTGAAACTGTGGTTTTCGATGTTGCGGCGGTGGTGGTGTGGTCTAGGTCATTGATCTGACAGGCTTCTGAAACAACCAAGTTAGTCACGTACCGGAAGCCCCATGTGGTCTAGGTCATTGATCTGACAGGCTTCTGAAACAAGCGACTGTTCTCGCAGTGCTTCCGGCGCGTGGTCTAGGTCATTGATCTGACAGGCTTCTGAAACCAGAGTCTGCTAGCTCTCGTTGCGTGACGTGTGGTCTAGGTCATTGATCTGACAGGCTTCTGAAACTTGGAGATCGTCACCGATTCCGCCGACGTGGTGGTCTAGGTCATTGATCTGACAGGCTTCTGAAACAGACCGGTAATGAGCTGGTGGAGTTGGTCGGTGGTCTAGGTCATTGATCTGACAGGCTTCTGAAACATATTCTCAGAGTGTGATGGCCTCGTTCAGGTGGTCTAGGTCATTGATCTGACAGGCTTCTGAAACGCGTACTCGATAAGCATATCCCGGTCGATGGTGGTCTAGGTCATTGATCTGACAGGCTTCTGAAACTTCACGAATCTTGTGTGCAGCGACATTCATGTGGTCTAGGTCATTGATCTGACAGGCTTCTGAAACCCTAAACTAGTGGAGGGGCGTGCGCCATGAGTGGTCTAGGTCATTGATCTGACAGGCTTCTGAAACAACGTACCCGTCCGCAATGGTGGTGGTGCTGTGGTCTAGGTCATTGATCTGACAGGCTTCTGAAACAGGGCCTCACCAGATGGACACAGGCGGATTGTGGTCTAGGTCATTGATCTGACAGGCTTCTGAAACAGGGCCTCACCAGATGGACACAGGCGGATTGTGGTCTAGGTCATTGATCTGACAGGCTTCTGAAACGTACCGCTGTTACAATCACACACATTTGTTGTGGTCTAGGTCATTGATCTGACAGGCTTCTGAAACGCTCCGCCTTGTCCATCGTGTCAGCAAAGGGTGGTCTAGGTCATTGATCTGACAGGCTTCTGAAACGCGAGGCGGAACCACCGGCAGACGTGCAAGGTGGTCTAGGTCATTGATCTGACAGGCTTCTGAAACGAATGCTGAAACAACTCGCCAAAACAATCGGTGGTCTAGGTCATTGATCTGACAGGCTTCTGAAACGAATGCCGCATATCCTGTTGGGTCGGCGGCGTGGTCTAGGTCATTGATCTGACAGGCTTCTGAAACTGCATGATGATTTTCGTGACGTGATGTCTTGTGGTCTAGGTCATTGATCTGACAGGCTTCTGAAACTCAAATAATCAAGTTTTCATACAAGGGAGTGTGGTCTAGGTCATTGATCTGACAGGCTTCTGAAACCCGGTTAGTGCGATTGCCGGACTGGGGATTGTGGTCTAGGTCATTGATCTGACAGGCTTCTGAAACTAATCCTGCACGACACGTCCACCGCCCGCAGTGGTCTAGGTCATTGATCTGACAGGCTTCTGAAACCAAATAGGGTCAAAGGAGTGTGTGCCGATTGTGGTCTAGGTCATTGATCTGACAGGCTTCTGAAACACAGTATCCGCTCACGCCTCAATCCGTTGCGTGGTCTAGGTCATTGATCTGACAGGCTTCTGAAACTATGCCGTTCGTTTTTGTCAGTCGTCGTCGGTGGTCTAGGTCATTGATCTGACAGGCTTCTGAAACTGAAGTTCGTCTTGTCCATGTTGAAGGCGCGTGGTCTAGGTCATTGATCTGACAGGCTTCTGAAACATGCGAACATTTCCGCCTTGTCCATATGTTGTGGTCTAGGTCATTGATCTGACAGGCTTCTGAAACCCAATCGCGGAGGGTCTGAATTGTCCTATGGTGGTCTAGGTCATTGATCTGACAGGCTTCTGAAACATTGTCCATTCGAATATGCCCAAATAATTCGTGGTCTAGGTCATTGATCTGACAGGCTTCTGAAACAAGCCCTTTTAAAAAATCAGCAGAAGCCGGGTGGTCTAGGTCATTGATCTGACAGGCTTCTGAAACACAGGCGTGCGATCTGGGTGGTGTCGAACTGTGGTCTAGGTCATTGATCTGACAGGCTTCTGAAACTCAACATCGACCTTGACGGATTCCAGTCCAGTGGTCTAGGTCATTGATCTGACAGGCTTCTGAAACACTATTCACCTGCAGGCGGTGCGATATCACGTGGTCTAGGTCATTGATCTGACAGGCTTCTGAAACAACGCTACAAGTATCTGCAAAAATTCCGCAGTGGTCTAGGTCATTGATCTGACAGGCTTCTGAAACGCACGGCAAGCGCGCCGAAAACCACGTGCGGTGGTCTAGGTCATTGATCTGACAGGCTTCTGAAACACGATTTCAATTGCGCTCTGATAGGACGGTGTGGTCTAGGTCATTGATCTGACAGGCTTCTGAAACACTATTCACCCGCAGGCGGTGCGATATCACGTGGTCTAGGTCATTGATCTGACAGGCTTCTGAAACAACGCTACAAGTATCTGCAAAAATTCCGCAGTGGTCTAGGTCATTGATCTGACAGGCTTCTGAAACGCACGGCAAGCGCGCCGAAAACCACGTGCGGTGGTCTAGGTCATTGATCTGACAGGCTTCTGAAACACGATTTCAATTGCGCTCTGATAGGACGGTGTGGTCTAGGTCATTGATCTGACAGGCTTCTGAAACACGAAGGCGAACGAAATGCGTGCTATGGTGGTGGTCTAGGTCATTGATCTGACAGGCTTCTGAAACACGGTCTCGTCTGCGTTCGAGCCAACGGCGGTGGTCTAGGTCATTGATCTGACAGGCTTCTGAAACCGATAGCCTTGGAGCTTCCTGAACAGTTCATGAGAACTGAACATAATCTCCATCAACATAATGGCTTCTTCCTTCTGTCAGGGTAACCCTTTTGTTGCAGCATTCCAGGTCAAGAAGCTGCATACCATTTTTTAATAGGTCTCTATGTAAATAAATCAATTGGTCGTTATTACAATATTGAGTTGTATGAAGCGTCACAAGCATCCTGTTCTCAGCAAGAGCACCGGCAGTATCAACCACCATCTGAATTTTATCAAATAGGGAACCCACAGAGCTCACATCAACACGTAATTTTGCCATTGAAATCGCAGTTTTCAAATCCAGCGAAGAAGAAATTTCCAGAGGCAAATCATCATCCCATATTTCATCTTGAATAAGCGTTTTTAACTCTACCTGCAACTCAAGCACTCTAGTTAATTTATCAACATCAAATTCATCTATTATTTTCTTAATTGCCGCTTTTTGGAATAGTGCATTGTAGTCAACAATATCAGCGCAATCCCCAACATATAATATTGATTTTGTTAAGACCGCGGTCTTACTCCCATCTCCCAGAACCACGTCATCACCAAACCCCTGTAGGCCCTCCACAAATTTAAACAAAAGTTCTGGCGACGATAATCCCAATACATTCAGCCCTAATTCAAGAGGCATCACATCGAGCGGATACATGACAATGCTATCAATCATATAATCACTGTCCGTTCATCCGAATTTCTTACATCCTCAATTCGATTTCCTAAAAGAAATTTGATTGAAGCATATTGCTTTTCCGTAATAATCAGTGACTGCACCAAACCTTCTTCAGGAACAAAACTCGCCACACGGCCTTCAAGAAAACCAGCCGATTCACGAGTGGTAGCGATTCTAGAATATACTGATTCTTGAACCATAATGAAACCTTCTCGCAACAGATTCTTTCGAAAAGTTGCGTATGCCTTACGCTCTGCTACTGTTTTCACAGGCAAATCAAAGAATATCAAAACCCTCATAACCCTATACCTCATCAATAAACCCCAATTCTGGCAATCTGTCATCTCCTGATAGGTAATGGAATGCATCGCGAACAAAAATATTGATCAATTGCGTCAAACTAGTTCCAAATTCAGGCAAATCAGTGCGCAACAGCCGTATAAGCTCATTCTTCACTTCTGAGTTCAGAGTTTGTTCCCTTAGCTCAAACACTTTTGCATCAACAAATGGCCGAAAAGGCTCCATAAGGTCACAAGCAAGATTAAAAGGATTCTTCTCGCTATCATGATGGATGCCGAATTCAGTTAAATAGCCAAATTCTGCTATCTTTCGAGCGACTTCAGACATCACTAACGAATAGCCGTAATTTAACAATCCATTCGTTTCATTACTATCATCTGAGCGAACAAATTCATAGGTAAACAGTCTTGGAAAATACATATGAGCCGCGACCGCTTCACGGTTATCCGAATCTCCCGGCTGAACAGACGTGATTAATGTTTTCATCTTTTCTATATCAGGGAAAGCGCACTTTTCCTTTAATACGAAAATCTGATGAGCTATCTTTTCTTGCACGATTCGTTGCCATAATATGTTCTTTCGTTCTTCCGCCCAACCCATTTGTTGCACAATGCATACTCGTCTAGAGGATTCAGTTTCGTATGGGTTTGTTTCACCAATTGGGAGATGTTTATCATTGCAAAACACCACTTTGATATCCCGCTCAAGAAGAGATGCCATAGCGCTTGTGGTGATTACAGCTTGCGTTGTAGCAAACAGCACCATTCCAATATCATCGATTGGAATCTGAACAGTATCATCATCCGTTTGCACAACAAGCAAGTTCATCTTCATCGAAACTTTGCAATGTTGCGTCACTACAATATTCCGCCACGCCATACTCACTCCATCGTGGTTGTGGTATTCTGTTAAAGGATTGTTTGGTCGCAATCCGATTGTCTAGGTCGTTGACCTGACAGGCATATATTGAAATAAAGCAAGGTTTTTATAACCGAGCTTCAGAAGGATTAATGCCTTGCCTTATGGCTTTGGGCTTCCGGCAATGCCGGAAGCCCTTTCCATTTATTCAGCCTTTTTCAGTTCTGCAATAGTAATTTTCGTTTCAAATAGTCCAGACGGAGATTGAAAAACAAATTCGTCATCATCGGAGAAAGATACACTTCTAACACGTTTCCACTCGCTGGGGAGACCAACCAACGAAAGGTTTGCACGACCAGGATCAGCATGAAGCGCGACAACAATCATCCCTAAAACATCCAACTGCTTGTCCAAATCAAGCTTCTTAAATTTAGTCCGCGCCTTAGCTAGCGTACTTTCTTCAACCCTGTGAAGCGGATAATGTTTATTTACCGCGTCGAATAATGCATCCCAAATTTGCATTATGTCTATTGAGCTTTTAGAAGTCCCACACTTCAGATAATCATCCAAGGCATTATATACATCACAATCCAGCCACAACTGTCGAGCATTATTCAATTCAGTAGCAGACTTTATTGTCATGCATGCCCCTTTATAGTGAATAAGCTGCATTGACGGAATATGTCGAAGCAAAATTTTCGCTTTTGCATATTCAGGCTTTTTTGCCACCAGTACTTTCTTCAATGCTTCATCCGAAGGGCAATCTCCCAACATCGAGTACTCCTGCATCGTGATGTTCACAAGACGTACTTTTCCCTTTAATTCGACAAGAATCGAATAAACCACCTTTGCGCTGGAGAAACCACCATACAAAGACGTATCGGCTTTATTTTTATCGAAAGCAATACCGTCATGCCCTTCTTTAACCGCAGCTCCATATCGCGTTTCGTTATATAGAGCGCCAAAACTATCCCCCACCTTCTGAGTGACAAGCATCTTACGATAATTCATCACTCTTCGGAGATAATCTTTATCAGCCTCACTCCACGCAATCTCACCAGTCTTAGGATTGATACGCTTATTTTCATCCGCCGAAGCCATAGAGCCGACAATAAAACCGAAGGCTTTACCGTGTTTACGGTCCCCCGCCTTCAATTTCTCACGATATCCTCTCAGGTAGTCCTGAAGATAGATATTATATGCATTCGCCGCTCCATCAGAAACTGCACCATTATCAAAGAAACCTCTGTTAACAGCAAACTGCCCAGCTACACCAAGACATAATGCATCCTGAGCATGGTGATAATCATTAATATCACGATTCTTATGTTCAAACCCGAGATATTGGCGCATCTCCTTGGTCAATTCGGAATTAAGTCCAATCACAGCAGAGCTATTTCCATACCTCCGCCGCATCAAAGTCGCCACATTCTTCATAATCTGACGAGTCTCTACCAGCGATCGCTCGACAAAACGCTCTTTCTCATGTCTACCGAAATCATTTTGTCGTACCAAACGTTCAAATTTAGTCTGGGAAATCAACCTATTATCCAACAGTTCTTGCCAAAAGCCTCTTCTTGCTTCTACTAGTTCCGGCAAATATGCAAAAGAGTCTGTTTTACGCGCATTGGCCGCACGGGACACAAGTACTCGATTGTCCAGGGAATCATTCTGCGTTACAGCTTGGGGAATAATATGATCGATATCGTAATCAGACGATAGCCTGTCGATATCCAGCTCTTCGCCCGTATACATATCCTTACCAAGCTGTGTGTAGTACAAGAACCACCGATCATCCTGAAGTCCTTTATCGTCGCTTGCCTCCAAGCGATCATAAATGTCACTGAATTCCTTTCTCAATCCAGCATTCTTGTACAACTCCAGCAAGCGATTCTTTCGAGAAGTGGTTCGCACGCTTGCCTGAATATCTCCGGCCAATTCTAGGAATATTCTCGATGGCTTCTTTCCAACGGCCTTAGAGATATCATCAATGAGTCGAACGGATTGGATGATTCCTCGTTTCACTTTCGGAGATACGTGAAGCTCGTCAACCATTGACTCCAACGATTGCTTTTTATCCGCTCCAAGATTCTGCTCATCAATCCATTCAGGAAAACCATAATTTTTATCAGTAATAATTTCCATAAAATTACGATCTTCAAAACGCATAATCTCAATGATGCTATGCTTCTGAGGGGCAAAATCATCACCAATCTTGCATTCGCCGACCTTGGTCGTAAGCAACTTCCTTGAAAGCTTGCCCCATCCCGTGTAGTGAGTCCTTGCCAACAATTCGCAATCACTATCGGACAGTCCATCAAGCATGCGCAACTGATGCAGTAAAGTCTCTTTATCCTCAAACACAGTCTGGAGCTCGATTATCTGCTCCATAAGCTCTGAATCTTTATTCACCCGTTCTGCGCCGAAAATACGGCACAGTTTTCCATATGATGACATAGAGCTCATAAACTTTGACTCGCTCGCCAAACCAGACAGCTCATAGGTACGGCCATACTCTTTGCGGAGCAGATTTTCCGCAGCCTTTTTGGTGACTACACCGCCTTTCATAAACAAGTTACGAATCAGCAGCGTCTTTTCTTCTCGACCAAGTCGTTGACGACGACGGTTTTCCCATCGGTTGCCCGAACGAACCGATAAACGGACATTATTTAGTTCGTTAAGAACTTCATACTCCTGATACAACATGGAGTTCTTCGGCAAGGTCGCCTCACCTAGCAGATAGCTATCTGTATCCACGAGCCGTTCAATGAAACGCCTACCCGACTCATCCTTGTCAACCATCTTATCGAAATTCCAAGGAGTGATTTCTCCAGATTTTTTACGCTTCATCCAATGGTTTTCGCCATTATCTGAAGGCTGCATTCCTTCCCGTTCTACCAATGGACCCACAAAATAAGGCACACGGAAAGTCAGCAAGCCTTCTATTTTATTGACTTGTTCACCGTTCTTTTCAAACGTATCCAAAAGGAACGGATAATATTTTCCTTGCTTTTCAAGAATTCTCCTAAGCTCATTTCGATGAAGCTGATACGGAATCACACCATTATCAGAGTCTCTTTGAACTGGGAAAAGCCGATCTTCATCAATTGCGTGCTTTAAATCCATTTTTTTGGATTCAGACAAATTAGAAGCCTCAATTAACTTCGAAAAATATTTATTTGCGTTCTGTCTTGTTTTTTCATACGTAGAAGTACCCCTGATGCTCCGACGTCGACCGTCAACCATTGTCCAGCCAACCAACTCACCATAATGCTTGTTGATTTCATCGGCATTGTCTTCCGTACGGAGCTCTTTTTTAATAAGATCCCAATTTCTTTGGTGTCGTGTGTAACTCGCACACATCGATTCAGAAACACTTTTTGCGTTACCAAGCAGTTGTTTCAGAGCGATAGCGCTATATTGTTTCTGCATTTTATCGAGTAACTCGCATTGTTCATCATCAAGCAAGCCCGAATCTACGACCTGAGCACGAACTTCCTCGTAATCAGATTTATTGAAATAAATACCAAGCGCTTTCTTTTCATCGCTGGTACGTTCTTCAGATGGGAAAATCTTCGCTAAATCAAGTTTATTTCCCTCTAGACCAGCAAAAATAGCCTTAATGACATTGATTTGTTCTTTTGGCAGTTCACACGACTCACAAATAACAGCAAGCGCATTTTCAACACGCATACTGCGAGAACCCTTTGTCGTGCACAACGTATCAGCAAGACGCTTTTTGTCGATTCCTGCCGTCCATGATCCATCCAGCTGCTCATCAAATACACACAGAATGATTTCACCGATAAGATTTAAAAGATTCTTTGAGTCGAATACACTCGAAGAATCCAAATCACCTTCAACAAGGAAATTACCTCGGTACTTCAACAGGTGATGGACAGCGAAATACACTTCTCGAATATCATGTTGCTTGTCATCTTCCATCAAAGTTTTGCGCAGATGATAAATTGTCGGATATTGTTTATAGAAACGTTTATCCTGATTCTTCGAATCGAATAAGACACCGCCATACCAATAATCCGCATTGTTCTCATCAGCAGGATGAACCCAGGAGTACTTCCTCCGCGCAAGGAATGACGGATCCACCTCTGCCAAGGGAGCATCAAAAATAGCATCAAGCATATGCAAACGCCAACGTCTACGAGAGTAGCGCCTACGAGTAGTACGAGCCATACGACGAGCTTCAGCAGTCTGCGCAGGCTCGAATAGCCTTACACCAATTAACTCACGCCCTTTAGCTCTCATCAACCGATAATCAGGAGTAAACGCGGCCCATCCAACGGAAGCATTACCGATATCCAAAGAAATTGCATAATTCGGAACTATTTTTTTGCGGCTCATAAGACCCCCGTTGGCTTAAAAACAATTAGCTATAGATTACACCTGATAACCCCTTTATCCGCATGGGACACGCTCGGCAATAACCCAAAATCTTTTTTTAAATTCAGACTAACCAAGATGAAAAAGCCGGGAACGGATGCGACGTTTGAATTACGACGAACCCAACTCCCGGCATCGCGACTGCTTCTCAAAGATGTGTGCTTGACTCACATGGATGGTACTGAGAACCATTCGCTTGCGATCTGCTTCCGCGCACGTGCCGGCACGACGTAAATATGGCGCAGGCACGCGGCAGATACAAATCAAGTCTGTATTAATTTTCCAGCCGGCGCAAAACCAGCCGAAAAGCCACAGGCTACTCTAGTCGTACGGTCGAACAAACAGAAAAACGTCAACCTGTCTGTCCAAAACGACGCAAAACGGGTGTCCATCGTCGGTTTGAGCAGACAATTACGATTCCATCTGTCGAAAGCGACGCGAATGTGGCACCTTCCGTCGGAATGAGCCGGCAATCGCAAAAGCTTCTGCACAAAAATACAAAAGTAAAAATGTCGTTTGCGTGGGAAAGGTTACGGATCACCCACGCGGACGACATTTTGAGCTTAGAACGGGACGCGATTAGAGCAGAATGAATTGCGCTCAAACAGGCAGCGAAATTGCGCAAGGAATATAGCAAAATCGACCATACCGCAAATACGAAAGGGGCCCTGCTGCATAAGCAACAGGGCCCCTCACATCAATTGCCGAAATCAGTCCAGTCGAATCAGCTCACTCGAAGAATCAGGCCTTGGCAACCTCGACGGCGAGCTCGGAGCCTTCGGCGCCGGCAACAACGTCAAGCGAGTCGGCGAGCGTGTCGGCGGACACGAGATCGCGGAACTGCTCGACCTTCGCCACGTCGCCGGCCGGGACGGTCAGCTTCAGCGCGATATGGTCGGAAACCTCGAGACCGGCGGCCTTACGGGCGTCCTGCACGGAGCGGATTACGTCGCGGGCGTAGCCTTCGGCAACCAGATCGTCGTTCAGCTCGGTGTCGAGGATCACGAAGCCGCCGGTCGGCAGGACCGCGGACACGGAATTGGCGGCCTCTTCGGCGTTCTGTTCCTCCACGCTGTTGATCAGCTCGTACTCGCCCTCTTCCAGCGTGATGTCGCCGTTCGGGGTCTCGCACACCGGAGCGCCGGAAGCGTCCACATGCCATGCGCCGGACTTGGAGGCCTTGATGGCGAACTGCACGTCCTTGCGCAGGCGCTTGCCTGCAACGCGGGCGTTCACGCGCAGCTCGTGGATGATCTTCAGGCCCTGGGAGCCCGCATCCTCAAGCGTGCACAGCTCCACGTCCTTGACGTTGAGTTCGGACTTCAGAATCTCGTCGTATGCGGCCACGGCGGCGGTATCCTCCACCACCACGGTGAGCTTGCTCAGCGGCTGACGCACGCGGATCTGCTTCGCCTTACGCATGGACAGGGTGCTGGAGACCACTTCGCGCACCTTCTCCATCGCGTCGACCAGAGCCGGATCGTCGACGAGCACGCGGCCAAGCTCGGTGGCTTCGCCGGTCTTCTCGTCGGCCAGGAACGGCCAGTCGGCCAGATGCACGGATTCGCCGCCGGTCAGGCCACGCCACACGGACTCGGCCTCCATCGGGGCGAGCGGTGCGAGAACGCGCATGAACACTTCGAGCACGGTGTACAGGGTGTTGAACGCGTTGGCGTCCTCGTTCCAGAAGCGGTCACGGTTGTTGCGGATGTACCAGTTGGTGAGCATGTCGATGAAGTCGGATGCCGCATCGCAGGCGTCGGAGATCAGGAAGTTGTCCAACGCATGCTGGGTCTTCTCGACCAAGCGGCGGGTGCGGGCCAGCAGATAACGGTCCATCTCCGGCAGCGAGGCTACTTCGTCGGCGTTGAGCTGGCGGGCGTCGTAGCCGGCGCCCTTGTTCGCCGCGTTCGCATACAGCGTGAAGAAGTAGTAGGAGCTCCACACCGGCAGCATGACCTGGCGGACGGTGTCGCGGATGCCATCGGCGGTGACGATGAGGT
>OATL01000664.1_pt1 | contig 14016 bp, 7 predicted proteins | sample 1476011 | NCBI WGS metagenome assembly OATL01 (sample SAMEA2579975, study PRJEB22360) | human gut metagenome | biome: human gut; feature: human-associated habitat; material: faeces | place: Denmark | collected 2008/2010
GGTACGGCTAAACGACGAATCCGCGAGGGGTAGCGGCAAGCCTTACCAGATCTACGTGTACACTCTTCCCAAGGGCAAAGGATACAACTACCGGCATAAAACGCCCGCCCATTATATTCCTCCTCCAACGCAAGAAGACGTTTATCCAATCGGCTCCTTTCCCTATGCATCAACTCTTGCCCCGCTTCCACCGCATCCGGCACATCCAATACGACAGGAGTAATCCGCGTACAAACAATCAATAGATTCCGAAAACTGGATAAATAGTCCTCCGAATCATTAAAAGGCGGACAACTCCAACTGTTCCCATACCTACGGCACTCCCGGCAATAGGCCATGAAACGCCGCTCATCCCGATAACGTAAGATATAATCATCCACAGGGATGGTTCTTGTATAATCGTAGCTTTTATATTCGATCATATGAAAAGAAAATTTTCTTGTAAAGAAATAAAAAAATCAGCAACTACATACATTATAATACAGGGAACACAGTACAACTACACGTGAAGCTTTCAATGAAAAAACAATGGCATGGTATTATGGTGGTATACTCCGGGATCGTCGCAAGGAACGCAAATTAATCCAAAAGCTAGCTTGTAGTCCGATAAAAGATATATGATCTTACCATTATAAGATGTATGATCTTACCGTTGTAAGATGTATAATCTTATCGCCGTAAGATCATACATCTTTCACAGAATCTGTAACGCTAAAGTACTCTCGTGAGTAAGAGAGAGCACTCTAGCGAAATCAAGAGATGATTTACTTCACAACAAACTTAACAGAGACTTTCTCTGTACCTTTTACCGCTGTAAAGCCATAAACACCTTTATTCAAGTTTACTGTTTTCACGTCATCAGAAGAGGTGATCGCATAAGTAGATACTACAGAACCTGCGGTGTTCGTGATGTAACCGGTATAACCGGCTAGATCTTTTACATGCAAGGTATTGTCGGAATAAGAGATGTTTGCGGTTGCGGCCGCTGATTTCGTGGCTGTACCGGTTACGGTTACTTTACAGTACGTGTTATATTTACCATTAGCTGTAATTAATTTGATTTCAGTTGTACCCGGAGCTACAGCCGTAACTTTACCCGTTTGATCAACTGTCGCAACAGCAGTATTCTTAGAAGACCATACCGCACCCGTTAAAGAAGCATAAGCAGATTGTACAGACGCAACTAATTGATAGGTTCCACTTCCACTCAAAGAAATAGCTTTCTTATTAAGCCAAATGATAGGAGTTGCCGCTACTAAATTATCACCCGGTTCTGTTCCCGATGTCGTTCCCATAAAACTATTCCAGCTCCAAGCATCCCAAGTACCATTCTGGACTTTTCGGCTTGATGCCCCGTATCCGGAATAAGAGAAATCTTGAGTATAGGAATCACGAACGAAATAACTCCAATAACCGGAATACCAACCAGCGAACCAATGAACATTTGATGCTGTTGAAGCTGTCCAATAGTCATAATCATAATATGGACCACCTGAAATATTTGCATCAAAAGGATGATAAATCACGCCATCATCTTCACCCTCCGAAATTGCGGTAGCAGCCATTTCCTCTGTAGTCTCTTTATCATAAGGATATTTGAATTTAGCACTTGCTCCCTCATAATCAAAGGTCACCTCTACATCACTCCTAAATTCGCTATATCCAATACCATTAATCGTTGATCCCATCCAACCGGTGTATTGCACTAAACCGATCAAACGAGGATCCGCTTTCATTACTGCCTCAAATAGGCTCAATCCAGAAATAGTATCTACATCAGCAGACCACCGATATCCCCAAACCATATTATCTGGTACAGTTTTATTCGTGTCATGCCAAGTCAAAACTATAGCCGCACGGTTTTCACCATCACCTACCCAGAAATCAATACTGTCAAAAGAAAAAGTACAGTTACTCCTTGCGGACATCAAAGCCGCTTTCTGTTTTTCCGCCGGTAAATCCGAACGTAACACACCTTGTACCATACGCTGTGCGCTGATACTTCCCGCCATTAAGATTAATGCGAGAAAAAGATAAAGCTTTTTCATGCTCATCAATGTTTAATTTGTTAATACATTATTATTTAACAACGATCGTCTTGCTCATCCGATCATTATCTTTTACCACTACTATAATATAAGCACCTCTTGAATATTGGATTGGATGAGACTCGTTAATTCCCGATATCTTAAAAAGATCCAATATAGCGCCATTCATATTTACAATATAGCAAGAATAACCTTCCAGATTATTCAAATGCAATCGACCTTCATAGTAATAAATCATCGCTTCACCAACACTGATAGCCTCATTACCCACCGGACCGGATGTGGAGAATGGCTCACTATAGAATGTTCCTAATATCTCTTGCCTACCATCACCTTCCTTGATAGCTGTAACTTTTACGATATATTCTGAACTTCCATCTAATTCAGGAATAGAGACCTTGATCTTTTCTTGTTCCCCAGAACGAAGCTCACTCATCAAGCCAGTAAGGATATTACCCTCTGCATCAACCGTGTAAACACCAAATAATACAGGTATCTCATTTACGTACTTATAAACAGACACCTCGTAGAAAGTAGCCTCCGGAACTTTCGGGAATGTTAATATAGCCGTAGAGTCTTTTACTTCAACCACAGGTTTTTCCAAATCCGGATCTATTACCGTTACTTCACAAGTAGCGGTATAACCTCCTTCATCTGTTGTCACCGTAATTGTAGCTACACCGGCGATACCAGCCTTAACCGTACCGTCGTTAGTTACTGTGGCTACCGTGGCATCCGAAGAACTCCAAGTTACTGATTTATTAATCGCACTGGATGGAGATACCACCGCTGCTAATACAGCCTCCTCACCTTTATTCAAAGACAAAGAAGACGCATTTAGGCTAACACCCGTAACATTTGCCCCCGGTTTTTCCGGTTCCGCAGAAACAATCACTTTACAAGTAGCTGTATAGCCTCCATCAAGCGTAGTCGCCGTGATCGTAGCCGTACCCTCACTACTTGCCAACACATTGCCATCTTTATCTACATCCGCAACAAATCGATTATCACTTGACCAATTCACCGTTTTTGTTTTTGCGTCACTTGGTGTTACAGCAGCCACCAATTGTACCGCATGGCCGACTGTTAACTCTAAGCGATCCTGATTCAAAGAAACTCCCGTTACTTTCACGATCCCTTTACCTACAGAAAGTGTACAAGCCGCAACAAAACCACCTGTATCAGAGCTTACACGAATAACGGTTTCTCCATCTCCTAATGCCAGAATCTCACCCGTCTTCGGATCAACCGAAGCACAAGCCTCATTACTACTAAACCAAGTAACGGATTCATCTATCTCTCCTTTAAAATCGGGATCTTTTAGAAGGGTATAAGCTAGTTTAAACGACTCTCCTATAGCGGCAACTCTCTGAGAAGCCTCTAATACAATACCCAAAACCCCTTTACTTTTGTCCGTTACATGAACGAACATCTCGTCTTCATATCCATAAGTCGTATAGGTTAGTGTCAATTTAGAAGTTCCCACTTTTTTCACATTATATTTAGTACGAGATTCTTGTTCTAATACCTCAGGATTGCTTGATTCGAATTCTATGCTACGAATCGCAGGTACAGCCCCAAACAACACAGATGCATTAGTAGGATTAAAATTAATTTTCAACATATTAAGTAAAGCATCTCGGTCAAATGTCGACACAGAAATATCTATTGACAAATCTTTAGGTTCAACAGAAAAGCCCTTTAACGGAACATCTTCATCCACATGGACTGTACATTTATCAGAAGCTTGACCATCTTCACTTTGCGCAGTTATTTCATATACACCGATAAAATTACTACTACCAATTCCATCTTTTATATTAAAACCAGAAGACGAAACCTTCCATGTTATAGATTTAAAATCCGCATTTTCAGGGAGAACAGAAACTTGATCTAAAAGATTCAAAGATTCATTCACTTTAATGGTAAATTCCTTTTGCTTAAACTTCACCTCTGTAACAGGCTGACTACCTACACATACGACACATTCTCCCTTAAAAGCAGACCCATTACTTCCATCAGAGAGATAAGCCTTTACGATTGTTTTTCCAGAGCCAACAGCAGTAACCAAACCAGATTTATCAACTGTTGCTATAGATTCGTCCGCAGAAGAATAAAGTATGTCCTTTTCTGCCTGCTCTACCTCTGTAAGTGACCCATAATCAACAGTCGGTTTAATCTGATATTTTTCACCCTGCTTTAAGAAACAAGTATTTTCCTCAAGCGCCAAAGATGTAGCCCACTTAGATACAAGAACTTCACACTGAATTGGATCTCCAAAAGCCTGACCTGTTTCAACATCTGTTATAGTTGCGGAAAGAATAGCCTTTCCGTAAGCGTTGGAAGGAGTTGCTCGTAATACTATTTCTGTATTACTTACAGATCTGACAATCCAACTCAATGTACCTTCTTGACTTTCAAATTTTACATTTTCTTTTTTTATTTCAAGAGTATTTGAGATAGCCGGATAAAATGAGATGGGTATTTTTAAACTACTACCAGCTTTTTTAAAACCATTAACCCTATTCGTGAATGCCACCTTCTCTACCTTAAAAGAACAAGAGACTTCACATGAGGCAGAAACTTTTCCATCTTCTGATTGTGCAGTAATAGTAGCAGTACCAGCTCCACAGACAGTAATAACCCCATCTTCCACCGTAAATAAAGATTTATCAGAACTACTCCATTTAATTGTTTTATCCGTAGCATTTTCCGGATAAGATTTTGCTATTAATGTGGTACGTTTATTCACCTCCAATTGAATAGGAGTACCCTCTTGAAGTTCTTCACCTGATTCACCAAACAATTTTATCTCAGTCATAGCCACAAATGGCCTCACGGTTACAAGACATTTTGTGACAGATAATTCCTGCCCTGTTACTGTCGATTTTATTTTGCCACTAAGCTCTGTGGTTCCTTCCGTATATGCAAAAATCATTGGATGAGGAGATCCAGGAATCGTACTCGCTCCTACTTTAGCAACCTTTTCGTTAGAAGATATCCATTCTATTTCTTCCGTAGCACTCTCTACGCCATTACTCAAAGCGATCAAACTTTTAGATTCATTCTCATACATTTCAACCGTAGGGGTCTGTAATATCATTGCAGGACGTTTAACCGTTACAATACAAACATCGGACATTTCCGGACGAGTCTTACTTGTCGCACGAATCTCTGCCGTTCCATAAGCAACACTTGTTACTATTCCATCATTTGATACGTTAATTATTTCAGGGTGAGAAGAACTCCAGCTAGCCTGTTCCCCTGCTAACCCACTAATAGTCAAAGCCAAGGATTTACCTTTACCATCCAGCGTGATCTCCTTTTCTTTAAACTCAAAAGGAGCTGTTGATGAAGTTGTTAATTTCACCAGTACATCTTTATTTACCAGTTTTCCATTTGAATTAAAGCTCAATTTAAGTTGTATTTCCTTGGCTTCTTGAACTTTCCCTACAATCGGAGCAATAGTCAACGTGTTATTTATCACCTCCGCACTAATTAGTTCCGGATTCGGATTCACAATCGTAGTAACAACCGCTGAAATCATATTATCACCATCTTCTATAATCTCATCCATTGATTTACTATACTTCGTATTTTCAGCGGAAAACGTAATTTCGCTAGGTAAACCGTCTGTGATTGTCGGAGCCATGTTATCCGGGAACACCGGTAAAGCAGGGAACCAATAATTCACTTTCTCATAAGGATAGCGATCTACCATTGTTCCGTTCGTATCCCCTCTTCCATCTGTTTTAATTACCGCTAATTCATGTTCCGGGTTTAAGAATTCATGATAAAGGAAACAATACATATTATCATCCACCGGATCAATACGGAATCCCGTACCATAAAGACGCCAATCTCCTTTATCTAGCTTTGTAAAGTCGAATACTTGATAAAAAGAATCCTTATCTATGTCATAACAGAAAATCTTATATCCCGTGAACCAACTACCGGAGCCTTGTCCTTTCCAATAGATCTTATTCTCTTTCGTACTGGCACAGAAACCATCGGCGGTCCATGCATACCAAGAGTTGGGAATCTCCTCAATACCATCCGTTGTTGGTATATCTACCTTTTGCGTTGTTAACGTATATGGATTCACTTTCCACATATAAGGCATTGTCGCTCCGGTACCAGTTAACTCGAATGTCACGCTAGCCCATAAATTACCATCTTTAGAAAGCACGATAGAGCCCAAGCCATGATTACTATCCTCCTCGGGCTTCAATATCGTATTGATAACTTTATCTTCTTTCGGATCGATCACCAACAATCCTTTCGTTTGATGTACCGCAAATACATATTTTCCAACACGGATCATGGTTCCAATCTGTGAATGATACAAATCGCTGGAAGAAATTCCCGTCGTTCCTTCGATTGCGCTGGCCTCGATAGACATCTGGTTTTCATCATATTTTCCGGTCTTTTCATCGTATCCTGTATGAAAAACATAAATACCATTACTCGTTCCGATATAACCTTTCGTCAGATCCACTCCTAAAAAAGAACGTCCATCAGCTCCTGCGCTGTTGATCGTCTGGAATTCCTTCTTCACTTGCATCGTTTTCGCGTCAATTACCGCTAAGCGACTTCCCTCTACAGATGCCGCACCATCTTTTGATTGCTTGGACACGATATACAACAAATCCCCATAAATCGTACCGAACTGGCTCGTACATCCCAATTCATGTCCCGGATTCTCTTTTTGGAACGCGTTATATGTCCAAGTCCCATCCTCCGACAGGAAGTTCACCGAACTGTTTTGGTGCCCGTACCAATCCTCGTTTACGATAAAGGTACCTTTCGTGTAATCCACGCTTCCATTGGATCGAAGCATCGAGGCTCGTGCCTGCGAACCGGGTAATTCCGGTAATTGCAGTTTCTGTTTCTCTATCGGATTCAGATCCCGCGAACCGGTTTGGCCTACTACCGACAGAGCCGATAGCAAACAGGCCATACTTAAGTAAAGTGTTCGTCTCATGTTAATGAATTTAATTATTGAGTAATATGAATTTTAAATGTCTTTTTATCGCCATCCTTTTCGCCTATCAGTAGATAATTCCCGGATGGAAGAGATATTGGATGAAGTTCCTCCCGAACTTGAATCACAAAACATTCCAGCATTTTCCCGTTTATCTGCATTAAATAGATTTGATATCCGGCTAAATACTCAAAGCGCAACGCTCCATTCTGATAGGAAACCTTTGGGATAACGGGAGCCATAGTCTCATTGCTCACCGGATCAGAAGATTTTTCTACCATATAGGTATCGATCACGTCCAAGCCATTCATGACTTGGATCTCTATCCGATAAGCGTCATCCTTCCCTAGGTGCTTCAGTGGGACGGATATAGTGCCGGAAGTAGCCCGTAAGCCTTTCGTCAGAAGTTCAGTAATGATATTGCCTTCCGCATCCGCTACGTAAGTGCCTATCTTTTTATAACTTCCGTTCTCATATCTGTAGACACGGACCTCATAGGAGGTGGCTTCCTCTACTTTCGGGAATGAGATAACCGCCCCAGTCCCTTCAAAATCGATCTCAGGAGTAACCGTCTCCGTTACCGTCACCTCGCAAACAGCGGTATATCCGCCATCTACCGATTGGGCTGTTATTTTCACCACACCGGGCTTGGCACCTGTTACGACCCCATCTTCTACCGTTGCTATACCTGTATCGGAACTACTCCAAGTAACCTGCTTATTATCAGCGTTTACAGGAGAGATGCTAGCTACAAGGGTTGCGTTTGCTCCTGCTTGTAAACGCAAAGAAGACTTATTGAGAGAAATGGATGTTACGTGTATCACTGGGATCTCGGGTTCATCCCCTCCACCTCCAGAGGGTATTGTCGCAGCGACAAAGACATCCCCGGGCTGAGTTCCTTCTGATGTATTCATATTTCCATTCCAGCTCCACGCATCCCAACAACCATCCGTCAATACACGGCTTGTAGCACCTAAACCAGAATAGCTAAAATTAGAGGTTTGGCTACTTCTCACAAAATAACTCCAATAACCATAATACCAACCGGCTTGCCAATGAATGCCATTGCTACAACTCCAATGGTCATAGTCATAAGATGGATATCCATATCTTTCCGCATTTATCGGGTGATAGATAACCCCGGTTTGTACGCCTTGTCGAATAGCCGCCGCTACGTCCCCCGCCGGATTTTCTGGAAAACCAGTCTGCCCCAACAAAGGATTCGTAATAGGAGGTTCAAATTTGAAAGCATTATTCGGTTCATTCGTGGCCCCATCCAAGTCATATCGAACGTCCAGATTATCCCCATATCCAATACCATCAATCGTATAACCCATCCAACCCGTATATTGGGTTAATAAAAGAAGTTTCGGATCGGCCTTCGCTATCGCCACGATCATATCGTGTCCGGTAGCCTCGCCATCCCAGCGATATCCCCAAACCATAGCATCCGGTCGATTCCCATCATGCCATTCGATCACTAAAGCGGCTCTCTTACTGCCGCTTCCTACCCAGAACTGGATGTCGTCAAAAGAAAAGCTGGCGTCAGCCCTTAACTGGGACTTTGTTTTCGCCGGCACATTCGGAGCCGAGGGATGTGGTTGCCCTTGAACCAATCCTTGCGCCGAAAGACCTACTACACACAAAGCCATTACAAAGAAAAGAGATAGAATTTTTCTCATAAGCTTTTATATTAAATGTAAAACTCCAAAAAACGATCAAGAGGGAATATAAAAGAAAGATCAAATAATCATGAATATTTTCATAGTCCGGGAGGAACTAAGTCGCAATTCACCCGATCAATCCTTCATCTAAAGCAATATTCACTTCGTATATTTCCCTTTTTTGAATCCTACGCTAAACCCCGGTAGCGTAAAATCGCGGCGGTTATCCGGTATTGGCAGGTCTTCTGACTTACTCCACTTTAGAACTTCCTTCCCGTTCCTTCCGGAAACAGTGGCAATGAGTTGATGTCTAAAGCTTTTTTGGAGCTTACAGCAGCGGGACTGTCCAGGTTTCTCACCTGATTCCCTTTTAATCGCCGTACCCTGAATAAAGTAGGCGAACCAATACGTTGGCAAATTTATAAAAAACAATTCAAATTATCGACAAATTCACAAAATGCTTTCTTCCCCCAACCATCACTGGTCATTCATGGGTATTCCCGACCCTCAAAATACATATTTATAGGTATTGCCGAGACTAATAAGATATCGGATATTTGTCTTCGTTATTAAACTATAAAAACAAATAGGAATGAAGACTATAGGAATATTCTACGGCTCGTCTACAGGAACGACGGAAGGGATCGCGAAACGTATCGCAGAGAAGCTGGGTGTGGAAGACAAAGATATTCATGACGTATCTAACGCTTCTCCCGCTGATGTAGCGCCTTATGAAATCTTGTTATTGGGCTGTTCCACTTGGGGCGCCGGAGATTTGCAAGATGATTGGGATAGTTATCTAGGGAAACTGAAAAAGCTGGACTTAAGTGAGAAAACCGTCGCATTATTCGGTTGTGGAGACTCAGCCTCTTTTAGCGACACTTTCTGTGACGCCATCGGTACGATCTATTCCGACCTGCGAAATACAGGTTGCAAATTCATTGGCGCTGTAGATGCTTCGGGATATTCATTTGACAGTTCCACCGCCTGCATAAACGGTATGTTCGTCGGACTTCCTTTGGATGAAATGAATGAAGACGATCAAACAGAAGGGCGGATCGACCAGTGGTTGGCATCTATAAGGAAAGAAGGAATTGAATAGACGCACACTTTTACATACATAACTGTTTAACCTTAATATTACAACGTTTGCGTATTCAACTTGATTGGTTTAGATTTATGAAGAGGTATGTGGGTCAAACATACCTCTTTCTTTTCATCTCAGTTTCCTGAATTGTTTCTTTATCCAAAAATAATAGCCGGTTATCGCGAAGATCGTCCCCAACAAGGAAACTAAGCAAGTCAATATACGGGTAGTCATTCCCCCCCACGAGCCGACGTGTACGGAATAAATCCATCCTCTTATCTTCCCCGATTTTGGGAGATCTTTATATAATTGGACTTCCGTAATCTCACCCGTAGCAGGATCAAAGGAGTAACGGTCGCTTCCTCTTGTATTCCCATAACGGGCCGTAGAAACCGTAGCGGAGCCATCTTGGATCGTGATTGAGTTAAAGTCCGGATAATGGCTTTTCAATGCCGATAACACCTCAGCCCATTGTGTGTAATCCGTCTTTTTCTTCGCGGGTTTCTTCGCGCCGGAAGAAGCTGGAGCATGATGCGCTTGAGGCGGGTTTGCACTAATACCGAAGACACTATAAAAGGCATTTCGATACCAACCAAACGACCATGTTAATCCGGTTAACGCTAAGATAAGCAGGAGCAATGCCGCATAGAATCCCCCGGAGACATGTAAATCATAGAAGAAACGGAACCAACCAGCCTTGGTCTTTACTTTCAACCGGTTTCTCAATACTTTTTTATTGCGGGGATACCAAATAACGATTCCACTTATAACAATAATCGCCAAGACCAAAGTCGCATAGCCAACTATTGATTTTCCCCAAGAAAAACTTCCATCCCGTTTATACTCATCAAGTAACCAACGATGAAGACGCATCATTTTCAGGAAAAAACCTTGTCCGTCATCCATCCCGGTCACCTCCCCGGTGTAGGGATCAATAAAACCCGCGGCCTTTTTTCCCGGTAATACCAGTTGATAAGTTCGTCTCGGGTCAGACGATACCCGAATACCGTTTATTCGAACCGAATCGGGTAATTGTTGGCGCGCCGATTCTATCAAGGCGGCAGGCGAGAGAGGTTCCCCTTTTACTTCCTTTACAAAATAACGGGAAGGGTAACCTAATTCTAATATCTCTGTCTCAAAGACGAGAATCGCCCCGGTCAGGCAGACAATCGCAATAATAATGCCAAAAGGTATCGATAGCCATAAATGTACTTTCGCAAAGAATTTTCTCATTTTCCGAATAATTGTTTAATCCCGTCATATATACCCGGAACCGCTACCGTTCCATGGTTCTCGTCGGGAAATGATTTACTAAAGAAACGCAGGTTCTCCGCTTGTGGCAAAACCTCCGAAAGAAGATAACTCACTTTGTCAAGATGAATGTCCACCCGGTCCGTCCTTTTTTTAGACGCGACACCGATATACAGGCTTTTCCCTCTAAAATTTCGGCCTGCAACCAAAGCCTCCGCCTCCCGGACCAACCGCCCCCGATCCCACCACAAACTAGGGTCGACCGCTAGATAGGTATCAAATAATTCCGTATGACGAAGAAACGTATTCAAGGTGAAAAGCCCCGCATACGAATGACCGATAAGCATATTCCAGCCGTTCGTGCGATAGGCGCTATCGATAGCAGGGCGAAGTTCTTCCGTAAGGAACTTACTGAAAGCCTCACTTCCCCCTCCTTGCGGAATCGCATCTATGGAGATTTTACCATCCCGTGTCCGATCCGTATTTAATACCCCGACAATAATACAGGGAGGTAGATATTTACCTCTACCGGATGCCAACGTTTTCCTTATGCCTACCAGCGAATGAAAGAAAGAATCTCCATCTAGCAGGTAAACAACCGGATAGCGTTGTTTCGTATCCATATTATAACGCTCCGGCAGGTGTATCCAATAACTCCGTTCTTCTTGCAATACGGTAGAGTACAAAACTAGTTCCTTTCCTATACAAATATCCTCCTGGCTCCGCAGGGTTAGCGGGAGCAGGAGGAATATTAATAGAATGTGAGTCCGACTCATACTTGCTTATTACTCTTGAGCGGCAGTCAATTTACCTACACCACTGATTTGCTCTGCCTCAACGGTAAGACCTTTTGTAGCGGTAGCTGTCTTCGGATCGATACGATACACGGCCGGTTGACTCCCATCGGTAGTCGTAACCGCCATATAAGCGATACCATCCTCCGAGAACGGAGTATTGCCAAATCCGGAAATAACATCCGTGGAAGGCAGCCCCTTCACGTAGGTAAGACTCTTATCCTCTCCTTTATAAATAGCCAACTCTTTCGCGGCGAATCCGGATTCAGTCAACGGACGATCATACATCAACAACAAGAAATAATCTTCCGTGATATGCCAACAACGCAAGAATGCCTTACCACCCGTCTGTGCCTCCAAATTACAATAATAATCAGGATCAAACTCCTCCGCGTTAGCCTTAATACGAACCACACCGGCCGGCAAAGTCGTTTTCTGTACCTCCGCGGTCATCGTCTTGGCATAGCTGGGCGAGAACACATACACATCACCGTTGTCTGCCGTCCAAATGGTCTGGTAGTATTGAGAACGGTTACGTCCGCAAGCATAACTGATCTTATCCGTCTTTATCAGTTTCGGATTCTCGAATTTCTCGTTCGCATAAATAGCGACCCAAGCCTCGTTCGGATATTGCGTCCATTGCAATTCCCCTTTTTCGTAAGCGCCACTACCGCTTCCTCCGGATTCTGTCTTTACCAGCTCCGGGTATTTAACATATTTACCTCCCTCCGCTTTCACGCCGTACTTACTCAAGCCCATCGGGATAGCCGCGGAATAGATCCGACCGTTCGCTTGGAGAATACCCGCTAACGTAACAAACTCGCCATTTCCCAAATAATTCTCCGACAAGATCGTATTCGTGTTTGTCGTAAACGTCTCTTTGGCCACATCCAGATAAGAGAGCAAGAAGCCTTTAGGCAGATAACCATTCTCGTCCGCATATTCCTCACCCAGATCACCGGTAGAAGATGTAATGATATAGTCGCCGTAGATACCATAAGAAGTAAATCGCTTGATCTCGTAAGTATTATCACGCTCTTTAATCTTACCTTCCGCATTCAGTACGTATGAAGAAGTAACACCGGCATTTCCTTGGTTGTAAACCAAACGATACAAATATTTATCCTTATAGAAGATCCATTGCGTACCGCTTTCCGTAGTGAGTCCGTTGTTTTTAGCGGAGATAGAGCCATCACCCAGCGTATCGGCTGTCAACAAGTAATTTGCGTCACCGACAGAAGCGGCGACTACATAGCTCGAAACCGCCTCCGAGGTCGATCCTCCCCCGTTTCCATTCCCGTTGCCTCCGTTATCCGGGTTTACAGGATCGTCGTCACTACAAGAAGTAAATACTCCCCCAACCAATAACGCAACGGCAAGACCTGTCATTAAATAATTCTTCTTCATGTTGTTTTAATCTATTATGTTTTGAATTAATTATTGATAAATAAAAGATAGTCACACTTTAAATTAATTACCGAAATAAACCCTCACCTTACCATAGAAAGCCCTGCCAGCCTTCTGCAAGCTGAAGTTATCGTATAATTTCTCGTTCGTGAGATTCCTGCACTCGAAAGAGATATTGTAACGCCCGTTCTGTATACCATAAGAGAGTGTCAGGTTATGCGAGAATTGAGTTGGTACCACAAATTCGGATTCACTGCCTACTGCCTCCGAATACAGCGGGAAACTATGCATATATAAATTATCGTAAGTGACACTTAGCGTATTGCCTTTCTTCCACAAATTACGCCAATAGAAGGTCACATCCGAGTTGGCAAACTGATAAGGAAGATTCGGCATACGTGCGCCATATGTCAAGCTCTCTTGGTTCGTCCCGCTGGTAACCGTCTTCACGTTATCCCTCACATTCATCTGCGTAAAGTTTCCTCCTACGCTTACCCAGTTAGCGAAACCGTAGCGAACCGAGATATTGTAACCCTTGGTCTCTACACGACCATGATTCACATAGGTAGCGCCATATTTACCGCCGCTCAAATCCGATATATTCCGTTGGATATAATCTTTCGTATTCCGGTAGATCAATCCGCCTTCCACATATACGGAATGCTTACCGAATGTCTCGTTGTAGCTTAAATTCAGATTCACGTTATCGCTGTTCTCCGGTCTCAAGGAAATATCGCCGGTCTCAAGGTCCTCATCGCCAAACATCTCCTCATTGGTCGGC
>OATL01000676.1_pt1 | contig 13653 bp, 7 predicted proteins | sample 1476011 | NCBI WGS metagenome assembly OATL01 (sample SAMEA2579975, study PRJEB22360) | human gut metagenome | biome: human gut; feature: human-associated habitat; material: faeces | place: Denmark | collected 2008/2010
AATTTGATCTTACGTATCCATTTGAATCAACATACAAGGTTCCATATAAATAGTCTGAACCAACATGTATATTCAATTCCTTATTGGATGATGTGTTGGTTAATCTTATACTTCCACCCCAATACTCTCCTACGTTGTGATTCGCATTATCATTAATGGTTATTCGTTGAGATGAAATTAGCATATTATATATAGAGCTTGTTGATCCGTTTGCTCTTAATTTAGTTTCTAGCTTTAAGAATGGAAGCTCATCGTAACCAGAAGTACTATATATATTACCTCTATTTAATTCAAAAGTACCGTGAATAGTACCGCTGCCATATGTTGCCTCATAATTACCTAATATAGCCCCTGACTCTAGTTTGACATAGTTTAAATTATCTTTTTGCGATTTTATTGGCTGTTCTACATACATTGTTAAACCATTATTTTGAGAAAGTTCCCATTTATTCAAAGATTTTATGGTTCCTGCGCTATTAATCGATAGTGTGCCATTATTTATGTTATCTGAGGTTACAGCCCATTTTCCTAGCTTTAGTGATCCATTTCTTTCCCAACTTATTTTTCCATCAGCTAATTGTCCTGAACCATCTTTCTTGAAGATACAAGTATAAGTTACTATAGCGTCATTATGGATAGTTATTCCATTGGTGAAATTGGAAGTACCATTCCATTTAGTTCCACTATAGATTGAGTTTGTATCAATATACCATCCTCCGATCGTTCCTTCTGTAGCGTTTATTTTTGAAGTATCAATTGCAGTATTTATGGTAAGTTCACCTGTTTTTGTCCAACTTATTTTCCCGTTAGCTAATTGTCCTGAACCATCATTGTTTAATTTCCATTTAGTGCCATTCGTGATACTTCCATCTGAACCAAGTGTTACATTTGACTTTGTTATAGATGCTTCGTTTATTGCCCAGCCCCCGATCTTTCCGCTTGTTGCTGTTACCGCTCCGGAGAAAGATCCTGTAGCCGCAACTAGATTGCCGCTAAAATAAGCGTTTCCATCGGTATCTATCCGAAAGTTCTTTGCCCTTATTGCAGCTAAGTTGGCTCCATCGCTATATAGCGTTATTCCAGAAGTGGAGAATGCGTTGGATGTTTGCTTTGTCCCCGTGTAAAGATAATTCTCTTCTATCTTCCAGTTCGCCAACGTTCCTTTCTTTGTCGTGAGTTCAAGGGTGTTTATTATATCGGCTGTTATAAACTTGGCTTGCAAATCTTCTGTCTGTATACTGTCCGCTTTTAACGCTGCCGTTATGACTTGTTTAGCTTCAAGCGTTCCTGTATAGATGCCAGTAGATGTGATCTTGGTCAATCGAGACTGGAGGTCTGCTTGTGACAATCTCCATTCCATAACGGTTTCTGAGTTTGTCAATATCATCGAGTTGTTTGTTATATAAAAAGTACCCGCTGTTCCGAAACCAATGTAGATATACGAGGAGTCCATGCCTGTGAAGTTCTCTATCTCTACATTCGTCCATGTGTTTTTGGTAAGTGGTTTGGTGACAATATTGTTATTGCTTGCCCCAAACTTGATGTACATGTTTGTATTTACATTTGAAAATATCTTGAACGCTAAACTAGCGGGATTGCAAATCTTATTGGTTGAAAATCTGACGCAATTTTGTGATACTGTTGAGTCTGTAGCTGAAGTAGAAGTGATACTTAACCATGTATTGACATATAAAGACAGGGTTATCCCATAAGTTGTTATTCCGGGAAACGTGTAAATGTTGGTTGTTTCGTCTTTTGTGTGCTCTTTGAAATCCGTATGTTTTATCTGGTTATCCATGATATCCTTGTACCCATTATAATCCACGTTTCCCCAACCTAGTACCACGTCCTCCCCGAACTCGACCTTTCCGGTGGATGAGTTGTATTTGATATATTGTTTGTCTGCGCCTAATTGAGCGTTTCCCTCGGAGTCAAGGAGCCAAGTGTTCTTGCCTTTATTGAATCCATAGATACCATTGATTGTTTGTGTCACGTATCCTCCGGAAGGATTGGCTACCTTCAATGGAAGATTTCCTAACGCCAACCCTGTCAATGTTCCATCTGAGTTCTTTGTTCCAGCGAATATCTTAGGGGTTATGACTTGATTTCCATTGATCTCCGTCTTGTTGGTATTCCAATCATTGACCCAATCTAATAAGTTTGCATCTTTTCCGGGTTGGCCTATCTCTCCATCTTTTCCGAAATGACCTATTACATGCGGGACGGAGGTCTTGCTGGTATTGTCCGTATACTTGATTACCTCATAGCCCCATAGATATGGTTTATCTTTGCTTATAACTTGTGAGTTGACGTTCGTGCTCCATCCAGAGGTACTGGTAGTGACTCCGGATGACGCTGTTGTTGCCAAATAATAGTTGGTTATGGAAGATATACCGTTACCAGTTGCTCCGGTATCCCCATATACGCCTATGATTTGTACGCTCTCTTTTTTTGTGCCGTCCGAAAAGTTAATCCTCTCCTTGTTCCATAGGTATTTGTTCGTTGGTGTCATCTCTGGTATATCCCCATACCATCCGGAAGGTGGGGTAGTTTTACTGGATGATACGGCGTACAGTTCTTCTATGGATAAAATCCCGATCCCGTCTTCTCCCCGTATGCCGTCAACCCCATTGTATACCTTATATACGCTAATCAGGTCGTAGTATTCTTTATTGTTGACGATAGCCGTATATTTGATAGACAGATTGCTCCTCTGACTCCAGATACTAGATGTATCGCTCAACAATAGAGAGGTAGAGGCGCTTCCTGCGCTAATCCAAGATCCATTGGGAGATAGGTATTCCCATTTCCTGCTCGTAGGAACGATATTTATCTCCTCGGCCTCTAAGGTTGTTATGTTGCTATCTACCGTACCATCCTTATCATAATAGAATACGTTTCTACCAGTGATTCTCACGCCCTTGCTTGAAAGATTATTTTGGGCCTCTTGGGTAAGATCTTCCCACCTAATCGTTACATCTTGTAATGTTATGGTGTCTTTTGTCCATGCGAAACGACCATCCGCAAACTGTCCTGTTCCATCGCTTTTTATTATGAATGAATCGTTTCTGGAGCGTATAGAACCATCATCACAAAATCTCAGTAAGGGGTTCTGGATCGTACCACCTATACCTCCCTTGCATGCCCAAAAGCCATAGGATTCGCTGTCTTCAGATAATGTGCCATCTGTTGGTTGGTACTGGGTGGCATATTCTCCAAACTCAAGCTGAGGTGAGCAAACTATCAATTGCTCCGTAGTCTCGAATCTCATGGTAAGCTCGTTTGCGGTGGAATATACAGGGAATGTGGTCGTATATCTACGCCATCCAGCCTCTATTTCGAAAGAGTCTATCAAGTTCGTATTTTGATAGATCTTTACGGTTAAATCTTTTGTTCCCTTGATCCATATAGAGAACGTGACAATCTTGTCTTTGTTCGCTGATGCCCAGCCCGCTTCCCTGCAAACCAACGTGTGCATATTTACGGTGGTAAACTTGTATGCGTTACCAATGCGTGCCGGTAGATTCTCATTGGTTAGTAGTGTTGCTGTGCCTTGAAAATCGCATTCAAGACTGTTTCGTATCAAGTTCTTCTGTATTCTTCCTGCATAGAAAGTACTGGAGAATCCATTCTCATCGCCAGCGGTTAACGTACCGGCTATACCAACGTTCTGGGTTGCGTAGAGGTTTTGGGAGTAGACACCATAACCCTTGAGCGTACCAAACACGGGATCTACTATTTGCCCGATTTTACCGATGGTAGCCTTGTTTGCGTTTGTGAAATTGGCTATATCGGATAGCTTGATGATATTCAACTCTGCTACGGATATGGTACTGTTGGGGGCATTATCAAGAACGATAGTGAAGCTTCTGGTGTCTCTAGGAGTTTGATTCCCAAGCCGTAGACACGCTTACTGTTCCTTCGGCCTCATATTTACTGTCATCCGTATATCCGAATTTGAATGGGAGAGAAGCGATGGATCTTGTTGCCTTGATCTTGTATGATATAATAACTACATTTTGGATCATCAGCGTGTCCTCGAAGGTTGTTTTTATCCTTGCGTTTCCCGATGAGGTCTTGTTGATGGAGAATACACGATACGCTCCATCAAGGTATTTCTGATAGGAGTATGTACCATTAGAGTTAAGAATCGCATGGTATTTATCCTTGGAGGCGATCGAAGGGGTGTTTCCCGGCAAGAAAGGGATACATAACGATTTCTCGGTTCCAAGTTTGTCAAGGACACTCATATAAGGCGCTTCAGAATCACTTGCCGTTAAGTATAAGGCTCCGCTTCTGTCTGCGTTGAAAAGATTGGTCATCCTTGCGAAATCCAACACTTGATCGCTGGAGGGAATATCTCCGTCTAGCAATGCTCCCACGAAATAAGGCGAATCCTCCAGTACCCCGTTCTCGTTGGCGATCTTATCTATTCCTGTATCGAGAACAGCCATCAAGCTGTATATAGTATTCTTTCCGTCAAAATATTGTCTTCTGACGATATCTCCGGCTTGCAATCCTTGTACTTTCTTTGATTTAGGATCGATAGAGATCTTGTACTTCGTATAATTGATTAATGACATAAGTTTATGGTATTGTTGTTACTTTATCTGCGCTACATGAGTCACTTACCCAGAGAGAGCCGTTGACTACGTTTATTTTTTGGATCTCAAGCTCGTAAACTCTCATTTTTTTACGAATCACGGCCTCGTCTACGGTTAACTCTATATTTCCTGTATCTAGCTTTTTCCTGATCGCCCATCCCTCACCTGCGAAACCTGTAGAGAATCTTTCAGACGAGAGATTGTTTATGAAATAGGAATTTCCAAAATGCTTGATACCATCAGGTATGTTGACTAAGCGATTGTTATCGGTGAAGAATAGCGTATTATCGGAAAGTCTGGTTGTCGATTCAGTTATACCGATAAAGTCTTTTGCCTCTATAGGGTTGTTGAACGTGAAAAAATCGGCGGTTGAACTTACAAATACACTTTCGCTGTTTCTGGATTGATCTTGATAGATAGATGTTGATCGTCCTATATTGATCGTAGTCCTGTGTGTTGCGCTGTACTCTCCTCTCGTATATTTGGCTTCCAATCCGATTCCGTATGTGTCAGCTGATATGAATGGGCCAGTATCATCCCCGAATCGTAATTTTTCGTGGATAACGACAGAACTTTCAGCGGTACTGAGAAGCTTATTGCCGAATCCATACCCAGCCTCAAACGTGTTCATGAAAGAGGCGTTGCCAAACTTATCGATTAGATTGTGGTCTCCAGCATAGGTAGTAAGGGTATTCCATAGCCGTATATCGGTAGTGTTTTTGTCTCCACTTCCAAGTATCAATGAACCTCCAATTGATGATAGTTGGATATCCTTGTCTGATAAACACCCTAAGATATCTATCTCTCCAACCTTGATCTTATATGGTTTACCTAACTTTATATTTCCATTGACTTCTAAATCACCATCGTCTTTTATGGATAGAATGACATTGTTCTTGGCTCCAAGCTCAACCTTCTGTAGGGAGGTAAGAAGTCCCTTTAACGTACTATTGCCGTTTACGACAAGACTACCCGCAATATCTGAGTTTTTCATTGTCCAATCGACATCTTCCTTATTGGAGTTACCGGCGTGATAAATGGTATGACTAGAGTAGGTGAAGGAATCATTAGACACACTGAGGCTATTGGCGTTAAGTGTTCCGGTTATTTGTATGTTCGATTCCTTGAAATCAACAATATTTCCTCCATCTATCTCTAGTATTTCTTTTTTGTCACTGTCTCTGGAAAAATGATTGAATAATATCTTATTGTCGATAAATAGGTTATGGCTATCTATTTTAAGTTTTTCTTCAATCGATATGTACTGATCTTTTATGATAGCTCCTTCCATGTCCTTCTTGGTTTGGAAGAATATTTTACCATCTTCTCCAGTTTGAAACCCGAATAACGTACCTAGCCTTCCAGACATGTTATCTCCTGTCTTTTTGACGAAAGTACCTAGTTGAGGCTCGGAAGGCTCGCTGGTTCCTATGCAGTTCGCTATGGGAGAGGCGAGGTTATAGGCGGCATTCTTTATCTTGTTATTGATCACTATTTGATCCTGTTCTGGTAAACCTTCGAGAGCATCGCCTTGACTACTTTTGATACTAGCATAAAAACTTTCATACAAGTTTTTACAAACCTCTGATCCTGCCAAATCTGGCATATCAATAAGCCCTTTGTTAGGGTCTATTATCTCTTCTGCCATTATTTTACTTTTACGGTTTGTGATAGAAATGAATTACACTCGGAGAGGAACGATGTGAAATTAGCGAGATTGATGATTGGCATCGTCCCTAGCATGGTAGGGGTGGTTATCTTTGAGCATTCGGTTATGAATTTCATCATGAGGGTCACAAGCTGCGTACCCAATACCGCTGGTTCTGTCGCTCCCTCACCTACGAATATCTGTTTGCCTTCTAGCGTTATCCCAGAAGTATCCAGCTTTTCGTAAGAGTCCCCAACACTATCCTTTATTTGCTCCTTCTCGATCTCTACCTTGGACGATCCGATCTCAGATGACATCTTGTCGGGAGCGATGATTTGAGTGGCTGAGTCGGTCTTGTTTGAGACCATGGAGGTTATTGATGAGTTGGTATATGTGGTTCCGCTCTTGTTTCCGTCATCCTCCAATTCGTTATAGTCAACCTCATCGTTAGGAGTTTCGCTGGTGACTCCTATATTTACTTCTTTGGTTGAGATGATATTGTAGGTATCGATATGGGAGAAGGATAGGATAGAGGCGTTACCGGTTCCTACCGCCCATAATACTGTCACGTCAGACTTGATGGTAGGAATAGTCATCTGGCCCTTGCTTAATCCGGGAATGGCGCTCAATGGAATTTCTGGTATCCTTACCGTCCCATCCATGGAAATGAAATCTATGGTTCCTATGACTCCATTATCTCCCGGCGTATATTTGGCTACAAAGCCGTGCAATATCATCAAGTTATTCTCCGGGGCCTGTACGATCCGTCTCAGCGCTTCTGATAGTTTGTTCTGGTCTGCCATTATTTATCGCTTAATTTATATGGTATCTTTAATTTTTGCCTATACCCCTTTACCCCGAAAGTTGTTATTACCTCGCTTACCACGTAAGTTCCGTTTCGCTCGGGATTAAGGTTATCCGTCAGCCGTATCTTGCATCCAGCTTGTAATCCAAAATCACCGAAGATCGTAAGGTCTCCATCGATTCCGGTCTGGGATATCTCTCCGAATTTCGCTTCAGCATTCTTGATAAGAGTGTCACGGTTGACGTTATATTCATGAAAAGTACGAATGTTATAAGCAGAAAGATCGATTTTGGTGTTCTTGCCGCCGTATTGGTTCGTGAGATTGTTGTTTTTGTCATATTCTGATAATAAAGTGTTCTTTAACTGGTTCTTACTTATCTTTGTCTCATTTACTACTTGAAATTTAGAGAGATCTTTAGGATCTCTTCTTATTGTAGCCTTGAACATTGAGTTGTTGGGGTACAAGGCTATCGCTTCCAAGGCGATGAGAGCTGGATCTAATTTGTGGATGGATAAATTATCCTCTGCCACGTTCTCATCAAACTCTATATCATAAGGAGTATCCGGCATGTCTTTCAGTAATGATTCAGAGGTATTGACAGAAAAGAATGTTCTGCCTATAGCTAGATGAGGAATACCGTTATAATTTCTCATATAACACATGATACCCCATTTCTTGAGCCTGTTCAATATATCAGCTGCCGTACAACTTTGTGGATAGACAATCTGACCTATCTCCATATTCATCTCTTTCGTGCTAGGGTGAAGCTCTATTCCAGTGCCTTTCAGTATTGTTGGTACAAATTCATTTATCTTGGTACCTTTTGCGCTGGTCTTTATCGGATCTAGCGCTGTCTGCTTTAATATATATCCCATATCCTCACATTCAAGGGTGAAAGGATTTCCTGAAACGATAGAGGTTATGTATCCATCGAACATCGTTTTGAGATTCTCGTCTATTCCGTAGCAAAGTTTTATATTGATACGCTTACCTCTTTTGAACAAGCTATCCTTGTCACCCATAAGCTTGACCTCTCTGGTTCCGAACTCGTCTTTCAAAGAGGACTTGACCGTGATCTGTCTCGTGAACTCTACGGTGGCCGTATTGATGAGTGTCTGATAGGAGTCCTTGATCTGGAGATTGACAACCTCATTGACAGTGACCTTATTTAAGATGTTCAGTTTATCGTTAGGATCTTCGTCCCCTATTGTGATAAGGCAATTCAGTATGCTTAAGCCATGTATTTCCATTATATCCAGTTTTGTAATTGAATGAATTGTTTGGGGTTGAACTTGCGTAGATAATCCTTTAAGCTGGCCTTGGAAACAACTTGCTCTGGGTTGGCGGCTAACCAAGCCTCACGTTTCGCTATTTCCTCTTGCATTACTTGTTTTGCGGATAAAACCTTTTTCTTTTCTTCCTCCTCGAACTTCAATGCCTCCGTATTTCTCTCGAACACTGCGTTGATCGTGTAATTTTGGACATTTGAGAATCCTATGGCTTGTGGTAAATCATAGGATAGTATTAGGATGGTATTGACCTCAAACATATCGAGGTATGGGGATTGGCATGTTACCACGTCCTTATGCTTCAATATCTTTATCAAGTCCATGACCTCTTTTGTCGGGTATACGTCTTGGTAGGGACTGACTATCTTCCCGGTGATGGTGATATTATAGTCCCCTCCAGAGATATATTCTTTGCGTGTGAGATCCCGACCTTGTACCTTGGTTAACAGGATATTCTTTTGCTCGGAGAGTTTGATAACCGCATGCCCATCGAAGAATTGATAATTTTCGCTTCCGTCCTTTATTTGAAGCTGTATGTAATGTCTGATAGGGGTTCCATTCAGCCCTTTCTCTTGTAGTAAATTTACTGGGGTATTAGCTTCGACCAGTTTCTTGATATTACTATCCCTATCAAATAGATTGTATCTGGTTTGAAGCTTATAATCAGGAGAACCGTTAATGATCTCATCAGCCATTCTTAATGCCGCTTGTTTTGTTCTCCAAGTGACAATATGTTCTATGATCCTTGCTTTTTTTTGAAGGTAGGCTTCTGGGTTTCTAGCCAGATCAATGATATTGATTCGAGGGATATAGGTAAGAACCGATGATGGGTCCTTGCCTTTGTATAATTCCCCCAACACCCTTTTTATGGCATGATTCTCGTAGTCCTTGGGTTTAAGTGGGGGAAGCGTTTTTTTTGATAACTCGTTGGCTACGTTTGCGAATATCCTTGGTGTTGGATTTTCAGGTTTAATCGTAGATTCTATGATACTTAGTTTTTCCATTAGCTGTATGATATTTCAAAATCCTTTACTGCGTCTATCATTACTTGCGTTACTTTTTCTTTGAAGGTCTCCATATCCTCTTCGTTGGTTGAGTTTACGTTGATACTTCCAATGAGGGATTGGATATTGATAGTAATTATCTTGGGTTGTGTTCCGGAAGTCTTGCCTACTCCGCTATAGGCGCTATTTCCACCATTACCATTACCTCCATTTTCTGCTCCACTTGCATCTCCTTCTATTCTTATATCTTTCGTGGAGCGAAGCTCGGACATGTCAAATAAATCCTTGATATCACCTAGCGCTGAGATCAATGGATTCAAGAACCATGATTTTACCCCAGAGTTTCTAAGTGCGGTCATTGCGGATTTGGACGTGTTCGTTGCTGCTTCCTTGTCGTTATATACGATATCGCCAGATGGCGCTATTATATGATACCCTAGCGATTTTTGGCTTAGATCGTAACCCGTGAAATTCTTGATGAAGTCAATGGCCTCGTTGCTGCTTACAGGTAACCCACTTGCTATCTTTAGCTGAAGGTCCATGATCTCTTTTAATGAGCCAAGCCCTATATCGATGGATTTATTTACGGCCTCCGTGAATTGCTTTGTCTTGCTTTCCGTATCTGCGTTAAGTTGGTTGACGCTGTCTAATATAGTTACTCCCCTTGACCTTTCCTCATCGGTGAGATTGATATATGGACCGAAATTGTATTTGTAGGATTTCTTCTGGTTTTCCATGTCATCGATAAGATCAATATAAACCGACTTGATCTTGTCTTTCCCTAAATCCTCCATTCCAATGGATGCCATGAGATATTGGTTGGCTATTTTCGATCCTTCCAAGTCTCCCCGTTCGGACATAGCTCTTATGTATTGCGGATAGACGCTACTTTCCCCATTGAACATCATGTTCTTTGTTCCAAGATCATATCCTAGAAAATCATAGTATTTTGTTCCAGAAAGGGCTTTCTTTGCGTTATTGTTTCCATTATCGGAGCTGTCATCGTCCTTATCCTTGAATACGGGCAGCAGATTTTCATATTCTTTCTTTATTGACTCGCTTACCGCTTGCGTTGTCTTCCCTGCCCCATATACACCTATTCCCAAAGAGGCTAAAGCGGTAACGGCTGCGGTTACTATTGCTGGTATTCCTCCTATGGCCGCTAGCAATCCTCCTCCAATAGCAGATCCAACCCCACCGGCTCCTCCTATGGCGGTTGTCAATGCGCTAGCCCCTCTAGCGGTATTAAAAAGACCTTTTGCCATAGGAGTTATGGCCGCTACGATTTTTGATATCTTCTTGAATAGTACCCCTCCAATTACAAAATATTCTAACCAATTCCAATTTTCAGATACCCACATAGATACTCCAACCAATGCTTTTGTTAATGCGACCAATCCTGTGGCTACATCTTTGAACATCTGAGCTGTTCCCGGTTGTTGGAGCAACAGTATCAGATCGTCTAACCCATTTTTGATGATAGGATTGAACGCTTCGAAGACGGTCATACCTGTCTCGGTAAACTGTGATGTTACCTTGTCCCATTTTCCCTTGATGGTATCTTGTTTTTTAGACGCTATGCTATCAGCTAGACCTCCGGAGTAGATTGAGTTTTGTATTAATTCTGGAAGTTTCATCAATTCGGCGAATACGTTGTTAGCTGCGTTTCCTCCGATTTTATCAAATAGTTTGGTCAGGTCTTGTACGCTGGCATCGTTAGACTTGAGCTGGGAGAATATGTCAAATAACGATCTTAATTTGGTCTTTCCTGTTGCCTTGTCTAGCTCATATAGCTGGATGTTGTATTTTTTCAAGACCTCAGTTCCCTTTTTTGTAGGATTCAATAATCTTGTCATCATCGCTCGTAAGGCTGTACCCGCAACCGTACCTTTCAATCCGGCGTTTCCTAGCGCCCCGATAGCGGCAGTCGCTTCATTGAAAGAGATCTTGGCCATACTCATCATGGGAGCTGCGAATTTCATGGCTTCACCCATTTCCAATACATTGGTATTTGTGCTGGTGGTAACGCTTGTAAGTATATCGGATATTTGTCCCATCTTAGAACTGTCCAAACCATAGGCGGTCTGGATATTAGTCACGATATCTGCCATCCTATCAAGTGGAGCGTCACCAATGATAGCGAGATTGGCGATAGGGTTTATGGAATTATTGATATCCTCGATATTCAAGCCTGCCATACCTAGGTATTTGGCCGCTCCAGCAACCTCTGTCGTGGTAAACTTGGTATCGACACCAACCTTACGGATATTCTTTGACATATCGGAAAATCGCTGGTCAAACGTAGAAGTATCCTTATCCGTGGCTTTAAGGATACTCTGTACCGTTGTCATGATATTCTCATATTCAGCTGCATCCTTTACAATACTCATGGTTCCCATACCGATAGCGGCTGCACCAATCATGTTCGGGAAAGGGAATCCTGCTGCGTACATGACATCCGCAGCCCCGAATAACCCTTTCGCCCCGCTACCAAAGCCACGTGCAGCTCTGTTGTTGCCATTTTTAGGGACATAGTTTCTATTTTTCCTACCCGTAATAGAGGTCGCTGATCCGGTCGTAGTATTGGTTGTTTGGTTAACCTTGGTATTGATAGTGACCGTTTTTCCCTTGATCGCATTGATCTGGGATTGAAGGTTTTTTAGCTCTTTCTTTATGCCATTATCAATACTGAATTTGATCTTCTTAGGTCTTGTGCCAGTGATTCTATTGAGACTTACAAAAGCAGCGTTGACTTTTCCAATCTCTTTTCTCAATGTTTCTAGGGAGGTTATGATGGGAGGGATAGTCCTTTGAATCGTGCTTTGGAAATCACTGATATTTTTAGAAGCTTGCGCCCCGTTGATGTCTATATTGTACCTGACGTTGTAATCCATGTTATAGGCTTTGGTTATTGTTTACTTAATAAAGAATAGCTTGAAGCGTAAAGACTTGATTAAAAAAGAAAACCCCCACCGACATCACGTCGATAGGGGCCTAGAGAGGAATATATAAAGTAGTTAAGAAAAAAGCCTAACTGATGATGTGGCTATGACTTGGTTATGTAACCACAAAGCATCGTTGGCGATCAATGCGAAATCTTCGTCTGATATCGTGGATAGATCTACGCTGGGAAAGTAATGACGGACGAGGGCTATATATTGTCTTAGCCACTCATCATCCCTTACTTGCCAGCGATCGAGAAATTTGCGACCTTGGCTTGGCGAGAACCAATGATATTAACCAGTTTTGCGGACAAGCCATACAAGAACAATGAATCATCGTCCACTAGTTCCTTATCTCCTTGGATAAAGGTGTCACGTGCCAATGATCGGACGGCTGCGATCTCATCCTTCTTCTGTAATTGTGCGAACTTACTGAATGCAACGAAATTCGGTTCTCTGAAATAAGCGATATACACTTCCTTGTCATCGTACTCGTCACCAAATACTACGATAGGATAGACTCTTTTGTTTTTCTTGGGGTCTTGTTTCTTGATTTCCTCTAAGGTTTTCTTGATAGTTTCTTCTTGTGCTAATGTAAGCTCTTTGCTTTCTTCCATTTCCATAATATATACTTTGTTTGGTTGTTTATGAAAGAATAGAGGGGATTTTAGAAAAAAGTTTGATTAAAATATATCTCTTGACTAGTCATGCTGTATTCCTAATCAAGAGATATATGTAGGTTATTTTATTTCCTTAGATATACTTAAACGATATTGAAATTCATCTACCAATCTTTTAATGGCTTGCTCCATAGGATCTTCTATATCTAAAATATCTTTCTCGTAAATGATTTTATCAGAGATATCAGATAACATCCAAGTTCCATATGGTGCTACACATGCTGAATGGGAGAAATAGCCCGTTAACATTGTGTTATCAATAAGAACAAATGGATGGAATAAAATAGTATTACATTCAAATAGCTTGAATCTGTTTTGATCTTCAGCTTTTAAAGAATTTTTTATTGACTTAAACGCTTTGATATTAGTTCGTAATTCTATAAGTAAATCTTCTTCACTATATTCCCCTTTACGAAGAATACCCGCATAACCATTAAAATGATCATTATGAAACTTTACTAATTCTTCAGTAGGAAAAATTACATTAACTTCTGACTTGTCGTTCTTTTGAATCATTCTCTGATAGTGCAAGTAATCTCCTGTTTTAGAATAATAAGGATAGATTATTGCGTCTAACCATATCCGTTTACAGGCTTTTTTCAATAAATGTGTTGAACCATAGTTCTCATGCGGTGTAACTACTTTTATCATATATCTAGAATTTAAAGGTTTTACAATTT
>OATL01000688.1_pt1 | contig 13470 bp, 10 predicted proteins | sample 1476011 | NCBI WGS metagenome assembly OATL01 (sample SAMEA2579975, study PRJEB22360) | human gut metagenome | biome: human gut; feature: human-associated habitat; material: faeces | place: Denmark | collected 2008/2010
ATGATGGACCGTGTGGACGCCAGCCGCTGGCCGGACATCAATGTACCCGGAAACTGGGAGTTGCAGGGATTCGGTACGCCCATCTATGTGAACCAGCCTTATGAATTCTGTTCTTCGGGCTATCCTCCTTATTGGGACAAGCCCAATCCTCCATACGTTCCCCAAGAATGGAATCCCACCGGCACCTACCGCCGCGAGTTCACTCTTCCGGGAGACTGGGACGATAAGGAAATTTTCCTGAGTGCCGACGGCGTACGCGGGGCAGCCTTCTACTACCTCAACGGCAAGTTTGTAGGCATGAGTAAAGATGCAAAGACTCCGGCGCGTTTCAACGTCAGCGCCATTGCCAAGAAAGGGAAGAATGTCATTGCCATTCAGATACACCGCTTTTCCGATGCCAACTATCTGGAATGCCAGGACTTCTGGCGCATCAGTGGTATCGAACGGGACATTTACTTATATGCCCAGCCTCAAATCCATCTCACGGACTTCAAGGTGGAGTCTCCTTTGGATGAGAACTACCGGAATGGTATCCTCAAGGTAAAGGTGCAGTTTACCAATGAAAGCGGACAAAATTCCCCATTTGTCGTTGGTTACCGCCTGCTGGACAAGAACGACCAGCAGATAGCCCAGTCCTCTACTCAGGTCAGCGGTGACCAAACGGAAGTGGAATTCACCAAGAAGACCATCCAGGAACCCCTGCAATGGACAGCCGAAACGCCCAACCTCTATACCCTCGTCATCAGCCTAAAGCGCCCGAATGGAGATGTGATTGAAGCGACAAGCTGCAAAGTAGGATTCCGCACAGTGGAAATCAAGGACAAACAACTGTTGGTAAACGGACAACCTATCCTCGTGAAAGGCGTGAACTATCACGAACACAACGAGAATACCGGTCACTATGTCTCCGAAGAACTGATGAAGAAAGACTTCGAGCTTTGGAAGAGATACAATGTCAATACCGTACGCACTTGCCATTATCCCCAGCAGGAACGTTTCTACGAACTCTGTGACGAATATGGTATCTACGTCATCGACGAAGCCAATATCGAAAGCCACGGCATGGGTTACGACCTGCGTGTAGGCGGCACGCTGGGAAACAATCCGCTCTTCATGAATGCCCACCTCGACCGTACCATGAATATGTACGAACGGGACAAGAACCATCCGTCAGTCATCATCTGGTCGCTGGGCAACGAAGCCGGAAACGGATTGAATTTCTACGTTACCTACAACACCTTGAAGACGCTCGACAGCCGCCCCATCCAGTATGAACGCGCACTGTTGGAATGGAATACGGACATCTACTGCCCGATGTACGCTTCCCCTTCCTATCTGGAAAAGTATGCTCGGAACAAGGAGATGACGCGTCCCCTCATTCTTTGCGAGTATGCCCATGCCATGGGCAACAGCCTCGGCAACTTCCAGGAGTATTGGGACATCATCGAAAAATATCCCATCCTCCAGGGTGGCTGTGTCTGGGATTGGGTAGACCAGGGCTTTGCCGCCAAGACAGACGACGGGCGCAAATACTGGGCCTATGGCGGCGACTATGGCGAGAACGGTACCCCCTCCGATGGCAATTTCTGCATCAACGGCGTGGTATATCCCGACCGCAGTGTCAAGCCGCAGACGGAAGAGATGGGGAAGGTCTACCAGAACATCAAGTTCCTCGACTTCGACAAGCAGACTTCTACCGTGAAAATCCGCAATGATTTCTCCTTCACCAATCTCGACAAGTACGACTTCTACTACATCATACGCGACCACGGAAAGGAAGTCTACCGTGGCAAGATTGAAAATATCCATGCCGCACCGGGCAAGACGGTAACCACCGGCTTTCTGAACGGCATCCCCAAAGAGAAACAGACAACGGGAGATGTACGCATCGAGTTCTATGCAGCCATCAAGACGGCAGAACCTTTCCTCCCGGCCGGCACGGTCATTGCACGCGAACAGACCTACGTCCATACTTTCTACAAGAAAGAGGCTACGGCACAGCAGCCCGCCACTTCTAAGGAAGAGGGAAATTTGGTGGCGTTCTCCGGTCCCGACTTCAAAGCCACCTTCGACAAGCAAAGCGGCCTGCTCACCTCCTATTTGTACAAGAAACACGAGTACATACTGAACGGTCAGGGTCCCCGGCCATTCTTCTGGCGTGCACCGACGGACAATGATTATGGAGCCAACCTCCCCGTCCGCCTCAAAGCCTGGAAAGAGGCAAGCTACCAGGAACCAAAAGCCGAAAGTTTCCAAGTGACTCCGGGCAGCAATGCCACGACAGTAAAGGTGACCTACCGTTTTCCGCAGACAGACGCCCGTTGGGACATCACCTATAAGATATATGCCAGCGGAGTCATCAAGGTAGACAACCGGTTCATGGCCGAAGGAGACCAAGCTCCGATGATACCGCGTGTAGGCCTGCGGATGCAGTTACCGGAAAGCTTTACAGACTTGACCTACTACGGTCGCGGTCCGAAAGAGAATTACCGAGACCGCCGTACCTCCCAGTTCATCGGAGAGTATGCCATCCCGGTCAAGAACATGTACGAGCCGTATGTCCGCCCACAAGAGAACAACCATCGCACAGATATCTATTGGTGTGCCTTTACCGATAAGACGCAACGGGGCCTGCTGCTCATCGCCGACCGCACCTTTGAGCTGAACGCCTCCAACTATCCCCTGGAAAGTATGGACAGCGGCGATACGATTGACAACGGCGCTCCGCGTACCGAAAAGACCCATCACCGCCATCTCACCGACCCTCTGCCGGAAAAGATGGTCGATTTATTCATTGATTACCGCATGATGGGTGTCGGTGGAGACGACAGTTGGGGTGCAACAGCCCATGAACCCTATCTGATTCGTCCGGGCAAGGAGAATGCCATCGAATACGGTTTTACCCTTGTTCCGTTCGATAAAAAGGAAGATTATAAATATTTAATCCGGCAATATTGAATTTAATCCCTCCGGATTAAGCTTTTATAAAAAGGATGTAGTAAATTTGCTGCATCCTTTTTACGTTCAAGAACAATAATAATCAAAAGAAAGAAAAATGAAAACAATGACTAAATTTATGTTCAGCGCCCTCTGCGCCGCAGCCATGGTAACTTCCGTTTCTGCCCAGGGAGGGAAAGATATGTTGAGCAATGGAATAAAGTATCTGGATGTGCCATACGTAGCCCATACGCTGGAAGCAGATGGTCCCGAAGAACTCGTCATCAACTGCGATGAAGTAGACTGTACCACGCTGGTGGAATATGTACTGGCAGAGACGCTTACCCCCAAATTGGCCGACGGAGACATCTCGGAAAGCGCTTTCGCCGATAACCTGCAAAAAATCCGTTACCGTGACGGTAAAATCGACGGGTACACTTCCCGCCTGCATTATATTGCCGACTGGATAAACAATGGCGTACGCAACGGCTTCCTTCAGGATGTAACGGGCGCCATGAGTCCCGACACCGAACGGTTGTCCATCTCCTACATGTCTTCCCACCCCCAACTCTACAAGCAGCTGGCAAATTCTCCGGAAAACGTAGCCAAAATGAAAAAGATTGAACAATCCTTGTCCGGCAAGGAAATTCACTATCTTCCCAAAGCCAAACTTCCCGCCGATGGTCTCCCGTGGATTAAAGACGGCGATATCATAGCCATCACCACCAACACTCCGGGGCTGGATGTAGCCCACATGGGAATCGCTTTCTATGCGGATAGCAAACTCCTGCTGGTACACGCTTCCTCTACCGACAAGAAAGTGGTCGTCTCCAAAGTCCCCTTGTCCCAAATGCTGAAAGACAATAATAAGTGGACGGGAATACGGGTACTGAGGATGAAGAAATAAAATGAAATACTATATATGGAAAAGGCGATGAAGATTTGATTCTCCATCGCCTTTTCCGTATATAGGATTGTTCGTTCCTATTCCTTTACGACAATATATTCATCAATATTCCGTGTTTCTTTACTGAAGTTCACACCTACTTTCACTAATTTCCTGCCATCCAAGGTATAAGGAATCAGATACCCCTTCTCATCTATTTGTTTCAGAGCTGCGTCGGCTGTACCGTCCAGTTTGAACTCAAAAACATAAATAGCGGTAGGGGTATGAACTACTGCATCCGCACGGCCGCGGCTGCTACGAACCTCGGACCGGATGAACTGTCCCAGCAAAGTAAACACTACATGAAAAATAACCTGATAATGACGTTCCGTATCATCACTCAACTCGTACGGAATACCGGAGAAGAATATCTTAAGACGCTCCATAAACGCCTCCACATCCCCACTCTTCAATTCACGCATGAATTTAGCGATGTGGAAACCAGTCTCATCATTGGATACATTGGTATAATAGGGTACCAGAAAATTCAGAAAGCCGTAACGTACCTCATCATTCGGAAAGCCTAAAGTGTATAGCTTCACATCATCATCATACCCTTTTATGGTCAAATAACCACTTTGATAAATCATCGGAAGAGGATTATTTGTTTCCGCACGATATTCAGAGAAAGCGGAAGCCAGCACTTCCACTCCATCTATCAATAGACGTATATCGTAATCACTCTGCTTCAGCAAGTCAACCAAGTAAGTAGGTGTGCCGGTCTGAAACCAATAGTACCCCATCTCTTCTGCATCAAAAGCATTCAATACACTGAACGGATTGAACATTCCTACACCTTCCGGATGAAAATGATAACCATCATATTGACGTTCCATCAAATCAATCACTTCTTGTAAGGATATCCCTCTTCGTTTAGCCAGTCTCTCAAGTTCCGGCAGAAAGGTTTTCACCAACTCCTCTTTGGTAATACCACACAAAGCAGCGTAAGGAGACTTCATGCTGATATCATTCAGCTGGTTCAAGTCACTGAACACACTTACTTGCGCAAACTTGGTCACTCCGGTCAGGAAAACAAAACGAAGATAACGGTCAGCGCTCTTCAAGACACCGTAGAACGCTTTCAATATTTTCCGATACTCATCCAGCAAGTTCTCATCCAAGACCGCTTGAAGCAATGGCTTGTCATACTCATCAATCAGCACAACAACCTGCTTTCCTGTCTGCATGCATGCCTGCTCTATCACGTAAGCAAAACGCTCTTCCGGACTACGGTCTTTCTTCTCCTGACCATAGAGCAGCTCCCATTTCTCCAGATACTGATTAAGCATAGCCGTCAGGTCAGCAGCAGCTTCATATTTCCGGGCATTCAAATCCAAGTGCAAAACCGGGTATTCTTCCCATTCCTTTTCCAGCTGTTCGATGGCCAAACCTTGAAACAGATCCTTGCGTCCTTGAAAGTAGGCTTCAAAGGTAGAAAGAAGCAGGCTCTTGCCAAAACGACGGGGACGGCTCAAGAAATAAGGAGTAGAAGTAGATGCTATTTGATAAATCATAGCCGTCTTATCTACATAAAGAAAATTCCCTTCACGTAGTTTATCAAAAGTCTGTATGCCTATCGGCAGTTTACGCATCTGTTCCATGTTATTATAACCTGATTGGTGTATCACAAAGGTACGATTTATATTTCAAAAAAAGACGAAAGGCGATGGAGATTTTAGTCCCCATCGCCTTTCATTATTCTACTAATCATCATTTCAGTATTACTCACGTCGACTAGTGCAATCCGAAATACTTCTTCATAAAGCAGATATAAAGAAAACAAAGCAAAAGAATTATACCTGCCAAATACCAATAACCGTAACCTAAACACATTATATATCCTACGATTATGATTGCCTGCACTGCCATGTAAATAGAAGAAACCATTACATGAGGAACTTTCAGTTCATTCGCCATTATCTGATACAGATGTTTGCGATGCGGCAAGCCGATATTCTCATGAAGCATCAGACGGTGGATGATAGTCAGAACACTGTCTACACCGTAAACGGATAAAAGGGCTATCCAACTGAAATCTTCCGTTTCAATGATGAGCCTGCCTATCAGGAAAAGAAGGATAAAAGCAATACTCACGGAACCCACATCACCGGCAAAGCACTTGGCTTTCTTACGAAAATTAAAGAAGCAGAAGACAAGAACAGAACAGATAACGGTATAGATAAAATCCGCTTCCACAAAAGTCACTACCTCTTTATTGATATAGGCCAACGCAGCAAGAATAACCAGAGAATAACCACCGGTTATACCGTTAATGCCATCCATAAAGTTGTAGGCATTGATGATGCCCGTACAGACTATCAAGGCAATGACTATCCACCACCAAGACAAGGAAAACAGCCCCCACTGATAAAACATCAAGGTCATGGCAGAGAAATGGAAAAGCAGTCTTGTCATTTGTCCGGTGGATTTTATATCATCCACAAAACTGATGAACGTCACCAAAGTCAATGCCAGCATAAACCAAAAGTAGTCAAAACCACTCGCCAGAAAATAAGCCAATGCACCGAAGTAGAAGATAATTCCCCCACCGCGTAAAGTCACTTTAGTATGAGAACTCCGCTCATTAGGTTTGTCGATGATATTGCACTTATCTGCTATCTTAAAATAAAAAAGTTCTGCCAGAAATAGCAGAACCAAGACTGTCAAATAATACATCTTAAGTAAGAAATTAGGACCTATTCATATTATTAGCATCCGTCATGCAGAGCATAGCGAAGCATCTACTCTCTTTATGGACATACAACAAACACAGTATATAATAGTTAAACATGAGTAACAAACGACTTTATCGTTTTCACGATTCCCTCTTCCGCCTTCACCGGCATTTTGTCAATGCCAAGGGCAGCCTTTATCTTCGCATTACTCACCACATAATTCTCCGTCAACTTCTGCAAGCGTTCCGTATTCAAAGGCAGATGAAGCAAAGTTCCAAGGCGGGCACAAAACTCCATCATCCGCTTATTCATCCTCCAGATATGCGGCTTGCGCCCCAAAGCTACACACATCAAAGATATCAGCTCATTTGTGGACAAGGCTTCATCATCCCCCATATGATAAATACCACTCGCCGCGTTTTTCACCAACAATCCTTCCACCACATAGCAAAGATTGTCAATCGAAGTAAATGAGCGTCTGTTCTCAAAACTTCCCAACGGCCAGGGAATACCTTTCTTCACTACATTGTAAAGCAGATTCAAGTTTCCCTTATTGCCGGGACCATGAATCATGCAGGGACGCAAGATATACACCTGCTTACCATCAGCCACCTTCAATTCTTCCCTTCTTTTTAGTTCCAAGAAAATGTATTCTTCTGCCCTTATCTTACTTTCTCCATAAGGCCCTACCGGAGCCGGTATTACGTCCTCCGTCAGTATGTCTCCAGATACACTATCAGCAGCAGCTTTCACCGAACTGAAGAATACAAACTTCTTTGCAGACGATTCCAGAAAGAAATCAAATATCTTCTGAGTCAATCCAGTATTGATATCAAAATATACCTGAGCGGCAGACTGATTCTTCGTATCATGCGCCTTGCCTGCCAGATGAATAATGGCATCAAATTTAGGAAGATTCTGCATTGGGAAAGAAATAGTTTCAATATCCTTCCAAGAAAAAGTCTTTGTCACACCCTCCTTTTCGGGAGTAATGATATCCAACCCATAAAGGGTATGGCTTTCCTTCAAAGCCACAACAAGATTGGAACCCACAAAACCGTGGATTCCGGTAATAAGTATATTCATGAAAATATTCTATAAAAGATATTAACCGAGAACATGGCTGTTAGTGATACACTTGAAAAAGTAAACCTTTTCAATATTTTTTTCAAAAGAAATGCCACATGCATTAGGATTGAGTTGAATATAGTACATATCCTCACCATATCGCTCAAAAAAGCAGGAGCTATCTTTCTCAATTTAGAATGAATATCTTGTTGTATATCAGCTATAGATATAGCCAAATGATAAATCCCTAACTACCCTTTTCTACAAGCACCTTAATCAGCCCATATAAATCGTCTCAACTTCAGATGCAAAATTAAGAACTCTTAATCTTTAACCAATACAGCCAAACTTCCTCCAATATCTTAATAAAGATTTGAGAAATACAAGAGCATACTTCAGTGAGTATCTTGCAGAACGTGTTCCTTCGTACTCTATTTCAGCCATCGGATAATAAATTACCTTATAACCTCCCAACCACATTCTCTTGCATAAGTCCATATCTTCACAGTAAAGGAAATAACCATCATCCAGACCTTTTGCAAAGGTATACGATGCACGAGACATCATCATAAATGCTCCACAGACCCAATCCATATTCACCGGATTATCATACTTCTTTAATTTTTTTTGCCCAATAACTCTAACCAAATGTCTAACCAAGAAACGCCATGGTGTAATAAAATGACGATAGCTATCTTGTATGTCACCCAATGTATTTCTAATCATAGGAGCTATCAGTCCAATTTTTTCATGGGCTGCGAAATATTCAACCATCTCTCCAATCCCTGACTTCAATCTTACATCAGGATTCATAATCACCAAAATATCTCCGGTAGCCACTTTTAATCCTTGGTTCATTGCATAAGCAAAGCCACCATTTTCAGCATTAAAAATCCATTTACATAGAGAATGTACAGCAAGTAATTGTTTCCGCTTTTCGGAATTATACAATGAATTAGAGGATACTATTATCTCAAATTGATAAGATGTCTTTTCCATATTCTCTTGTATGGATGAAGAACAAGCCAAAATATCCTCCACTGAATGGTATTCAACAATGACAAAAGAAAGTTTCATAACATTTATTTTCTTCAAAAAGGGGAAAACTTCATTATACAAAAAAACTACAGTATCTTTCGTTTGAGTGAAAAAATCAAACGATTAAATAAAAAAGATAGCTGGATAGAAAAAGGGGGGGAATCATTCTAAAGTACACACACTAAGCCCCAATTATCAACTGTAATAGGATAGTAAAACTCTCTATGATAAAGCACTACTAAAAAACATCGAGATACTCTTTTCGAAATCTACCTACTGCTTTCTTTTATTTCTCCCAGATATGTAAATGCTTTTAATATGCATTGATAATATAAAGCTTTCACAGTTCTCATTTAACAACTTGATATTTATCATACACATTTTCTGTCATTTTAGCAGTGATTTCCCATGAGAATTTTTTTGCTTGCTTAGAGCATCTTTCAGCTAATACCAATCTTGTATCTTCATTATATAACACTTCTTTAAGAGCATTGTATATACTATCAATATTATTGGGGTTTATCAATATTGCTGCTTGTCCAACCACTTCTGGTAATGAAGAGATATTACTTGTTACTGTAGGGATGTTGTACGTAATAGACTCCAAAACAGGAAGACCAAATCCCTCATAAATAGAAGGATAAATGAAAGCATACGCACCTGACAATATAATAAACTTTTCTTCAGTAGTAACAAAGCCTGTAAAAATCACACGATTGGCTATGTTAAGCTCTTGAACCTTAGTCAAAGTATCGTTATAAAACCAGCCTTTTTTGCCAACAATTACCAAGTCAATAGAACTGTCATTTTTTACTATTTTTTCAAAAGCAATCAATAAGTTGACTATATTTTTTCGTGGCTCCAGTGTTCCGATAAATAATAAATATTTTCTATGCAAGCCAAACTTCGCCTTTGTATTATTTATCGATTCAAGATCAAAAACTTTTGGTTGCTCACAAGCTAAGGGAATAACTTGAGTTTCAGATTTAATTGGCTTTATGTGTAGATTTAAATCATTTAATGTTGAGTTAGACACACATATAATTTCGTCTGCAAATCGACATGCAAACCGAATAAAAAATCTGAAATAATACCTCTTAAAGATTGTATGCGCTTTTGGATATATAAAGAAGGTTAAATCATGAATGGTAACAACTTTCTTAGCCCTCAATGGAATTAAAGGAAAACTGTAATGCAAACTATGGACAATATTAATTTTATATTTATAACAAATCCATGGTATATAGAACTGCTCTAAGAAGAATCTAAAGAAAAAAAATCTAAACCACTTAGATTTGACGAAGATTATTTTGCTTGACTTTAAGGTATTCAACATATCTTTGTCATCATCTTGAACTAAACAGTAATACTTATTATTTGTGCCACGTAATAATTCAAGGAACGTTTCTCTTGCATAAACTCCAACCCCAACTTTTTGTATGGGAATTTGTGTAAAGTCTATTAATATATTCATAATTTTTTCACAATTCTCTATTGAATTTCGCTCAAAAAAGCAACATCTTTGTACTCCAACTCACTTACAATGTCCTGCTTTCATAAAAATGTAATAGTAGGAATCTAACCAATGTTTATACAAATAAATATAAATCATGACTGTAATATGCGTTCCAGTTGTGGTAGGATGTTCAACGTGTAGTATTTACTCAATAATGACCTATCATCTTCAGCGCAATGCACTATGGCACTATCCAACAAACTAGCAAATTCCTCTACATTATCAAATGATTCTGAGATAAACGCATTTTTAGCATCTTGCAATATCTCCACAGCTCCCGCATTAGGCGTTGTAACAATAGGAATACTGAAAGCTAAAGCTTCAAGTAGTACTGTTGGCAGTGCTTCGGAAAAAGAAGGTAAAGCCAACACTTTAGCACGCTTTAAATAAGGCATTGAATTTGGAACAGCTCCAATAAAATGAATTTTAGAACTTCGCTCTAAATTATTTGCGCAATCTTCAAGTTCACTTCGTTCTTGTCCATCTCCTACAATAAGCAGCTCGTAACCTTGATGCTTTATATGTTGAAAAGCGTTCAACAGTAATTTGAGGTTTTTCACCTTGCTAAGCCGTCCAATAAAAACGATAAAATTATTCGGTAATGATGGTACCGGTAAGTTACCTAATTGCATAGTTTTATCAATATCAATAGGATTAGGCAAATAAAGTAACTGCTTGGGATTTAACTTGATTTTGTTTGATAGGTCAGTCATGATTCCTTTTGAAACAGCAATAACCACATCAGACCACGGATATATTTGTTTCATTAAGAAGGTTGTACATCGAGCCCACAATCCTAGATTTTTCACCTCAATGTTATAATAGTTATGCTGTGAGATTATTATTTGAGGACGTTTTGATAGAAAAGAAGCTGCCAATATCAACATTATATTCGGAAAGTCTCCACCTGAAATAACTGAATCCGGCTGACGCTTCTTGATATACTTCCTAAGCTTAAAAAAGGAATAGCGAAGCTGAATATTACCTAACGACACAACTTTCACAGAAGAAGAAACCAAATCTAAAAGCACACCTTCAGCTTTGCAAACCACAAAATCAACATTATATCCCTTGTCAGAAAGTGCATTAGCATAATTAATAAATACACGTTCTACTCCCCCTATATTAAATGAGGGAAGAAAAAATGATATTTTACTCTTCATAAATTAAAGGTTACCAGAAAACGATTAATGTTTGTTGACCTTGAATTTGATTATTTTCTTCCACCAGTAATGATTGCGGTAAATTTTGGAAAAAGAATTACTAATGATTTATATAAGCCAAGACCTATCACAATTGTAATTGCTGGACATAAAAAATAGAGCATGCAGATTGTAAAATCCGACTGAGGCTGAATAGCCTTGAATAACAACTTAATAATTAACACCAATGGCATTGAATGAAAAGCATAGATAAAGAAACTGCTATTAGTCAGGAAATGATGACTTTTTATCTTTCCCATACAAAGCAAGTATGACGTAATAGCAATCATACATAACATACCCAGTATAATGCTCAAATGATGTACGTATTCAATGTACCATGAATTCATACAACCAGGTATAAATCGAACACTAACCAATAAAAGATATGCTAATAATGATAAAGGCAATAATGGTCGCATTGTTGCAACAAAATCTTTTTTATGAATACTAAAATAAGCACCAAATGAAAAATAAAACATAGCAGCTGAACTAAAACCAGGAATAGCAGGCAAAAAATTAATAAGCCATAAAATGCCCAAGCATAGTATAAATAATACTTTCAAATACCTAACTCCAAGATAAACGATAGGAGAGAAAACCATAGTAACCATTAAGTCACGCAAGAACCAAAACTGATAACATATGGGAAAAGCACCTTCTACAGTTGGATTAATATGCGAAGTATCATAGAAAGACCATAGCCAATCTGTAAATGTATAATCTACCACAAGCTTATTCTTTCCTGATAATAGCCCCGGGAAAACACTTTCTGCAGCCAGCAACAGCAGAATAACAAATAAATTCCAACATAAATAAGGAATAAGTATAGTTTTTGCTCTTTTTTTGATTTTGCTACAATATACATCAAAACTAAAAAATGCAGTTTTGAAAAAAAACAAGAATCCAGAAATGAAATAAAACAAAGGAACTGCTATACTCGCAATAATGTTTGAAACGAGGGTAGATATTGTAGAATAGCAAGGAAAACCACCATCGTGCATCAAACCAACTCCATTAACTACAACCCCGTCAAATTTAGAATGAATCATTACTACCAACACAATAAGAGGGAATCTCAAGTATGATATAGTTTCAGACTCACCTCCAAATTTAGACGTATCAACATTTGATGAGTTTGAAGTGAAGTTATTAAGAAAATTGAAATGCATACCTACAATCTTAGGATTTAAAATCACAATGCCACAACCCTATTGCCTATTATTCTATATGTGCGAGATTCTTCCATATGCTGACTCCCATAGAAATTATATAAAGCGATAAAATAGAAAAATGTCATAGGACTGAAGTGGCAGATAGTAGAATTAAAAGCAATAAGAACAAAGAATTTAATATAAATCAGAAACAATACAAGCGGTACAGTTCCTTGCTCAATAAATATTTTATAATAAGTATTCGACTCACCTCTACCGTTAAGAAGAGCAACATAATCACTTCCTTTGCCCCAAAGATATTCCCATGCTGACATATCTTGATAGATTTCAGCCGATGAAATCATTCTTGATTGTCGATCACCCAATGAAGAAAGAAGATTGTAAGATGTGTAAATCTCCATTAAGTCCAGTTATTGTTTCTTAAAACTTAAAATAAAAAGAGCCACAAACAGCCAATACAGAGTAGTAGTTGACTTAAATGCCAACTTATAGAAAATTGAAATTAAGAAAGAGAATGCAAGACTAACTACTATCGTACCTGATTGAACGGTGAAACAACTCAATAGATAAATCATCATAAATAGTTTAAATGCACTCTTGGGTAATCTTGTTTTATAATAACGGTAAACAAACAGTAAATTGGCGCCTAAATAAAATCCTAAATAACTTGGTTCTGCCAACTTGGCCGAAATCCACCTGTTTCTAAATGAATGAATCCCAAAGGGTTAATTACCGTTGCATATCCATCATATCCAGCAGGAAAAAAAGTCGAAGGTAAAAAAGCATATAAGACACACGAAAGCACTGATGATATAGAGGCTAATGAAACGATACCAACCCACACCTTTATAACTTTAACTTTCAAATTTTGCATATCTTTTTGTATAATATAAAAAGAGAAGCAAAACATAAA